>ERZ794946.13-NODE-13-length-160986-cov-105.368916_pt1 | contig 160986 bp, 80 predicted proteins | sample MGYA00433072_ERZ794946 | MGnify/ENA primary metagenome ERZ794946 (study PRJEB30137, sample SAMN04331413) | food metagenome | isolation source: Y3 must sample point D1 replicate A | place: Australia: South Australia | collected 2014 ...
ACTGAAAAGGCCGCTAAGGTTACCAAGGCTGCTCAAAAGGCTGCTAAGAAATAAGGAGATTGATAAGACTTTTCTAGTTGCATATCTTTTATATTTAAATCTTATCTATTAGTTAATTTTTTGTAATTTATCCTTATATATAGTCTGGTTATTCTAAAATATCATTTCAGTATCTAAAAATTCCCCTCTTTTTTCAGTTATATCTTAACAGGCGACAGTCCAAATGTTGATTTATCCCAGTCCGATTCATCAGGGTTGTGAAGCATTTTGTCAATGGTCGAAATCACATCAGTAATAGTGCCTCTTACTTGCCTCATAGAATTTCTTTCTCTTAACGTCACCGTTTGGTCTTTTATAGTTTCGAAATCTATGGTGATACCAAATGGTGTTCCCAATTCATCGTTACGGGCGTATTTTTTACCAATTGAAGTATTGGAATCGTCAATTTTAAAGTATATCTCTCTTTTACGTAAAGCCTGCGAGATCCTCTTAAGTATAGCGGGGAAGCCATCGTTATTCGATATTGTCGTAACAAATACTTTGATCGGCGCTATCTGTAATGGAAAAGAGAAGAAGCCTCTTGACTCACTATCCACTCGAACTTGGAAACAATGGTCGAAGATGCAGTATATGATACGACCTAAACCGAACGAGGGCTCAATGACATTAGGAATGTACTCTCGTATATGTTGCAAAGTTGTCTTCATTTTGATAGTAACCAAACTGCTATCTAGTTTTACGATCTGGCCATTTACTTGACAGGTAAATTCACCGTTCTTTTCCAGTTCTTCATGCCTCCTAATCAATTCATCCTGGGAAAATTTTGACAAAACAGATTCGATTAATTTTGCTTTCTGTTTGAACTTCGATCCGAAAAATTTCTTATTCACTTCCACAACCCACTCGGTTCTTTCTTTTGGTGTATCTAGCTTTTGCTTTACCGTCAGACTTCTTCCCGTTTTCTTGGAGTGTACAGTTAAATCAAAAGCCGCCCTGTCAGCACAACCGACACATTCAATCCAACCATACGATGTTAAAATTTCACCGTCCCAACAATCTGTGGCATAGTGTGCCATTTCATTCTTCAAATGCTGGCGAAATCTGAATTTGTCCTTGTTGATCCCAATATTCAACAAAAATTGATGAACTCTTGCCATAAAATATCCCAATGTTTCATTTTCTACCATTCCAGAATTCACTGCCTCTCCTATAGTCATTTTCACAGGCAGTTGGACTTCACCACTTTCCTGTAATCTGCGTGATAGTAGTGGAATCTCCTCATTTAACACTTCATTGAATTTTGCATGTGACTTATTCAACGGATCAACAAAGTGCTCAATTTCTGCCATTAAAAACTCTCTTACCCTTAAAAGCCCACTTCTGGGGGAAATTTCGTTTCTGAATGACTTACCAATGGAAGCTGAAGCAAACGGAATTTTCCCTTGGTTGATTTCCAATAATTTGTTGAAATTGAGAAATTGTCCTTGTGCAGTCTCTGGCCTTAGAAAGGCCTTCAATTGTCCTGAGGCTCCAATTTTAGTTTCGAACATCAAATTAAAGGAAGTTAGTGCGTCTAAAACATCGTTAGTGACTGGGTCATTAATGTTATATTCCTGCATGACGAGATTCAACTCAGGACCCGAAAACCCGTCAATCGTGGTCAATATTTTCTCCATATTTTTCATATCCTGTGGATTGACATCCTTGTCCAACAGCCGTTTTTTCAACGTCTGTTCAATCAAATGGTCTGCTCTGTAGTATTCCCCAGTCTTAGGATTTCGGCACATCCAATCAGTAAATTTGTCTACATGCCCAGAAGTCTTCAACACATCGTAAGGAGTTAGCATTGGCCCATCAACCTGAAGCATGTTTTCTTCCATAATAAAATGTTCTCGCCACAGTCGAATCAAGTTATTTTGCAACTGACAACCCGGAGGCCCTAAATCAAATAAACCTGACACACCACCATATATCTCAAACGAGGGTGTGTAGAAAAACCTTCTCCTCAATGTACTTTCCAATTTATCTCTTTCCGAATTGGACATTAACGGCATGTTGATGTGATATGTCTTTCAACAGTCCAACAAAATGTTCTTTAATGTATCACATTTATCGTTTTTCACTTTCATTGTCTAAAAGAAAAAAAGGGTTGCAACTACTATCGCAGGTTCATAAATTAGACCTCATACGAACAGTTCATCAGAACTGATCAATATGCTTCGACCTTTTATATTCTGTCAAGGTTATTCATTACTTACTCACTGAATTGTTAAGACATCGTGCGCCTAGCCTACATAGTTATTATGAATTATGAAACACGCTTATGATTATAATCGTATGGAGAGACCACCAGCCCTTTGTTCTTCCTGGCACCTCTGAATATAGTTTCTAATATGTCAATCATTTCTTGTTTGTCGTCTACAATAAAGTTCAACTTGTTGTTGTTCCCTGTACCAAAATCACACATCATGTGCTTATTCTGGTAGAAAAACATTACTGTCATGGGATCCGTCAGCTCGTACATCTCATCAAAATCTGAAACTTCATCTATATCACATAAATAAATAACTGCAAAGTTCCTTACTCTTTCAGCAATCGAAGATAACAACTCGTCCATGATCATACATTGTCTATCATTTTTGCGACCAAAACGAATGACAACAAGTCGTTTAGTCTCGGTAACAATAGCCTGATCCACATGCCATCCCGTACGCAATTGAGGCAACAAAACACTAGCCATCAAAACTTGACTTCTTACTCTTTCTCTACGTACTATTTCTATCCGATGATCGAATTTGGTATGTAAGTTCTGTTTTTCCACTTTGCGAAGCGGTCATTGGCCCAAAAGAAATACAACGAGTCATCTCCTCGCAGTAAACTGTACAACAGCAAAGAAACAGTTAAAAACCCTCCAGAGAGAACACTTACTACTATAGCATGGATGAAAACGGTACAGTAAAGCCTGGCTATGAATTAAAGGGACTCAATTCGGGAAATTCGAGGTCAAATATGGATAAGGATCCCATCGTTAGCAAATTTCATAGGGCTGGTCTCAATGATTCTGCAGACGAGGAAGATACTGATATCAATGGTAATCGCAACACTAGCTGGATAACTTCAATGATTAGTGAAGAAAAACGCAAGGTGGAGGGAAAATCTATGCTGAATGATGAGGAAGATTTGCATTTATCCAAAGCTACTTTGAACAAATGCGATGCTCTAGTTAAGATATTAGCGGATATTATCAAGCTAGAGTTTGTTATTCACCAATCATGGTATATCAGATCCCTTCACAAGAGTGTCTTAATTCAATTTGAAGTAGAAACGTCTGGTGGAAATAAGAATAGCGCCGGTGATAGCGGCGACGATGATGATGATAATCATAATGGTAATCTGGACGATAGCTTTTATAAAGATTTAAGCTTAAAATGCATCAAAAAATGCGAGAAGTCTTCCCTTGCACTTGAGTCGCTGTCAAGGGACATTGACCAAATTAGAGATTTCATAATGTCCAATACAATAGAAGACAACAGGGTTGACAGGCTTTTGCAGAATTCGATGACCCTGTTATTAGAGTGTTGGATCTACTCTATGAAGAGATTGCGCCGTCTAAGGATGAAGATTGCAGGTATCTTTGTTAGGTCCAAACTTTTGCTTATTGATCATGAATTAGTGACCATATGGCATTTTTTACAGGAGCAAAACGAGCACGAAACGGTTAATAATGAGAACGAACTGAAATTGGCAGAAACAATAAAATCATACAGAGCGTTCATTAAGATATTTATTCAACAATTGGAGGACTCCGAATCGGGATCTCCATCCTCCTCTTTGTTTGAAGAATGTTTACACGTTTTTTTGGATATAGAATCGATGTACAACTCTTTAAACCTGAATTGGCTTTTGAACGAAAACAAAGCATTACAAGAAAGACTACTATCACCATCGTCGACATCGGAGAACGATCATACTAATAACCTTCCCGTTATTGATGAGACAAAGGAAATCGAAGATATCAGCTCATTTGTCAATAGCATTGTGGATGCATCCATGTTGACACATGATTTGACTCCTATTAACTCATCAGATAGCGACAATTTATCAAACGGAGAAATCGATCGTCTAGATGGAAGAAGGTTATCCTCTTCCACGTCAGATATGTCATTGATGATGCAAAGGACTTCTCTGCAGAAACAACTTCCTAGCTTATTAACTGCCTTCAACAACGCAAGAAGACTAGAACAAGAATTGCAAAACGCATGCAAAGTAAACGATAACAAACATAGCACGAAAGATACTGATTCAAATATACGACGGAATGAACATGCTATGTCTTCAAGTGTATCCTCCATCATCTCCCAAAACTCCACATTAGCATCACCGTCTCCTCCGATGTCATCGTCCTTTATATCCACGGCGCCATCACAATCAAGTTCTCGTATGAGTACATTACCACTGTCTCCTTCCTCTTCATTATTGGAATCACAATCGCAAACGCTGAAGAACAATATGTCGCAATGGTTGAACCAATCGCGATCTGGCCTCAACGGCACAAAACTTATTCCAACAAACCACATTGGGTTTCACAGCAATGTTCTGAATACTTTGTATGGTATCGGTGGTGGTCCGGTATCGAAATCTTATAAATCCAATCAACCTTCTTCACAAAATACTTGATAAGAATAAGGATATCATTGCTATGTAAACAAACTAAATGCGAGGGTTGAGTACATAAATACAAAGCAAGACTTTTATCATACATAACACATATAACAACCAATGCATGCATCCTCTCGACAATAGTTTTGTGCGTATGTCTTTGCGAAGTCCAAATACTACTCACATCCATCTTTTATTTTTTAATCCCATCGCAGCGAGTTTAAGCCTGAAAAATAGTGAACCAGTTGAAAAACACTAATAACATCGATGCAAAACTAACTATCAATAAACTGTTGTGTTTTTAGAACTCTGTACGTTGTTTCCTATCCCAAGAGTTCAATAAGACGCAGCCAAGCTTTTATTCTCTTGACTCGTCCATCATAGAGCTTTATAGAAATGTCAGAGAAGGCTTCTGAAGAGAGACCCATACGGCTGGCCGTTCTGGGGGGCACTTCTACCGGAAAGACCTCCCTGGTATCTAGGCTTACTGTTAATATCGTCCACGAGGTTCATTATCCAACAAGAAACCAAACTAACTGGCTTTTCGGCTTTGTTCCGTCATCGATCCTGGCCAGAGCTATATTAGACGAACAAGCTCACGAAAGACTTTGCCTTCGTTCCCCAAGCAGCCAAACCTTAGAGCCTATCTTCCCTTCACCTCAGGTCTCCAAAAATGTACTGCTGTCGCCATTGGTGTTTCAAGCTTCCACTGATAATTTTCAATCAGTGAGGTTACACAACAAAAGCCACTCCAGGAGATCCCTATCTTTGGATAAATCTGATTCTCCGCTGTATCAAACTTTTTCCAATGACATTAACTCTCAAAGTGTTCCTAAAATCAAGGCAGACCAGCTTAACGTTATCGAGCATTTTAAATTGCCCCTGAATTACATTCCACCCACTTATGCACCAATCCAGATTGATATTATTGATACGCCTGGCTTCAGTCCTGATAATGTGGTGCCGTTCTTAGAAGTTTCTCTCTTCCGAAATTTAGGAAAATCAATCCTACATGGACTAGCAGATGAACCAAGACGACCTGTATCTACTACTTCACTATTGGTTGCCTCTGGTGCCTCTGAGTTGAATGGTAAAGTTGACGGTTATATCTTGGTGTATAGCGCAGTCCCTGAATTAAACCATATTGGAGGCCCTCCGGAATATGGAGATGATGTGATGAACACAGATACGGAAAAAGTCAGCGATGGTGGATTTGAACTATTAAAAGTGATTAGAAACTGCATACTAGATGCTTGGACTGAATTTCGAAATTATGAAAAAAGATGGGAGGAAGGCAAAGAGGATGATATTTACTCATTGGTTTACAGCCTGAGACATCTATGGAGTAAAAATAGCAAAGAGAAAAGCGCCAAAATAGAGCAATTGAGATCCTATAATACCAAACTAAAATCCATCGAGTTAGACCCCTCATCTCCCGATTCACCACCACCATGCATTATCGTCTGTTCTCACGTTAATCATGAACTCGCAAGCCCAATGTTGATTGAAATGGGAAGACAACTAGCAACAAAATGGAAATATGGATTTGTTGGAATAGACAGCATGGATGATTTAAATGTCGATGTGGCGGTTAGCTTACTAATAAAGGAAATATCAGAAAAGATGAAGCTACTGGTTTCTAATTCCAATGGAAGTAGTAGTAGTGGTAATTCAAGTTCAATTTACAACTCTCATTTAATGAATGACAAGAAGAAAAACAACAATGCCGGCTTAAACAAAAATATGTTGAAGAAAATTATAAAATAATTGATAGAGGGAAGAACTCCCTTTAACATTCTTATGACCATGATACATCGCACTTTTTTTTACTTGGATTGAGGAAATATGTATATATAGGCACGTATGTATATATACAAATGTTCTTTCTGAAACCATGTAAACAGAAAAGGAAAAAAAATAATTATATTTTATTGAGCTTTATGGTACCATCTTCATATCCAATTAAACACCAGTTACATTTCGCCAGCGCTTTAATACGTCTAAGTTGTCCTAACCTCAACCCATCTGACTGCACATCAAACGATTCCAAACATGTCATGGCTCCCACTTTATAGTTATGGGATTTCGAGCTGGATTCGGTATTTGAGCCGCTACCGTTTGTTAGGTCTCCCATAGAGCTATCACTCACGACCAGGTTGTTCTTTGATTTCACAAAAGTTTGCTCCACTTCTGAAGTCCGCATATTATAAACAATGGTCATACCTGACCAACTACTCACGACTAAGTAATCGTCTTTTACTTTATCAATATGACCAATATTCTTCAAGGGAAGATGTACTTTTGATGGCTCACTGACTCTCAGTGAGCTTGGGCATTTTATCAAAAGCGCATCATCTCTAAGGTATTTCGTCTCAAGTTGTAAGTTCACTGGAATTTTGTACTTGGTTATGAAATCGTCTGTTGAACAACTATAAAGTTCATCCCCGCTAACACACATATCAAGTATTGGATTCGGATAATGATCGTTAGAAACATGGACCAGTTCTGCAATGTCCCTTTGAAGGCCTTCATCAAAAGTAATTTTAAATCCGACTACAAACCCATTTTCATAACCTAAAAATATGACATCGTTTAATTTAGCAAATCTCATTATGATACCGAATTTGGAGTCTTTCGAAATTCCTAAAAAATTCTGCTGCTTCAAGAATCTGGGGAAATTAATATTATTGAATGGTCTTTTCAATTTAAATGTGGAGTCTTCTATTATCTGATATATATCGATAGTTTCCGAATCATCAGTATGACAGCAAACCAATCTATAACTTTTATTATCTTTGGTTGGTTTCACTTCAGCTTCGATGATGAAATTCGCAAAATTCAGTGTGTTTATGGGCATTTCATAGATTTTAGTCCATTGTAAATGATCCGTTTTATTGGCTTGGCTAAGCTTTCTAACTAAATCTATAGATAGTTGTGTAGATGAATCAAGCTCAAAAATTCGCAGCATGGAGTCTTTCGAAAGAATGTACAGCACATTGGTAGTTTCCACCCACCAAAACGCTATAATGTGCGAGTTGCCCTCGATTTCTATATGTGTAATCGGTCTCTTGGTCACCAGGTCCCACATAACGAAATAACCGTAGTTATCACCGGATAACAAGACTGGCACATTCGAAACTGACGGTGCTTTGATGACCTGCAAAGCTGTGATGCCCCTTTTATGGTAACGTAAGGTGAAATCGGATAAAGTCAACGTTCTCTTCAGGATTATCTCATTACTAAAGCCTCTCATGTGTTCTACGCCCATTGTAATCGACGCTCGCCTTGACTGCACATCACACCCAATTTATGCACGTGCTTAAATAGTAGTTTATAGCTTAGTATCTCTGTATTTCTGTCTTACTCATCACCGTTTCGTCTCAATATTTGCTTAAAAATCGAAAAATTTTGTTATAAATTTAGTTAAAAAAAAGTGAAGAGAATAATCATCACTTATAAAGACAACTTAATAGACGCTGGTGTGGACGATCCAGTGATAGAGAAGGGGAGAAGTAGATACGCAGAATGATGACTAGGGAGAGCATAGATAAAAGAGCAGGAAGAAGGGGTCCTAATCTGAATATTGTGCTGACGTGTCCGGAGTGCAAAGTCTACCCACCAAAAATCGTTGAAAGATTTAGTGAAGGGGATGTTGTATGTGCTCTATGTGGTCTAGTACTATCAGATAAACTGGTTGACACCAGGTCGGAGTGGAGAACGTTTTCAAATGATGATCACAACGGTGATGACCCAAGTCGTGTTGGTGAGGCTTCAAATCCTCTTTTAGATGGGAATAACCTATCTACAAGGATCGGAAAGGGTGAAACCACGGATATGAGATTCACCAAAGAACTGAATAAGGCACAAGGAAAAAATGTGATGGATAAAAAGGATAATGAAGTACAAGCTGCATTTGCTAAGATTACCATGCTATGTGATGCTGCTGAATTACCGAAGATTGTGAAAGATTGTGCCAAGGAAGCATATAAACTTTGCCACGATGAAAAAACTTTGAAGGGGAAATCAATGGAGAGTATAATGGCTGCATCCATACTGATTGGTTGCAGACGTGCTGAAGTGGCAAGGACTTTTAAAGAAATCCAGTCATTAATCCATGTCAAAACTAAAGAGTTTGGTAAAACTTTAAACATAATGAAGAACATTTTAAGAGGCAAGAGCGAAGATGGTTTCTTGAAGATTGATACCGATAATATGAGTGGTGCACAAAACCTAACTTATATACCCAGGTTTTGTTCGCATCTGGGCTTACCGATGCAAGTCACTACTTCTGCTGAATATACCGCAAAGAAATGTAAAGAGATCAAAGAAATTGCAGGTAAATCCCCTATTACTATCGCTGTTGTTTCCATCTATCTAAACATCCTGCTCTTTCAGATCCCTATTACCGCAGCGAAAGTGGGCCAAACCTTGCAAGTTACTGAAGGTACCATCAAATCTGGTTACAAGATACTTTATGAGCATAGAGACAAGCTTGTGGATCCGCAGCTTATTGCTAATGGTGTAGTGTCTTTGGATAGCTTACCGGGCGTTGAAAAGAAATAATGAAGTGATAAAACAGTAAATTATAGGAACAAGAAGCACGGGTACTCGTGTTAGAGGGTAGAACCTTTTCCATGGCAGTTCAATCGAATATTTATTTTGTTATTTTACAATTCAAAAAAATAGAATGAACACTTTATAATTTAACAAGATTTTTCTTTTTTTTTTTATTGAAGGAGGTATTCGAAAGGATGAAAGCTAAACAAGTTATTTGAAATATGCATACATACATATATATATATACTGTGTATATTCAAATGGTGGCCTTTAGCCCATACCGAATTGTTTTGCCATTTGTTGCATTTGTGGATCTTGCATCATTTTCATCATTTCGTTCATATCAGGCATTCCTCCGCCCATTCCTCCGCCCATTCCGCCACCAAACATGTTCATCATATTTTGCATTAGACCTGGATTTTGCTTCAGCTTTTGTTGTGCCTGCTGCATCATTTGTGGAGTCACTTTTGGCATACCAGGCATATTGGGCATACCAGGCATGTTTGGCATACCCGGCATGTTTGGCATGCCAGGCATCCTAGCATTGGCACCAGGGGCTCCTGGTTGTTGCTGGGTTGCGGTTTGTGCCATTCTTGCCATCATCTGCTGTTGCATCAATATCATTTCTACCTCGAACACAGAAGTACCTGAACCTTTAGCTACACGAACCATTCTTGTAGGCTCTTCAATGAACATTCTACCATCAGATTCTAGTTCTTCTTTAGTCATAGAATCCAAAACGTAAACCATTTTCTTCATCTTTTGAGAGGTTTCCTCCTCCCCTACTTGATTCATCATATTACTCATACCAGGAATCATCTGCGCTATATTTGATAATGGACCCATTTTCATTATTGTTTGCATCTGTTTCTTGAAATCTAGCAAGGTGAACTTACCCTTTTGGATGTTTTCCATTGTGGCTTTTGCATCTTCCTTGTTGGAAACGGTTTGTAATTGCTCAAAGAGACTCTCTATATCACCAATACCCAACAGTTTAGATATGAATGACTTAGGCGAGAACTTTTCCAAATCATGAATGTGCTCACCTGTACCAATAAAGATAATCGGAGTGTTTGTGGCTGCAACGGCCGAAATTGCCCCACCCCCTCTAGCGTGGCCGTCCATCTTGGTTAATATAATGGCACCAAAATCGGACGATTCTTTGAAAGCCTTGGATTGTTGCTCTGCAGCTTGACCAATGGAAGCATCTAAAACCATGATAGTTTGATTAGGCTTGATGACATTGGATATTTCAATCATTTCTTGGAACAACTCTTCTTCTTGATGATGCCTACCTGAAGTATCAACGATGATGATATCAAACTTCTCTTTCTTAAACTTGTTAATACCTTCTTCTGCAACTTTGGCAGGGTCAGTCTCCGTATATGACCCATAAAATGGAATTCTTGCTCTTATAGCGTTTTGTTTCAATTGGTCAAATGCACCAGCACGGAAAGTATCCGCACATACCAAACCCACTTTGAAACCTCTCTTCGAGTAGTAAACTGCTAACTTGGTACAGGAAGTAGTTTTACCTGAACCTTGCAGCCCAACAAACATGATGATGTTTGTCTTTCTCTTCTTGGGCACAAAGGCCTTCTCTTCACTACCTTCGCAGGTGACCAACTTACACAGTTCATCAAACACCGTTTTCTGAATAAGCTTCTTAGTTTGTGCGTTTGTTGTGGACTTCTCACTACGGTTCTCACTCAGCAGCTGTGACCTTATATTATTTCGTAACTTAGAAACCAGGGCAATATTCACATCCGATTCTAACAACGCAGTCACGATGCCCTTTAACATTACATCTACGGATGTAGTAAAGTCATCCTGTGTATTGGAAATCGCGTTATTCACAGCAGAATTAATCCGCTTCCCCAAATCAGCCAAAACCATCCTTTAGTTAGACTCGATGCTGTGTTTTCTTTCCCTTCTCTTCTGCATCCTTGCTGTTCAACCACTTTTCATTATCTTGTTTTACCACTATTTTTTTTCACTTTGTTGATGTCTTTATCGTTAGCGGTGATTTTTCGATATTGAGATGAACGAAAAGACCATCATACTATAACAATATGGGTAGTGACTGAAGTATAGGAGAGCCGCAATTGCCGGTCTACAGAACTCACAAGGCATTCGTGAACAATGAACAGTGTTTGGGATGATGCTAGAATAGAGGACAGAACGGTGGACAAACCAGTAGGCTCCTCTCACGCTCAGGAGAAACTCGCGCTGGTAAAATCAACTTTGTTTAAACTTGACCAAGAAGATAGACCAGAATGCGATTCCTGGGTACAACTAGTCAAATTGATCTGCGACGAAGACCGTGAAGAAGAATTTACTACATTCAAGGAGTTATTAAGGGAAGTCAAAAACGTTAATGATAAATCCGTCACAGGCGTTGCCTTGATTCATTATATCATTGTATTTGATCGTGCAGACTACATTGAGTTACTACATGATAATCCTTCTGGTGCAAAATTAGATTTGAATCTTGTCGACGACATTGTAGGTTACACACCTTTGATGTGGAGTTTCAGTCTGCAGAGAAGGAACTGTTGCTTGGAGCTGTTCAACGCATTCGACGAGATAAACTTCAACATGACGAATAAGGCTGGATTAACCGCTTGGGATATGGTTCCTCCATATTCACCACTTTCGGAATTTTTGGAACAAAACAATATGTTTCGATACCGTACCGAAGTAAAACATGAAATACCTCAAATTTCCCAACCGAAAGACACCTCTCTTCTAATGAGTAATGAAGACTCTACCACGAAAGAAACTTTTGATAATATTGACTTACAAGTCGCCGGTTTGACCCTGTCCCCTGGTGCAAATGACAACATGTTTCTGGATTCTGATGAAAAGAACATGAATCATTCTCAGGGAGCTGCAACCCTAATAGATCCCACATATACAGAAGACTACCACGGTACATTTGATTATGATAAACTATCTCCGGACCAATACTTGGAATTTTCCGACTTTGATATACCACAAATCCTGAATCTATTGATATCGCTACCACAAAAGGAACCTCACATGACCACCTATCCAGCTGGTTTAATATACCAATGTATTAGATATGCTGATCATAAGATAAAGTCCAAGCCACTAGTAGAATCGTTAATTAACTTATCTCTAACAAAAATTCTGACCAGTGTTTCATCCAACGGAGCTGCAGGATTGGTCTCCACAGAAGCTTCTTTGCAAGCAGGTGACATTGTATTGCAATCGTATTGGTTAAGTTGTTTATCTTTTCTCTATTACTACCTCTGTAGAGATGATTCATTTTTCAAGAGGCATCCAAGCGTGTTACAAGAGCTGATTAACACCATCCACTCTATTATCATAGAACTGACATCTTCCATTCATTGCAGGTTGATTTCTTTGATAGATTCAACTTTACTAGCATACACAACAATCCAGGACGTTAAACAAACTTTATACAAAAGAGACTGGAACTTTTTTAAAAAGAGAAAGCAGGCCAAGCTTTTATTGAAGGAAAAGAACAGAAAACAATTAAAGGAACAACAAAAGAAAGAACTTCATCGAAAAAGCCAGGGTCAAGAAAATCATGAAGAAGAGGAGGGTCAACAAGATGGGAATGATTCAGATGATAGGGCATCAACAAATGATGATAACAATTCTAGTGTTTCACTCTTTTATGATAAAGAAATTTTGAGACATTTATATCCTCCATCATTCGAAGAGCAGATGAAACCCTCTCCACTAAAGATTGTTCAAATATTTGGTGCCTTGTCTTACGTTCTTAATTTACATCAAACGCATCCGATTTTCCAACAACAGTGTCTCTCTATTTCAGTTAACTGGTTTGCCACGACCTTATTCAATAAGATCTTAAAGGACAAAAAGAAAAGATCTTTATCAAGAGCCCATGCTATTCAAATCAGGTTAAATCTTTCAACTCTAGAATCATGGATACAGAACAACGATTTCTGTGTTCCTAAACCGATGCTTATTGATGACTTCATGTGGCAGCGCTTTCCAATGACTTTAATTCGCGACGTTGGCGAGATAGATTTATCGGATCCGATACTAAGAAATGTAGCAACTTACAAACCTATAGATGAAAATAACAAGGACTTGATATATGATACGTCAAACTCATTATTTTACTACCAACCTTTCCATAAGATCGCCCAAATTCATCTTGAGCCAGTTTTCCAACTATTACAATGGTTGCAAGTAGCTACAACACTAGATAGTGAAGAATCATTAATATCAACAATGAATTTATTACCAAGAATTACACCAGTACAGCTCCTAAAGTCTATGGAAAAATACAATTACGAATTGAATGAAAATAAATTCAACTCCAAACTGAAGAAATTTTTAAACAACAAAATCAAAGATAGTAAGATGAGCAAGGCAGACGCGTATTTACAAGAACATGAAATACCGTATCTAGTTTTACCAACTATACCCGAAATGACAGACTTGTATTCAAAGGGTCCTGATTCACATTCTTTCCAACCGTTTTTACCAGGCAGTATCCAAGACGATGTTTATGAAATTCACGATGTCAACTTCAAACAAAGACAAAATGAACCACAGATATCTCGGACTAACTCGGGTACCTCAGATTTTACTGGAGATGAGGATAAGGCGCAATATGAAACTGAAGGGGTAGGGGAAAGTATAGATATTAACGAAACAGTCGAACCCGAGAGCAACGCGTTCAATGTAGGTAATGATGATTATTTTAAAGAATTAAATATTCCGTCTTCAACTGCTCAACGTCCTGCTTGGTCGAATAATGATGATATGGAACAAAATCCGTGGTAATTTGTGCGTTAGAACAGTGAACTTTTGTATCGAACTTTATATAATAATTCTACGGATGTATCCATCTTATTTCTTTTCAAAAGAATGGAAGAATAGAAATGTAAATAATGAGTTAAAAGGGGCAGTTGCTTGATATTTTGACACGAATTTAGTTACAACATTTTGCATATAGCTTCAAGTGATATTTATTTATTTTTAATATAGTACCGTGGACTCACAGTTTGGGCTCTCGCTGTTCTTCAAATTCTAAATCTTGCTTGAAAAAGCCGTCATTAAAACGATTCTGAGAGGTCTTCTTAACAAAAGCTTGAGAGCTTTCAAGTTTTGAAGCTTTCACATGGGGATCACCATTTTTGAGCGAATTCTGAGAATCATTTGAGGATACAGAAAACTTTCTATTTTCTTTGTTCGCAAACATCTTTGAAGCATTCATATTTGAAGCCGACGGTGGAACTGGAAAATTCTCAGTGTCTTTTTCCTTCCTGCCTTCTAGTTTTGGAGATAGTGTATTTAACGGTTGTGAAGGCCTTCTTGGTACTGGTCTCCTATTAGAAATCATTTTTGGATTGGATGTAAGGATAGGATTATCTGATTCTCTCTCATCTGCTGAATCGTCATTTTTCTTATCTTGAACATCTATTTCATCCATATCTTCGGTGTCACTCGAATTACCAACATTATCCTTATACCATCTACCGATTTTCTTGATTGAATTCTTGAAGTATTTCCTTGACTTGGTAGAATTTTCAGAACTGGAAACATCATCATTAGTCGCGGTTGTGACTGTTGTCTGGGTTGTAGTTTTCGTTGCCACTCCAGATGCGTCAACAAGATCTTTTAGGTTTTCTTTCTTTCTCTCTGGCCTTAAGGCTTTTTTGATTCGACTCTGGGTTTTCATTCCGCCCTCTTGAAGTGCTTCTAAGTGTTCCTTAGCACTAGTATTATTCATATCTGAGGCTGCCGCAGCAGTGCGAGCCCTCGCCGCTGCCTCAGGATCCTGCTCCTCCCAAATACCACCTCTGTATACTTCATTAGGTGTTGGATAAAAAACAATATCATCCATAAACGGTACAACTAGGGACTCCTTCACGGCTTCGGCAAACTTACTCTTTATAGCGTTAGTAACGACGTTGTATGATAATTTACTTGAACTGACAATGGGCTCAATTTCAAAATCCATTATAGGTTCGGTGCGAAAAGCATACCAAATTCTGTTAGATGGAGGTGGTTTGATTAAAAATAAAAGTGGACCGGAAAATTCTTTAATTTTTATGGACAACTGCAAAGAAACCTCCCTTTGTTTGAAATGTGATCCCAAGTTAATACTCGCCTTTGTCGCAATAATAATTGTCAAGTTTCCCCTGTATTGAACGTCGATAGCAATCTTAGTCGAACCCTCAGGAGACAATTCTAATAACTCAGGAGAGGTGAATAATGGAGCACTATCACCCACGTCGACCTTTTCAACAACCAAATCATCCAAGAACCCTGGGGTTTTTATTTTATTCAATTTCTTGCAGATTTTCTCATGAATAAACTTATTCAACGTATCAGTTTGTTGCAGAGAAAGAAATAATCTCCCAAGAAGAGCATTCAGCCACTTAGTAGTTAACTGATTTTCAGTAGAGTTGATATCCTGAATCAATTGTAACATATCCTTAGTCTTCAAATGAGCTGCGTTAGCTGAAACATTAGGATCCAATAAACCAGTTGAGAGGGAATTACTGTTTTTAGAGGCATTGATCAACTGATAATACCAATCTTCTTTGTCCATGTTATTATCGAAATACAAGAAGAACTGATTTGAGCTATGGAATTGTGATTGATATTCATGTGTAGTGTCATTGGTAGAGATGTCACCGTTATTCGATTCAGCACTGGTAAGTGGGTCGAAGTGTGGCAGGATAACATTATGGTTTTTAGAGTCTATAGAAACGAGGTCATTCTTGAAAATAGCAATACAAGTTCTCTTAGTGAAAAGCGAGGCATCTGGCAATTCTTCCTTACCCAGTTCATCGAAACGGGGCCAAATGGTGATAAATCTGTTTTGTAAAGATATAGCATGGACCAAATTTGCATTTTGAGAATCGTCTTTATACAAAAACAAATTTCCATGTCTTAATACTGCAAAAAACCTTTGTTTTTTCTTCAAGTCTGTTCTTTGCAAGATTTGCTCTTGAAGTGCAGTGTCTGAATCTTTATTATTATTAGAATTCTTCAAAATTACAGCCACTTCTGAAGAATGATAATAATATTGCTTAGTGACGGTGATCCAACCCTTGTTAAAAACTTTGACACCTAATTGCTCTTCTAGCTTGCCTGCTTTAAACTCTGGGTCTATATCGCGAGCCAGAAGTCTGGTTTTCTCATCAATTTCGTCTGCTGTATCATGATCTAGCTCCTTCTTCGATGCCGATTTAAGGTTACTGTACAATAAATGGATTTTATAGAGGGTGAAAAGGACCAAAGGCAAAAATGTGATACCGCCAAGCAAGTAAACTGCGAGAAATACCTTCAAGCTAGCCATTATGGTCTTTTAATGCTACTTTTCTCTTGCTGTTCTGCTCTTCGATGTGTTCAAAACCCTTTCTCCTGGTTATTATACAAGAGGGATTTACGGAGAAAACTTAAGTGGGAGAAAACTGAAAAATGTGCCATACCAATTAGGTGCAAAAATGAAAGATCTAAAGGGAAGAGAACCAAGAGTTATTTAAAGGGCTACATAGGGTGCAAGATTAGTTAGGTTGTAGAACTAGTTTTTCAGAGTCATTAAATCAGTTATTTTTTATTTTGTAGTCATCAATTAGCCCCTTCGTTAAAGAGACCAATCTAGTACAGTGTGAATATAAAAAAATCATCATAATAAACTAGTCCGCAACAGTCTCTTTTATCATCCAAATCAACTGATAAGGAATAAATTGAAATAAGAAACAAATTTCCGAAAAAATCAGATGTCTTGTGACCAATCATCAATTCTCCACTAAAGAACCATAATGCCATCAACATCGCTCCTTTAAAAAATTTGTACACAAAAGAACGATGAGAGTAGACGGCGACCCTTTAACAGATACTAATATGTCCGCCCGGTCGACAACAAATCATCATATCAAAAGGAAAATTAAAAATTCCATTGCAGGCATGAAAAAGATAATAATGAAAGATAAATGCTTTCTTTTCTTCCCTTCCGTGGCACCCCTCATACAAGGCTGAAACTTAACGAAAAAGGGTTGTCGACATGTAGTTAAACCACTATTCAGTCGGAACAATTGGTATATGATTAATAATTTTTAATCATAGGGGAGTCACACAGAAAGAAAATGGAAAAAGAAAAAAGGAACTCATATATTATCTCTTCCAAGGGACCTACTGGTCGCTTAATCTGCCTCTTTGTAGTGCAGTAGCACTCACAATGGTGCTATATTTGAGTTTGTTCAACTGTTTTCTATTGAAGACGAAGAAGCAAACAAAGGAAGATGTGAAAAAAAAATTCTATGGGTCAAACTTGTGCTTTTATACGTCGTACGAGAGATGGGTCACCCGCTTCTGAGGGTTTTTTTTAGGGCTCATACTAGAGTATTATACTGTTTATATCTTGTTTTAATGTTATATTGCATTACTACTCATCATGACAGTAAATTAGGAGTTCTGTGTGCACTCCAGTTCGGGCTAAAGAGTCGTAATCGTACTGGTCAGGCAGGTACTTGTTGTCAGAGAGACGGTACAACTTGCGGGATACTTGCTTGTTGACGTGCTTGTAGGCATCCTTGAAGCGCAGCAGAGGCAGTGGGTACCGGTCCAGTGCTCGTCGCACGTGCATCTGGATTTTGTGCTTGGCATTCCGTATCTGTTCATACATCTGCTGTGTCTTGACGCTGTGCTTGTCCCGTAACTCACCAGCAAAAATCATGGAATTCCTGGAATCGTAGCTAGCAAGTTGGCTACTGATAGCACCCATGCGCAGCTCGAGCAATGCATTTGATCTACAATCTGTGCACTCCTGCCACGTATTGCGATCGCCCACCTCACAAGCTAGCCCGCGTAGACATGTTTCGTGATATATTGCTTCGCAGTCTTGGCAATACAGGCTTAATCGAGAAACATCTGTGTCTCCGCATATGCTGCACTGAATTATCTTAATGGTATCCATCACCAGCGTACCTCTAAGCCTTTCGCTGAGAAATTCTATTTCTTGGTCTTGCTCCCCTGTATCGTCCTCATTTCTTTCGTTAGTTGTTTCGGCCCCCACATAATCGATAGCATTCTTAATCATAAACCCCATCTTCAAATTTATAGAAAGTGCATGTTGCCCTTCGCCAACTTCTAAATGGGTGGATTCAACCCTGCAGATGGGGCACTTCAAGTTGATACTATACTTGTGCCACTCTCTTATACAGTTTAAGTGGAATTTATGCCCGCAAACGTTCAAACATCCAAATTGTTCACCCTCTTGGTCATCTGCCAAACAAATAGGACACTCTTCCATCTTTTTATATGATATTTGGATATTTGGCTGAGGGTATGGTCTCTCCCTTGGCTCAACTCCTTGCATCTTTTTTTCTATTTTTTTTTCTCACTTTCTGTTCTTCCATATATGCATTACTTGCCATATTTCTCACTTAATAAGGCATTCAACATAGAAAATGAAGATGGATACAAAAAAGATCCACACACATACAAGCCTCCAACAAAAAAAACATGTCCCGCCATCAGTTTGATCTAATAATGTGCCTAAAGCAGCCTGGTGTACAGACAGGTCTTCTTTGTGAAAAATGTGATGGCAAATGTCCTATCTGCGACTCTTATGTAAGGCCCAAAAGGAAAGTTAGAGTATGTGAAAACTGTTCGTTTGGTAAACAAGCTAAAAATTGTATAATTTGTAATCTAAATGTTGGTGTCAATGACGCATTCTATTGTTGGGAGTGCTGCCGCTTAGGTAAAGATAAAGATGGCTGTCCTAGGATCTTAAACCTTGGCAGCAATAGACTGGATAGACATTTCGAGAAAAAGAAAAAGGTATAACACATACATATAGAATATGTAAAAATATATAAATAAATAACATGCATTTATAACCCATGGTACTATTTTCTTCCCCTTATTCGTTACTATATTCGTCGTAACTACTGTCGCTCACGCACACTTGCAAACTGTTCTCGTTGAATAAGAAGCTTTCCTCTATATCATCTATACCATCACTATCGTCGTTATTGCCTTGCCCCTCCTCTTCTCCTTTACCATGCTCTAAGATATTCTTTTCAGCCTGCTTGCGAGTCACTTCTTTTATGATACTTACAAACAGCTCGCTTCTCTTAATTTCGTAGATTAACCAGTCCATTCTGACAGCCAGCTGTCTTATGCGGTTTATCATATCTGTCTTAGTCTTTGTGCTAATAGGAACACATTTTCCCATAAGCATCAGAGTGCTTTCAAATTTTTTCAATTTCTCCCATTTGGCTGATTTTATAGACCTAAGTCTTTCCATCCTCTGCAAAATGGTAAGCTTTCTCTTATTACAAATAGTGTTTGCTATACTACCAATTTCCACATAGCATCCGTCATATGCTGAAAATAGATTGATAGAATCGATCCAGTTGTCCCTTTCATACTTATTAGCACATTTCCAGATAAAATTTCGATGACATGTATGTAAGTATAATAGACAATCGGCATTTTCGTCTTCGAAAATCGGATACTCGTCCTTAATGGAATGATAATCTTCATTACTGTCATTTGAACTGAGTTGATTATCTGAACTAGAAACACTATCGTTGTCACTCTCGCCGTTACTCACACTGCTCGTACCATCAGTAGAATTCGTTATGCTATCCTCTTCATCTGAAGATGGCTCGAAGACTCCTTCATTGTGTTTGGCGGAGCTACTTGCTGCAGTTGTGTTGCTTGTATGACTCCCAGTAGAATGATGCTCTGTATACGCAAGTACCAAACTTGCGAAATGAGATTTCCCAAGTGAATCTCGCTCCCTATCAGCAAATAAACCGTTATACACGTCAATCGTACTTCCCGGAACAAAAGAAAATCCTGATTTAAAATCAATTATATAGTTTGTAGTTCCTGATTTTGGGTCCTTCATCATCTGTGGATTTATCCAGTCCATTTTATCGCAGATCAAAAGCCCGAATGATGTTAATATGGCAAATTCCTTTTTCCAATGAATTTTAGCGGAGTTAACAATAGAAAATTTTCTACTGGGCATCCCCAAATTCATTATTGCTCCCATTTGAAGGATTTTGCAATACTTATAATCGGAGTTCTTGCATCCAGACCGGCTATTATCATTCAATATTTCAAAATTAGGTAAATTCAGTTTATTCAATTGACTTTTGTGAAAGCGTAAATACCCACCTTTAGTATCATTCATAATACTATAATATTTTTCGTATTTATGTTCTTCATTTCTCAACAAATTTGCCTTCAGAGCATTCTTATTCCAATATTTTGAGACTTCTGGAAATAGATTTACTTCATTTAATGTATCATTTATAATGTGCGAATAAACGTTAATGTCATCTTGAACTAACGTAGCATTTCCGCTAGAACTAGAGCTTGGATTATATGAAAAATAAGACGATATTGAGTTAGAAGCCGGTCTATTGCTATTACTGTTAGCCGTTCCGAGGTTGGCCCCGTTTATAGTACCCGACGTACTTGGTGGGCAAGAAGCCGCCGTAGATGGGGCAATACCAGATGCACTAATTGAATTCGTTAGCGGATAAAAGATTGGGGAAAGGGAAGCTTCCTTGGGTATTATACTCCCCCTTTTTATCATGTCTATGGGAGAATACATCGAATTCGAAGATAATGTGATAGCAAAATTTGTGTCAAATGCATCTTTATCAAGGATGCTATCGTCCAACGCCATTGGTGACATCAAAAAGTAATTAAATTTCGGCGACTCTTTGGCTGTCACATTCTCATAAAAATATGTCAAAACGGCCATAGGGATCTCATTACCTCCTGAGTATTTGTCATTATGGACTAAATCCACGAAATCATGCTTTGTCATTTTGCTTTTATTGTTGGGGTTAAAGTAATCAGTGTGCAACATTAGTAAGGAAAATGCAATAAAATACACCTGGTCTGCATTAGACCAGGGGCACTCAATTCCTTTTTTCTTAGAATAGCTCTTTTGGGCCTTATAGTATGCAAAGCTAAAAGCCATTATCAATCTATCAATTTGCTGCGTCTCCTTTGGAAGCTCTAAAAACATCAACAATTTCCTCAGGGCAATATCTAAAGGGTCATTTTTAAATTCGAAGCAATTCGTTAATAGGTAGTTTAAACAATTTTTTTTGAACTCATCATCTTTTTCCGTTAAAATGATCCCAATGAACTTTCCGTAGGGCGCTAATTTAATCAAGAAGTCCTTACAAGAATCACTAAATTCAGGCGCGGGAACCGGTGGTAGATCTTCCAGCGAGACATCCAGTTTTTGTTGTAGCTGCTGTTGTTGTTGAAGGTGCTGTTGCCTAGAGGATGATAAACTGGAGGAGCGAAGGTTAACAAAACTACTTAAAGCATTCACAATTGAGCTACTTCTTCTTGACATTCCAGTAATAGTTGAATTGGCATTGCTTTTATTGTTGTAAACTGAAGTAGGGCCTGATCCATGAGGTAGGCCCAATTTGTTATGGTAGCCTTCATCTTCAATTGATTTTCTCTTGCCGCCCTTGCCTTGAACAAAAGACGTACTTTGAGATCGAGACCTTGATAAAACCTGATGGTCTGGGTGACTTGCTTCCGCTCCATCTGTATCATTGCTTATAATATTGGCATCATCGGGCAAAAGAGGTCCGCGGGATCCCATGGGGTCTTGCATAAGAGAATTTGTATTTTTCTCGTCAATAGTCCTAATAAAAGAAGATGGAGAGAGTGGCGGTTTGTTCTTTGCTGTATTGTTTTTGTTAATATAGTCAAATACGTCAACAGTTCTACTGCGCCTTCTTCCGAACCTCCTTTTGGAGATCTCATCTTGTTGTTTTGCCAATTCAATTTGAGGAGTTGCATCAAGTGGTATTGCGTGCAGCGAATTGAATTTTATTGACGACGACGATGATGATGATGATGCAACAACAGCTCTTTTGGACGGATTGAAATATCTTGAAGCCGCTGTAGAGGAACCGACGGAAGAAGATGTCGATATCCTACTCACAGTAGGAAGGGTAGGAACTAATCTATCACCGTTAAACAGGGTAGGCTCTTGTGATTTTCTGTAATCTCTTGACAATCTATTAGAAGAAGGAAATTTTTCTAGAGCAGGTTTCACAGGAATGAATGGGGCGTGTTTTGAATTTCTCTTTACGTTATCAGACCCGGAGCCAGTAAGTGTGACTCTCTCACCATCGGGCTTGGGAACTTTCTCTATCGAATCTATGTTGTTTTCTGATTTGAAAGGCATTTCTTCAGGATCTTGTCCATTACGGAGGTGTTGTGCAACCAAGATTTCATCATCTTCAGAACCCTTTTCATTGGCTGACCTGAAATTCAAGTCTAACCTACCCATCTTACGCCGTATCCTGCTTAGTTTGCTGTGTTTTTTTGTGGGCTCGCATTCTTTTACATCAAGTTTATCGTCGTCATTATTAGTGTGTTCCTGTATTTCTGCGAGTTGAAGAAAAGGACTTCTATAACTTTCCGACTCTCTTAATTTATCTATGCCTGTTGAAACATTGCTTCCGCCCTTTTTGTTGCCATTTTTATCGTTACTGTGTGATTGAAGGAATTTAAGCTTAATCAACGAAGAAATAGACTGATTCATTATCTGGCAAGTGTGGATTGAAGAGCTGGTCTGGCGGGAAGTTAGCGAAAATGAAGTTACAATGAGTTGAAACAGAGTAAATAATAGGGAGTGGATGCGAGTAACCTTGCGATGTCAAAAGAATTCAAAGTACTATATCTACTGCCTTTCTTTCCACTTGGTGCCTTTTACCCTGAAAGTCTAATGAGCAGGTAGTATAAGAGAAGCAGCTTCTGAAGAAGAGTTCTTTGTACAATAAACCGGCCTTGTGGTGCGAGAGAGGCTTGTAATATAGATTATACTGAAGCCTGTTGAACTTAGCGTCTATTTTCTTTTCGTTCCCTATATCACTTTTCCTAATATTTTCAACATCTCCTTTACGCCATAAACAAGAAAAAGGACGAGATGGCCTTGGGTTTTTAATGCTTACGCCTGTTTCGCCTCTCATAAGACAGATAAATGTACGTTAACCATTTGACAGTTAACTTTTTAGGCGTGAACAAGGAACGTATTAAAGTGTTTTTCGAATAATTGATCACTTTCTAGCTTTCATTCTTTTTTAAGAGCTACATCCAATTACTGTGCATTGGGCTCAATAAAAAAAGAAAAACGAACCTTACCTTGTGGTCGGAATTGTGTACTGAAATCAGTGGTTGAAGATAATTGTACTAAAGAATCAAAAATAGACAGTCTTCAAATGATTACTCAAGACACTCCTGCTTTAAATCCAACGGAAGAACACTACCTGAAGAGGGAACTGCTTCGATGTCAATTGGATTATGAAATTGGAAAGCTTAACGATCAGTTTGCTTTGAGAAAGTTCGGTTATCCTTTCTCACCAAACGATCCGACAGCTCCACAGCCTATCTCCAATAACGATTCATCACCAGTGCTCGGTGGCAAAGGCCATTTTAGCGTTAATTATCCCATGCTGAGTTATGTTTTGCAAGAATTTATATCCACATTTCCTTTACTTTCAACAAATTTGCTAGTTGATGAAAAATTCTGGCAGAATAAGGTTCAAGTGTTCTTTGAACATTTCATGAGTCTTGGGTTTAGTGAAAGTTATGACAGGGAGGAAGCTTCAAAAAGGAAGAAAGTTTCCAAAAAGCTATCAAAGGTTATCTTGTTGCTCTTTAACTCCGGTGTTGGCTCTTTTCAAGAGCAAGCGTATTATAATGAGGATAAATTCGTTTTACAGTCAGGCCAAGCGAGAAAACGCTCTAATATTGAGAAATTTGCAATGCCAACTAGAGAAAATTTAGAGAATTTGCTCACTAACGAATCCGTTTTTATTAACGGTTGGGACGTCAATATTATATCCGTGTTCAATAAGAATTCACGGAAATGTACTGAAAGTGTGGATAATGACAAGTCTAGTAAATCTACTCCAACTTCGAGTCCCAAAAGCCATGCTATAAAATCATTTGCTTCCACTTCTAAATGGATGAAGAATGCCTTCAACAACACTATTAACAGTACCATAAATAGTATGCCCGAATCCTCAGCATCTTTATTTTCGAAATTATCCCTTGGCGTGCCTTCAACTAAGAGCAAGCAATCTAGAAAACATCATTATTTCTTGATTAAGATTAAGAAGCAAGATGACGACGACCAAGATAACAGCAATGAAGAGAATAGTAATCTTGATCACCATGCTGATTATTTCTATGTGACAAGAACATACAGTGACTTCAAAAAACTATCTCATGATTTAAAATCAGAATTTCCGGGGAAGAAATGTCCGCGCTTACCTCATAGAAATAAAAAAGTGACGTCTATGGTAACTAAAACCGAAGTGTTACACAATGGGCAAACTAAATCAGCAGCCAGGGAAAAAATCGTCAACACTTTTGACACTGATTTACAATCTGCATCAGAGTCTGATAATTCTTCATTTTTACAGACAACGAATGAATTATCTGCTACAGAAACAGTACTCACAGAAAAAGAAACTGAAACGTTGAGAAAAAATATTCTAAATGAGATCAAGGAAGAAGATAATATTGATGAGGACGAGTATGAGGAAGAAGGTGAAGGTGAAGAAAGTGATTTTGATGAATATAAAGATGCATCCGATTCAAAAATCAATACTTTGGTGGGTGAAAAAATGAGAACTTCATTAAGACAATATTTAAGGACTTTGTGTAAAGATGCAGAGGTTTCTCAAAGCTCATCTATTCGTCGCTTCTTCCTAAGTGGGCCTAATTTAGATATTAAGGACATAAATCCGAAAATAGCAGATGACATTAGAAACAGGGCTCTGATAGATGTAAGTAATTTGGAGAACCAAATACGTTTCCAACAGATGGCGTTAGAAAAGTCTTTAAAGCTGCAAGACTCAATGAAAGATTTCAAAACATCCCTGTTAAAAGATGAAAAATACTTGATGAGTCTACTAGTAGAAATCAAGGACAATACGAAAGTTGAAGACCTGTCACCACTTTTACAAGACTTTGTGGAATGGTGTAAGATTTATATTTCCTCAATGATTTATCAAATGTTTCTGGGTAACGATAACAGTTATGAACTCTATACACAAATAAGACGGTTACATAAGCTTATGCCGTACACAGTAATGGGACAGATCATGAAATTTACTAATCCAATAGCGATCATGAGGGGTATGATTGAATTATTTATGGCACAACCCTTCGGTGGTCATTCGCTCCTTCAAACAATGTTTTCTACGATATTAACAGATGATTTGAAAACTCAAAAGGTAGCTATAAAGGAATTAGAAAGGAAAATTGCTGAGATGGACCCGGGCGCTTCAGTTGTGACTAAATGCTTGAAGGATTTTGTCTTTAATAATGATACTAAGGATGAGCATGATACTAAACTCTTTACTATGGACGCAGTAAATGCAGAATCCGAATCCATGAACATGCCTGTACCATTGATAGTATTAATGAAAAGTGCAGCTGCAAATCTAATTCCAGACGAGGTTGTCGCGGGACTTATTGAATCCTATTCATCATGGAAACTGCAAAAAGAAGACACGGATGCCTTGAATGTAACCAGCGAAGATCAGTCAGGTATTTATTTCACACACGTCAAAGATTTATGGCAATTGTATATTAAAGAACATGATAAACAGCTAATGAGGCAGCTATGGCAAGATCCTGAGTTAACCCAAATGCTAAAGGCAATTGTCACTATGATTTACGAACCTATGGTCAAGATCTTCAAAGTTGCAAGGATGGATGTTGCTTTGAAAAATTTTGAGAAGTTCATGAGTGATTTGATCAGGCTTGTTGATGATGTTATCAATGGTCAGTTGGGCGTTTCCACACAGTTCGATGTCGTGGAAGAAATCCATAACTTAGTAACCAAACATCAAGATGCCTTTTTTGAGTTTATTCATGATGTATATTTGAACGATTCAGAGGGCATTTTTGAAGGTTTTATTACTTGGATTACTACGATAGTGAAATTTTTGCAAAAGAGTAAATTCGGAGGACCGAGTGAAAGGATCGACTTCAATAAGTTAATTTGTAGAGATGATATCGATATTGATGTCAAACTTTTGAAAGTTCAAGTTAATAATGTTCTTAATAAAAAGATTGGTGCGAGAAAAATCTATAAGAAGTTGTTAGATTTGAAGGTTAAACAAGGTACTAAACAAAATAACAAACACGCTGCTGGCATACTTCAAAAGAATTGGAGTGACATAAACTCCTTGGTTATGCCATCCAGCTCTGGATCTTTTGGACTTGGAGATGGTGATTTGGTGGATTTGGATCTCGATACAGGTGATTACGATTTTTTACATAAAGAGAATGAAGTTGAATTAGAAAAGCAATACAAAGATTTATTGAATCTTGTTGTTGATGAAAGTGAAATTGATAAATTGAGATCTCAAGTTTTCGCACAGGAATTAAAAAATTATTTAGAAGCTCAAATTGCTAAAAAGTAGGCCCTTTCTAGTATCTCCTTTATTCGTTACGATTTTCCGGCTTAATAATATAGGATTGCTAGGTCTATATATAAGAAAAGCTTGTAGAAATAAAAAAATAGAAAAAACTTCAAGATAAATATTGTTCTCTTTTATTTTAAGATCCTACAAACAGCACAATTCCCCTTTTAGTTATTTTTAGCCAAGATCAGGATAGCAGAGAACTGAGTCCCTTATTCTTTAATTGAGGGTCAAAAAATTCCGATTGCGAACTTCATCTCCACCTTGGCAAAGGAATGACGAAAAAATGATCTTGCATATATATATTTACTTGTAAAATAATTATTTTGGAATTTTTCTTAACAAACCACCTGACAAACAAACACCGTACGCAAGCATCCCGCAAACATTAGAAAGATTGAACAAAAGACTCAATCCGTGCGACTTGCCAAATTCTTTACGTAATATAGCATCCTTTGCTTCCAATTCACTACCCGTGTATTTCTTCGCAATATTCTTTCTTTGTTCTTTAACTTTATGGGTCCAGGGCAACAACCAAAACAAATTGGTTAGCCCACTGACAGATGCAACCACCAAAGAAGATAATGGTCCTGTTGTCAAGGCAATTGGAGCGGTAAGGGCCAGGATGACAGGTGATGCCGCTTGCATTTGGAAAAAATACGGGAAGATCTTATTTTGCAAAGCAGAAAATTGGTCTTTTTCAAGAACTTTGAATGCGATTGGAGAAGCTACATAGGAATAAAACGTCGTTCCTCCAAATCTGAAAGATTAAGTTGGTACATAAAAGTTGTTAGTCAGTTATTCTCAATTAATCATAATTGTTCAAATTTTTTCTTGTGTCTTAATCTGTACATACACAAAGGAATAAAAAAGCAAATGAGCCGTAGTTTTGACTAAACACATTTTTCGTTGTTAAGTTTACTGGACTGTAAAGCGTAGTTTGATCTGCCTATATCATCAAACAACTCCATTTAACTCCCTTAAATAATACTATTCTTTTCTGTAAGTTTATCGCACTATACGTTACGGTGCTTTCCGTCTTTTTCGGATGAGGGATGCTCATAAGAATTACAACAAATCATAAGCCCTGAGATAAAAAAGATCAATCAATACGATTATCATAAACCATGACTAAGTAGATACACAGACACGAATATATGGAGAAATGGTTGTGAAAGCTATTGCACGAAATTCCATAGGTCGTAATGGAGTTGGAGCATTCGTGTTTCCATGCAGAAAGATTACTTTGCAATTCTGTAACTGGGGAGGGTCTTCGGAAGGCATGAGGAAATTTTTGACTTCAAAGAGATTAGATAAATGGGGCCAGGAGTTCCCATGGATACAGTTTGAAGTGATGAGGAAGTCTGGACATCCTTTGTTGAGGGCAGAATACACAAATGGGCGTGAAAAAGTTATTTGTGTGAGAAACTTGAACATTGACAATGTAGAAAACAAGCTAAAGCTATTGAAGGATTCTGATGGAGACATTTTACGCAGAAGAACAAAGAATGATAACGTGGAAAGCTTGAACAGTAGTGTGAGGGGTATATGGTCGCCTCTGCATGCTGCGAAAAGGCATAGAATTTAGCTTTAGTATATAAGAAAATTCTAGAAATAGAGAGAGATAATTATACTTGTATATATAATTTGGGGCAGATAAGACTCCCGATATTTAAGATTTAAAGTCAATTTTGCCATTGTTATATGATCATGTCCTGAAATATGACCTCTTGTATTTGGTTACCCGCTTTACACCCTGCAAATCACACTAGTCTAATAAATATGGAATAAGACTGAAACATATAAAAGATGTAACTTCTAGGATATCTGAAAGAGCAACCGTACGGTATTCAACGTTTAGATTTGATGGACGGCCTTAGCTTTGTTGATAAAGGGAAAATACCAGATGGTTACAAAAATGAAATAGATCAATTAGTAAAGAAGGAATTTGCGAATATAAAAAGAGAGCCTGTTCATCCCGAAATACGAGGTATACTTGCGAAGAGAAAGGGGGCCGATAATAGTGTTTCTACGCTTACAAATGCATTGTACACCGAATACTTGAAACAACGTAATAACAAAAAAAGGCGAACACCGGATTTTAATGACGACGATGATACTTTATTTTTGGAAGAGTATAGAAGGAAATACCCGAGGATTGATACTTCCAGATACATACCGAACGAGTCTTCCGAAGTTAGCTTGTTAGGAATTGTAGATTCTTATTTAAAACATCAGGAAATAGTTTTGGATACACTTCTACCGCAAACGGTATCGAATCAATGGAGAATTAATAATGATTATATTCGTCAAACGTGTACTATAGTGGAAGAAATGAACATCCAGCAGAGGAAACAAATTAACGATTTGGAAATATACAGAAAGAGGTTATAATGTCGCAATGGACCTTTATTATTATAAATGTGGCGGCAAATCGTGGAAGGATATTGGATCGCTCGCCATAGAAGTCCTTAGCGCGCATGTACAATAACATAGAGTTTCATCTTGGTTTAAAATTCATAATTTTATTAATTGGTTACAAAAAAAACATAGATATGAGTATATAAATGTATTATATTTCTTCACAAACTAATTAAATTATTTGTCCAAAACATCAGCATCGTACTTTTGCTTGAACCAAGAGACGGTGTCTTCCTTAGTTGTCTTGTGGGAGTTACCAACAGTACCCTTACATCTCTTTCTTCTAGTGACTCTAGCACCTGGTCTGTTCATGACGACATAGAAATCCATACCGAAAATACCGATGGATGGGTCATACTTGATACCCAAGTCAATGTGTTCGTCAATACCGAAACCGAAGTTACCGGTAGCAGAGAAGTTTCTGTCTCTCAATTGGTATTCCTTGACCTTCAAACCTCTTTCCAAAATTTCTTCAGCCTTTGGACCTCTGACGGTAACGTGAACAGCAATTTTTTCGTTTCTTCTGATACCGAAAGTTCTGACAGTGTATCTGGCCTTGGATTGAACTGGAGTTTGACCAGATAATTGCTCTAAAACCTTGGAGGCTCTGGTCAATCTGTCACCAGATTCACCAACAGAAATGTTTAAGACCAACTTTTCGATCTTCAAATCACGCATAGGGTTTTGAGCTTTGGCAGACATCTTTGGCTATGTTTGTATGTTCTTGGTTCACCTTCCCTTCCACTGAAAAAAAAATAATATTAGTTGAAATACAATAAAATATGAACTAAGAAAGAAGCCTGCGGTTACTATCAAGATGTATCAAACAATGAAACTTTCGCATAGCTGAGTGGTAAGTGGGCTACCTTTGCTAGTGAAACAATAATTCCCTGCAAAGTGAAAAAGTTCGATTGGAAACTGGTCACGTGGATGTGAGTCTATTACCCGTAGAGTCTGCGCGCTGTTTGCGTCGCTCTCTGTATTTCTATGGATTTCACCGTTCTTTTTTCATTTATACAAAAAAGACAGAACTTAATGAAATAATCGCATCGTCAGTACACCCATACCTTTAGGATGGTTGGATGTTGCGCTGTCGCAGGAAAGAGCTTCTCCGGGTATTATGTGATATGAGGGAAAACAGCAAAAGGGTGGCAAAACGAAGAATAGCACTCCTTCAATAATGCAAGGTGAATTGTAAAGAAAGGCTTCAATATATCAATTTTCAAAAGAGAATAACAAATTTACTATTAAATTGAATAGATAGAAAGAAACCAGAAAGAAAAGAAGGAAAAAAAAACAAACATGCAAGCTATTGCCGATAGTTTCAGTGTACCAAACAGATTGGTTAAGGAACTTCAATATGACAACGAACAAAACTTAGAGAGCGATTTCGTAACGGGCGCCTCCCAGTTTCAACGTTTGGCACCATCGCTTACGGTTCCACCAATTGCGTCTCCACAGCAGTTTTTAAGAGCACACACAGATGATTCACGAAACCCAGACTGTAAAATCAAGATCGCACATGGTACTACAACCTTAGCATTTAGATTTCAAGGCGGTATTATTGTGGCAGTAGATTCTCGTGCCACTGCCGGCAATTGGGTTGCTTCTCAAACTGTGAAGAAAGTTATTGAGATCAACCCATTTTTATTGGGTACAATGGCTGGTGGTGCGGCAGATTGTCAATTTTGGGAAACTTGGCTAGGTTCTCAGTGTAGGCTGCACGAGCTGAGGGAAAAGGAACGTATATCTGTCGCAGCCGCATCCAAGATTTTAAGCAATTTAGTATACCAATATAAAGGGGCCGGTTTATCAATGGGTACTATGATCTGTGGTTACACTAGGAAGGAGGGCCCAACCATTTATTACGTCGACTCAGACGGTACAAGATTAAAAGGTGACATATTCTGCGTTGGTTCAGGTCAAACATTTGCATATGGTGTTCTAGACTCTAACTATAAATGGGATTTATCCGTTGAAGATGCTTTATATCTAGGTAAGAGATCTATTTTAGCTGCTGCCCATAGAGATGCTTACTCTGGTGGTTCTGTAAATTTATATCATGTTACCGAGGATGGTTGGATATATCACGGTAATCATGACGTAGGTGAACTATTTTGGAAGGTCAAGGAAGAGGAAGGATCTTTCAACAACGTTATTGGCTAAATAGAAGCATCAAACATATGTATATGCACATCTATATTAATGATACATTATTCTCTTCAAGGATCCAATATGGCTTCCCATAGAATTATGAAGGAAGTCCAGTTCTCATGTTTCCAATCATCACATCTATATATTTTTATATAATTATATCTTTAAGTATTGTTCGGTAATATGAGGACAGACGCCATCAATGCAAACAAAAAGTGAAACCCAAAATCAAACGAAGTGAATAAGTAGTTGTAGAGGCGACCCGATGGAAAATTTTGTAAAAATCGAAGACTGAATCTCAACAACGCAAAACAGAATAGGACGCATAGATTCATACCTATTACTATGGCTTGATCCGATCTATCTTTATGAAAAGATTTATGCTTCTACTTCGAATATGCTAATACTATTATCGAAATTTTTTAAAGTTTTTCCTCAAGGGATACATTTACTTCAGTGATACCCTCGTTGATATCCTCGCTGACCTTCCGCCTTTTAGAATCATGACCTTCTTCGTCGGTTTTTGAAATCTCGCGATTATCATTGCTACTATTCTCGTCTTTAGATGGAATATCATCTTTAGATTCGTTGTTTTTAATACTTTCACTATCGATCTTTTCGTTTTTGTTGTTCTTTTCATCTACTTCGCTTCCACTATCACTTTCGCTTTCGCTTTCACTACTAGTGCTGCTATTATCGCCGCTTCCACTAGCACTACCGTCATCGCTACCACTATCGCTCTCGCTTCCGCTCTCACTACTGGAACTGCTACTACTACTAGTGCCGCTTTCACTTTCTAAGTCGTTGTCCTGTGCAGGCTTAGGTTTGGGTTGTGCATCAACATTTTGAGAAGCAGCCGCCGGAACTGACGTAGCTGCCACAGAGGATGTAGCCCTAGCATTTTGTCTCGGTTGAAAAAATCGAGACAAGGACGAAGGATCAAACGAACCCGGTTGTTTATCATGCAAGTAATTATTGGGATGGGATGATGCCGACGCAGATAACTGAGATGGAGGCCTATCTGGTACATGCGGCGTCTGGACTATTGGTTGGCGTATCGGTTTGGAATGCTGTGCCTTAGCTGCTAAAGCCGCCGCCGCTGTAGTTTCAGGGTTCACTAATTGCTTTACCTCACCTTTTGTGACTTTTGCAGTTGCCGCGTTTACAGCAGCTGCTAAAATTAGATTCAAATGCTGAGGATTCTTGTCCATCAAGGCTGTAAGTGGATTACCAGTAATCCCCTTGTTTTTTGCCGCTTGTGTAACCTGATTTATTGTCATAGCTAGAGCCTGCGTCAAAATTGCAGCGATGACCTGCTTCGATAAACCCTTTCTATCTCGTGTTAAAATGACAAGCTGTTCCTGCAGATATTTCATTGTCCTTTGATTATCACTTGCTGTATTTTTCCTGTTCGAGGCGGCTCTGTTTGCTGCAAGAGTTTGTGAGATGTTTTGTTTTCTCGCATTAACGTTAGATCTCTGCGAAACAATATCTTTTTTGCCCCTCTGCGGCACTTGCTGAAGTTTGTGCTGTTGCTGTTCAAGTTTTAATTGTGCAGCTTGTGCCTTTGCCACAGCTATCTCACTTTGTTTCTTTTTCTGTCGTTCCCTCTCTGCAATATATTCTTCATCAAGACCCCATAACCATCCTTTGCCTTCTTTAGAAACCTTCCTGAAAGATTTATTTAGCGATAAGTTGTGTCTTACCGAGCTTTGCCACCCATCAGGACAGTATTTATAATAGGGGAAGAGTTCTCTTATTCCTGCATAAATTTCAGATAAAGACATTCCCTTGGCAGTCGAGTACTTTCGTATGCAAGTAGTTAGCATAGCAGAGTAAGATACAGTAGGTTTCGTTCTATATTCTACTGGAATCTCCTCCAAAGTATATACTTTCTTTGGTATTTTCGGTGGCTTCTTTTCTTTCTTAACAGCTGGTTTGGTCTGCGCTTTCTTGGGCTTTGCTCCAGTTGTAATCTTTTTCTTAGATTTGGGCTCGTTTTTTTTGAGATTTCTTGTATTTATTTCAGATTCTGCTATGTCAGCGTTTTCTGGGCTTTTGCTATCGTCGTTACGTTCTTGTTCTGGTAAAATAAATTGAAATGGAATTTGTCCAATTTGAATTTTTGTCTTATTACGAAGTGGCACAGTATTTCCTTTTTCAACGAAAATGTCATCCACAAAAGCACCATTCTTCCCTATTATGGACAATTCGAACCTTCCTGTCCCAAAATTGTAAAAAATCTGGGCGTGTCTCCTCGATATTGATTTTGAAGGACCAAGATTAACGTCAACTTTGTGGGAGAAGTCATTCTCAGACCTCCTTCCGATTATTGCATGTAATGTTTGTACATAAAATGTGAAACTTTGAAAGTCCAGCCTTGCATAGGCGAAGATAGTCGGTTGTTCATTCGGTAGCGGTAAACTTGCATCGATTGGCTCAGATAGTTTTCGTTGGGTAGTTTCAGCATCTGTACTATTATTTTCCGTTACAGTGTTTTGTGGCGGTTGTCCCACTAATTCATGCTGCTGAAACATTATTGGCGTTATTGAATTGTTTCTCATATGCAGCATGTTGTTTTTTTCATCTACTAATGTTGGTAGGGTCTCGGTATCTTTGTTTACTGATAATTTATGCACATCTGTGTATATAGCATCAGCAGTGGGTTCATCCTTTTGTATACTTGTATCTTCTGAGTTCCTTATGCCTTCAGTTTTCACTGCTGCTGTGTTATCTTGAGTTTTCTCCCTTTCGTCCTCATCAGGGTTTACTGGCTCTATATTGATATCTTCTTTTGATGAAACCTCCCTGCTGTGATCATGAGTTAAATCGATGTTATTTACAGGATCCATGGTGTGGGATAACAACTCATTTGAGTTGAACAGAGCTTCATCATTTTTTGCATCAAATTCCAGTAGCTTCGAAAAATCAGCGTTATCAAGGTTATCAGGTAATTCAAGTTTCAAATTTCCATTATCGTCTGTAACAGGATTCTCTACCTCGTTTTCAATATCAGTAGTCGTGTTTTGAGGATGTTTTTCCTCTGTTACTATATCAGAACTTTTTGGTAGTTTTGTTTCAATCGGTACCTCGCTTGTCGGTGAATTTGTTATGCTTTCTTTGGTTTCTTGGTCTTTCAATGCGGAAGAATCTATAGTAAACTGTGTTTCAGTGGTAGGCGATGAAGTCCCGACATGATTGCTGCTTTCTATTATTGCCATTTCCCCATCCATCTTATTCTTATATTTGTATAGGTATGAGTGGGTTTCTGTTTTGAGCGGCTAGACGTTAAATCAGGTAAAAACCAGTACCAGGTATATTATGGTAATAAAAAAAGGAGAAAATAAAATGCTTTCAAATACAAAATTAATATTCGTGATGACCTTCTACAAGAGAAAAAAATGTGCCAATAGAAAAGTCCTATTTATCCAGCCCAGAAGATAATAGCAAATATTAATAGACTTTAAACTAACTCAAAGGATGACAAAGTTGGCCTTAGAGAAAGAGCTACTCCTTTGTTAGCTTGGTGACGGAATATATTTCAAAGGTTCCTTTGTTTATTTTTTATTAACGCTTTTAATTTTTCTTGTCTTAGTCTTCGTAATTTCCAGTTAATCGCAACGTTCAGAATGATAGTATGGCGCTATCATGTTGTGCTCTTTCATAAGAAAAATAAGAAATGTATTAACAGTCAAGAGTATGCAGAAAAGGTACAACAGCCAAGATTATGTTTGCGTTTATATGAAACTACTTAGTATTCAGCTCGTAAAGCTTATGTTATATTTACTGTGTTCTATCAATCTTCATATTTCTAGCTTTAATTCTTTCCTGAGAGTTTATCACCCAATCGAAAGTACCATTGAAGTCATCCTTGATATCACCTGTAGTCAAATCAAAATTGTCATCATCTAAACCGAGAAGCAACACGATTTGTGTCAATTTCAAGAACTTCTCTCTGAGATTATAGTTCAAGCCACACATATTGCCGATGAAAAGGCTCAGTTCTCTATCTAATTTTGTAACACCAAGTTCATTGAATTCTAGAGTCCATATTCTTTGCTCCAATGTTGTTACGATGTAGTCGACTATGACAGATAGCAACTCTGCATATGCTTCGTTGTGAAGAATATTTTTGTAAGGGATAATCAATTGGTTCCATTGGCTATTGAAACTGTTAATTTGCGACAAATCTTCGAAATCTTCTATGCTTGTGATGTAATTCTTTTGGTTCGAACCTGCAGAATAATCGCGAGACACATTTTTTTGATTGGACGTTGAGGAATTTGATGAGGCTGAATTAACAAAAACAGTTCCCAATAAGTTCCGAACCCTATTTTGTAGGATATTTTGGAACAAGTATTTGACAGCCCATTTGCTTAGCTTATCTGTTTGTTCCAGGACTAATTTTTCTGAGTTTATAATTAAATTCTGTAACTGCGCTGCATCATTGTCAAAAGGGAAATTGTCTCTCAAAATCCTTTGCGAATCGTCTTCTAATATTTCTATGGATAACAGCCTGTGAACGTATACTTTACTCAAGTACAACGTGTTCAGATATATCAAATAATGGTGCAACGCAAGAATGGAATCCTCGTCCTCTGCAACTACGGCTTGTAAATTTGATTGAATATTTGTCAAAGCGCTAGCTGCTGCCCCTCTAAAAGTGAACCTGCTTAGCGGAGAAAACTTATTTGCAGGTGGAGAAACCGATCTTGATGTTGCAGATTGCTCCTCACCTTTTGGAATGTATCTTTTCAAAGATACATTGGAGGCTAGTTTCGATTGTAGTAACTTAAATTTGTTTTGCATAAATTTTACCAGAAATCGGTTCTGAAAAAATTTTACCAACTCGTTCAAAAAACTTGCTAAGAGCTTAAACTGGCCAGTATTAACCACTGATATCAGATTTTTCCGAACTAATAAAATTAAGTCATCTAAAACAGATGTTACAGGGTATGAAATGTTATCGTGGTCATTGAGGGGAACAGCAGTTATAAGATCGTTCAGTGACGGTAATTCTTCTAGTGAAATACTATTTCTGAATGATCTCTGCAGATGGTTCAACACAAACACCTGAAACTCATCAAAGACCTTATCTTGCTTTAACTTTAAGGCAAATTTACCATCTGCTATTGGTGGAGGTGGTTGCAATACATGCGGATGCAAATCGCTAAATTCATTCCATTTAACTGAATAAAATCTAGAATACATGGACCAATTTTGAAGTATTTGAGAAAATTCCATTATCAATAATGCCAAGTCATGAATGGATATAATTGAGCTCTTTTCCGTTTCTCCGTCTGTTTCGATATCCGACTGATTACTGTCTATATTCACATCTTCATTCTTTTGTGAATGTTCCCATTCATTTATATCATGTATAGTCCTTTCTATTTTCCTCGTCTCCATAAAAATATCTAGAATCAAACTAGCTTGAAGATCAGCTTCTTTTTCTACTTTTTCCATGACATGCACCATGTGCTTTTTTCCATAACACGTGGCGATGACTTTTGAATGATCATTTATAATGGTCGATACAATTTTAAAAAGATGTAACAGTACTTGTGAAAAAAATCCTTGAAACTTGGTGCTGTTTTCCATAGAATTCGACATAATTTTCCTGCTTTCGTCCGCAATAATATCACAGACATATTTGGAATACAGGTCTAAACCAAGTACGTCCTGCCCAATCATAGGGAACATTTTGAACATTAAGGTTAGCTCTTTAATATCCTGTGTTCTTGTTGCTTCCATGAATTGCTCCTGAAATAAACTTGTCAGTTCCTTACACCAATTCTTTATTAGTATAGCTGGTTCTTCGGGAATTTCACTCGAGGGCACAACTTTCTTGGCAAACTCGGATACAATAAGTTTTTTATCCGGAAGGCTTCTAATTTCATTGATTGCTGTCGCAGCAACTAAGTAATCCTTTGTTTCTAAAGCAGAATGCGCCAGTGAAATATTATTCTTTAGCGTCCTGACGTCTTTTACAAATTGTAACGTTTTGTTGACCAAAGCGCGTTCCTGATCTACAGTTTCAATATCGTCATGTATAGCTTTTGCTCTTGCGTTCGAAGAAGAAATGGTGGCCACAGTCTCATGAAACTGAGTCAAAGTAGTCGTAAGGTTAGTTCTTTGTAATTCTAATTTCCGGGACTCTTTGTTGAGCGATGATTGCGACTGTTGCACAAATGCATTTAATTGTTTAGATTGTTTTGCGTAATCATTGGCTATCACTTCAGACAGCTTGTCTATTTGAGATAGTGTCGATAATTTGTCTAATAACAAGGTGTACCTTGCTAGATTTTTAGACAATTGGCCCTCGATGATCGAGCTCTCCCATGATGCATTCGATTTTTGCCCTTCCATCAAAACTTCACCCTTTTAGAGCCTGACAATACAGTATCGTTAGTTTGCGCTACTTCGCTGTCCCAACGAATTTGGTTTGTTTTCTATGTTCTATCTCTATCCCACACTTTTTTCACAATTCCTTTACAGGCGAAAATTCAAAAAAGTGACGTAAATGGAGTTCTAAAAACTAAAGCAACAAGTTAATAAGGTTAGAAGATCGTAAATGTGTTTCAAAAGTTGCTTACCTCCTTCACTATATCTCAGCTGCTTGTATAGCCTATGACGAAAATTTATGTTCCCTAGCAAGGATATAATGTGTCAATCAACATGATCGCAAACCAGCTAGATTGTGATGTATGGGTCTATCTTATTGTTTATTTTGACTAGCATTGAATAAACAAAAAGCGCTGCTAATAGATTCTTGCCTTTATATAACGGGGATCTAACCTCATCAACAGCAAAAATCGTCTTAAAACACATCTCAAAGACTAGTTCTCAAACGTCACGCTATGAACAGTACACCTCCTACGTCACCCGTCACCAGGGTTTCTGATGGTTCCTTTCCATCCATAAGTAACAATAGTAAGGATTTTGCTTATCGCCAACCGCAAAAACATAAAAGTAACTTCGCATATTCACATCTGGTATCTCCTGTAGAGGAGCCGACAGCTAAATTCAGTGAGGCATTCCAGACAGATTATTCTAGTAAGGCGCCCGTTGCTACCTCGGAGGCGCACCTAAAGAACGATTTAGACGTATTGTTCACTACCCCCCGGTTTTACTCTCCGGAGAATTTGGCTTTAATGTTCCGTCTTTCTAATACAGTTTCTTCCCTAGAATTTCTGGATGAGTTTTTGATGGGCATATTACTTGCTCCAGAGATGGATTTTTTGTCAAATCCAAGTTATTCTCTTCCGTCTAACAAATTAGTGGGACAGGGAAGTTATTCATATGTGTACCCTATATCATCAAGTGCTTCATCAAGATGTAACAACGATTCAGGGGTTGTTTTAAAGTTTGCCAAATCACAGCATAAAAGCAAGGTGATTTTACAGGAAGCTTTGACGCTAGCATATCTCCAGTACATGAGTCCTTCAACCAATGAAAGTCATATTATTCCATTCTATGGGTTGACATACATAACTAAATCCCATTTTAGAAGACTGAGGTCCAACGAATGTGTTCCTGGCCTTATTCTTCCGAAATGCGAAATGAGTTTATATCACTTCAATACAGCAGTGTCACATAAGCTTTCGTTGATAACAAAAAGAAAAATATGGTGGAGACTTATGAAGCAAATGATAGACGCATTAAAATCTTTGAAAACAAATGGTATAATTCATGGTGATATAAAAACAGCAAATATTTTAATAACAGAAATGCATGTTCTTAATGGAGGCCATTGTAAGGATTTTGACTTCTACCTTGCTGACTTTACGTCGGCATTTCACATTAATCAAACACCAACAGATCTGAATACCACGGTAGAATACTGTGCACCAGAACTAATTGATAGCTCCTCCGATCATGTTCCTACATTTGAATCGGATTTGTATGCCGTGGGGCTTTGTCTTTTATCATTTATATCGCAGCATGAGCCTTACAACGAACTTCAGGCGTTAGTGTCGCATGGATCCTCTCCAGGTATTGGCAGTTCATCTATACAGCAGTCCCAATGGCTGATAAATGCTCTTTTGAAAAAAGATCCTATAAATCTAAACATGTTAAGAAACGATTTATTCCAGGATTGGAAGTCAGAACTAGCATTATTGTCCAGAATTCTGGTTGATAGACTTCCTCTAGAAAATCTCATAACTATACTCGATAGTAACTATATATGATAATATACATGTCTATGAAATCGAAAACCCCCAGCCATGCATAGATCAAACTTCACCGTTTATAATTGCGTTTAAACGCCTTTCCTTTTCTTCATCCATTTTCCTGGTATTTATCTCATCGTCTCTCTTAATTCTTAATCTACTACCTTCATCTGGGATTATGAACTGTGGATGTTCCATATCACATTCATCCTTCCCTAAAGGACAAAATCCGGTCATGTATCTTTGACAGAAAACCTTCTTAATATGCCGTCTAGGACAAGAACTCCCCAGAGGACAGAATCCCATTTCGTAATTTTCACATTTTGGTATCTTGCTAGCGGGATCTATGTGTAGATATTGACAATCTGGACTTTGTGTACAGTACCCGTTTTTGCTGAAGAAGACACATTCAGGCATTTTTCGAAGATTGTATTCATGTAAGTATTCACATTGGTCATTCTTTTTGCACAACCCTCGAAGCCAATGTCTACAAACAATTTTATTCTGAAATATTGGTAACACATGCTTTTTTGGACATAACGGTCCCCTCGGACATGATTTAGGGCCTTGTCTAGAATTGTAAAATTCACAAATAGGTCTGTCAGGATCGAGTGAAAACGAATACTCTTGCCTGAGGAAAGGTTCAAATTTAAAAGGATATTTTGCTGTATCGGGGTGAATTAGGCTCATTACAAAAACTTATTGATTTTATTCGTCCTAGAATACTTGTTTAAGATACAGTGCAGAAATCTTTAGCTTATAATTCAGAAATGTGATATTTTGAAGCGATTGGAACAACAAAGTACAGTGCATTCTATATAATTATTAAAAGTTATAGTGGACTATTGTAATAACACTTGTTTTCCCCATATCATAACCGACGGCGCGTAAATGCATGCTCAATCAAGTTTCCGAATAAGTTAAGTTTGCCACCCATTGAGGATTAATATACACAAGGCGGCATTGAAAAACCTAATTGTTAACACTACACAAATCTCTATTGTTGTAGTAAACTGCGCTTTTTACCACTGTTACAATAGTTACTAATACACGCAAAAATTCTGGATAAACACGGCAAAATGGTAGACGTGGAAGAGAAAAGTCAAGAAGTTGAATATGTTGATCCAACGGTGAATAGGGTGCCCAATTATGAGGTATCTGAAAAGGCGTTTCTTTTGACACAATCAAAGGTCAGTATTGAACAGCGTAAGGAAGCGGCAGAGTTCGTTTTAGCCAAAATTAAAGAGGAAGAAATGGCCCCTTATTATAAATATCTTTGCGAGGAATACCTTGTTAATAATGGCCAATCTGACTTGGAACACGATGAAAAGTCAGATTCTTTAAACGAATGGATCAAATTTGACCAGGAGCTATACAATGAATTGTGCAAAAAAAATGAAAGTAAGATTAAAGAGTTAAATGAAAAGATCCAAAAATTGGAAGAAGATGATGAAGGTGAACTAGAACAAGCTCAAGCCTGGATTAATCTGGGTGAATATTATGCACAAATCGGTGACAAAGATAATGCTGAAAAGACGCTAGGGAAATCATTATCGAAGGCTATTTCCACAGGCGCCAAAATTGATGTTATGCTAACAATTGCAAGGCTGGGGTTCTTTTATAACGACCAACTTTATGTTAAGGAGAAGTTGGAAGCAGTCAATTCTATGATTGAAAAAGGTGGTGACTGGGAGAGAAGAAATAGATATAAAACATACTATGGTATCCACTGCTTGGCCGTAAGAAACTTTAAGGAAGCGGCAAAGTTATTGGTCGATTCTCTAGCAACTTTCACCTCTATTGAATTAACTTCCTATGAAAGCATTGCCACATATGCATCGGTCACAGGTTTATTCACTCTGGAAAGAACGGACCTAAAATCCAAAGTCATCGATTCACCTGAATTGTTATCTTTAATCTCAACAACTGCCGCACTACAATCTATCTCGTCGTTAACAATTTCCCTTTATGCGTCCGATTATGCCAGTTACTTTCCATATCTTTTGGAAACATATGCAAATGTTTTGATTCCATGTAAATATTTGAATAGACATGCAGATTTCTTTGTTAGAGAAATGAGAAGAAAAGTCTACGCACAATTGTTGGAATCATATAAGACTTTGTCGCTGAAATCTATGGCAAGTGCATTTGGTGTTTCGGTTGCGTTCTTGGATAACGACCTGGGTAAGTTTATTCCAAATAAGCAACTAAATTGTGTCATTGATAGAGTTAATGGGATCGTAGAGACCAACAGGCCAGACAACAAAAATGCTCAATACCATCTGCTAGTTAAGCAAGGTGACGGTTTGCTAACAAAATTACAAAAATACGGTGCAGCAGTGAGATTGACAGGGTCAGATCGTGTTTGAGGAATTTACATTATTTAGCAACGCACATAATCACATCAACATGTATACATAGTTTGGAGACTTGAGTAAATAGTAGTGAGAGGATATATGGATCGGTTCAAGTCAAAGGATTGTAATCATCCTCTTTCTCCTTTAAAACGGAGAGCTTCTATAGTTTTCAAGCTTCCATTAAAAATTTCAGTATTTAGTTCGGAAAGTTACATAATTGCAATGTCTCATAAAGGACCATACTTCTTTTGAAAGTGAGGAATCTAAGGCTGAAATGCCAATTCTTAAAAAGTAGTATAACCAGAAAAAGGAATCCCCATAAAAGGAAATTCATGATACGGTCATTGTTTCTTCATTTGTTTAATACGTTGTATTCGAGTGTTCTAGCCAATAAACGATTCAACTAAAACACTTCTGGTTCGCTTTTAGGGATATCGTTGAAATGAAATCACTCCATGATAGTTTCAGTGTTACAGACATTAAGAGAAGTCGGCTGCAAATTTCCATGCAGACACTTTGTCCCTTCTTGGAGGATACCCTACAGTGTAAAAGCCTCCTTAGCTTAGTGGTAGAGCGTTGCACTTGTAATGCAAAGGTCGTTAGTTCAATTCTGACAGGTGGCAAAATTTTTTCCCTAAAGTTAACACTTATTTAGCTTCTTTTTATATAACAAATCCCTGAGAATTGATTCTGCATTTTAGTTTAAATTTTTTCTTTAAGACTATGGTGCTTTCATGCACAAGGTTATATTGTTCTCCTTCTCTATAGTTATTGCAAGGAAATCATATATAACGAAACGCAATTTGATCCTTTTGAACCTACATTATCCCGCACTCTTGACGTATCATCAAATAAAGCTAAACTGTGGAAGCCTAAAAATACTAAGCACGCTATTTGTCATCCATTAGCAGGCCAAAAGCAAACTAATCTATGTTTTCAATAAGGCCAATATAATAATGGATAATTTTGAAAGTACTGCTGAAAGAAATTTAAGTATAGGAAACAAACGAGTATACGAACTACGAAAAAGAAACTTCCAAAGAAATTTGGTGAATAATTTGAGCTTTCTCGGGTATGTTTTAATATCATTGGAATATATCAAGTATGATCGTACCGTCTGGACACTTATAACAAGAGCAATAGTGCAATCTCTCATAAGTTCTCCTTTTCCAAGTGATGCCAAGTTACGTAGGCTAGCGACCATCGGTGCAGATAATAACACGACGGGGGTTGCAACACTTCCAGGCGGAAGATCTATCAGGTTTCCCGGAATGTTTGGAACAGAAATGCTTTATAATTCTTCTAGTGAAGCTGAGCAACAAGACCATGATGATACCGCTATTGTGTCCATGAAAAAGCAAATCCGGAAGTTTTTATTTCATGGTTGCTTATCGTTGAATATGCTTTTCATTATCTTAACAATCCTATTCCCAATTGATTTTTTTGAACCCCTGAGTGGTAGCGAGCCAGTAGACGATGGCCCTAAGAATACTCCCTCACCCTTTTCCAATTCAGATGGTCTACTTTTGGGTGAGAGAAGAGGTGGGCTTTTTCTACAGATGATCGGAGAACGGCTACCAAAGAGCAACTTTTCCGGCAATCTTGGATTAGTAATGTTCGAATTTAGCATACTTATTGTACAGTTTACTTTATTTTCACTAACATGTGTTGTATTGGCAGATTTAGATTTTGAAGAGCCAGAAAGACTAGAACCTGTAAATAGTGATGGCTACGATGGCTCTGTAATAGTTGCACGAATACCATTAAATAAAACCATGAATGCCATTTTAAATGACGGCAATATTAATGACAACAATGAGAATGCTAGCAATTCTGTCTAATAGTATATATATGTAGTCCATAAGGGGTAATGCATATTACTGTTATCGGCACTATTTTATAGAGAGTTACATTTACATATATCATTCTATTACATTTCCTTATCTATGACGATTCATGGGTTTGTATTTTTTTGGTAGGATTTGCCAATTCTACTAATACTAGAAGAAAAGATTATACAAAGATAAAGACCCTGAGGTTAAGTATTTAATATTTTTCTCAAACTGTGTTTTTTTTATTAGTATGCAAAGTAGGATCATTGGGTAATTGGACAGTTTTTCAAATACTCAGCCTTATTCTTTAAAATTCTGACAGATTTGAAAAAAATTTCTTCTGGTGTCATGGCACCAGAGCTTTCTACGTTGAAAATAAAGTGGTTCCTCACTCTTCCTAATTTAACTTTATCAGCAAACTCTTCGTATCTTAAAACCTCCCTGGAAACCGTATCCTTCCTAGCATCTTTGACATACGCTTCATCTGAACCTTCATCAATACCAATAACACCTGGGGGAAAACATTTTTGAAATCTTCTGGCACTTTCACCTTTGATTGGCTGTAAGATATTGATTTGAGGTAATAATCTATAAGAAGCGGTGGAAACTGGTGAAAATTTAGCATGATCACCACCGATACCTAAAATGCAATGTGCCTTCAACGAAATTTCTTGACCAGGCCTTAGCTTAGCTAATAAAATATCAGGATCAGCTGGAACAACCGGACAATCAGCAAAAGTGGTAGATTGTCTGCCCTGTGGTTCAAACTTCAAATCACGGGCGTAGACATGGGCATTGTTATATAGTTCCTTTGGATCAGTAGATCCCTTTGGAGCATCTGGATTTCTTGTGCACTTCACGTTCAAACTCAAAACGATAGTATTTTCATCCGTAAACTTTTCATCGTCCGGCAAATTACTATCAACCCATGTGAGCATATCAGGGTCAACTTTTAATGGAACCAAACCTATTCTATGAGCCAAAACCTCATCTTGGATAACGGATGTATTGTTAAAAAAATAGACGTATTCAGCAGCCACGGATGGAACCTCGGAAATCATTATACGACGAAAGGCATTCGCAATCGATGTGTCAATGTTTATCAAGTCGAAATTTGCCTCTCTTGCGTCTAATGACGAAATATTGACTTCGAAGTCCTTTTTGAATTTTTCCACATTCCACTCGTTTTCTGCATCCTTCGAGAAACCAGGAAAATCCGTGGAGGTTGTATTCGTTACACGGTTATATTCAATACCCACAATATTTGACATATCTTCTTTCACCTACTTACTTTCATGCACTTGATACCTGCTCTTCTACATAATATGAGTGAAATTTTTCTTTCAACTCATCGCAATAATTTTTTCACAAAATTTTTGTGAATCCAAGTCACTATAAACGGAATTAATAAATATTTGCAACATAAAGCACAATGTATTGTAGCAGAAGACAAACGACAAGTATGGGATAATGCAACATCTCTTTCTAATTAATATAAAATCAAGAATAAGCATGTCTTCTGACTAATTTTTATATACAAACACCAAGATCATAAATTTTTGTCTTTGAATGGATAATTAACCCATACACCTCATACAAGATTTTGAGAGTAAACACAAATCAATGGACCTGTAGTCGGCTAGATCACAGATCATGATGAACTGTATTGTCACAACAAACTTGTAACTCCAATAGTGATTAGCAACCCAGAATATCGTATTCAACAATAATTCGGTAGTCATGTTTTCACGAAGTGATCGAGAGGTAGATGATTTGGCTGGTAATATGAGTCATTTAGGGTTCTATGATTTGAATATTCCTAAACCTACTTCTCCACAGGCGCAATATAGGCCTGCTAGAAAGAGCGAAAATGGAAGATTAACTCCCGGACTTCCAAGATCATATAAGCCGTGTGATTCAGGTGATCAAGATACCTTCAAAAATCGCATTTCATTGAATCACTCACCGAAGAAGCTACCCAAGGATTTTCACGAGCGTGCTTCCCAAAGTAAAACCCAGAGAGTTGTTAATGTATGCCAACTTTACTTTCTCGACTATTACTGTGACATGTTTGATTATGTTATTAGCAGAAGACAACGTACGAAGCAGGTGCTAAGATATCTTGAACAGCAAAGAAGTGTCAAAAACGTTTCTAATAAGGTTTTAAATGAAGAATGGGCTTTGTATTTGCAAAGAGAACACGAAGTACTGAGAAAAAGGAGGTTGAAACCTAAGCACAAGGATTTTCAGATACTGACACAAGTTGGACAGGGTGGTTATGGGCAAGTTTATCTTGCAAAAAAAAAAGACAGTGATGAAATTTGTGCTTTGAAAATATTAAACAAGAAACTTTTATTCAAACTAAACGAGACGAATCACGTCCTTACTGAGAGGGACATACTAACCACAACTAGATCTGACTGGCTTGTGAAGTTGCTTTATGCATTTCAGGATCCAGAGAGCCTATATTTAGCAATGGAATTTGTACCTGGTGGTGATTTTCGCACATTGTTAATAAATACAAGGATATTGAAGAGCGGTCACGCAAGGTTCTATATCAGCGAAATGTTTTGTGCCGTGAACGCGTTGCATGAACTTGGTTACACTCACCGGGATTTAAAGCCGGAGAATTTCTTGATTGATGCTACAGGGCATATCAAGCTGACCGATTTTGGTCTAGCAGCAGGGACCGTATCAAATGAAAGAATCGAAAGCATGAAAATACGCTTAGAAGAAGTAAAGAATTTGGAATTTCCTGCTTTCACAGAAAGGTCTATCGAGGATAGAAGGAAAATATATCATAACATGAGGAAGACAGAAATTAATTACGCTAATTCTATGGTCGGTTCGCCTGATTATATGGCCCTAGAAGTTCTGGAAGGTAAAAAATACGATTTTACAGTGGATTATTGGTCATTAGGCTGTATGCTTTTTGAAAGTTTGGTTGGATATACACCTTTTAGTGGTTCTTCTACTAATGAAACTTACGAGAATTTAAGATATTGGAAAAAAACTTTAAGAAGGCCCCGTACTGAGGATAGAAGAGCAGCATTCTCAGATAGAACCTGGGATTTAATTACAAGATTAATAGCTGACCCCATCAACAGAGTACGATCTTTTGAGCAAGTTCGCAAAATGTCTTATTTCGCAGAGATCAATTTTGAAACCCTAAGAACAAGTTCTCCACCATTTATTCCTCAATTAGATGATGAAACGGATGCAGGTTATTTCGATGACTTCACAAATGAAGAAGATATGGCTAAATATGCAGATGTCTTCAAAAGACAGAACAAATTATCTGCAATGGTTGATGACTCTGCCGTTGATTCCAAGCTTGTTGGATTTACTTTTAGGCATAGAGATGGAAAACAAGGTTCAAGTGGGATACTTTACAATGGTTCAGAACATTCAGACCCTTTTTCAACTTTTTATTAAGATTACGTCCCTACAATTTAATTTTGTATAGCATAACAGATACATTGACAACAGCAACAAGATGTGCTAACATTTTCCATTTTGAATGATTACCAAAATTATGAAACCAAGGCAACATGTAATTTTTAAGTTTAGTAATCTTTTTCGGGATGAGATGTTTTGAAGAGTTTTATGCTATTAAAGTAGTAATATGATTTATATATTCAAATAAAATGTAAATTATGAAAGAAAAATACGATAAGCTGATAGGGTAAACTAGAAACCTTCGTTTTCTTCATCATCCACATCCAGTTTCTTTCTACCGCCCCCATTTCTTAAGGCAGCCATCTCATTAGTGGCAACTTGCTTTCTAACCTTCTTTGTCATCCTGGCTATCTCTTCTTCAGCGTCAACTGCATCTTCTTCTGCATATTGCATTACCAATCTGCGGCCCAGTAAATGGACACCGTGCAACTGATCCATAGCATTTTCTGCTTCCTTTGGAAGTAAAAATTCCACGAACGCAAAACCTCTTGCAGACTTGTCGAACTTCTTTGGAACTCTAACAGATTTTAATTGACCAAAAGAATTGAATAATTCGAAAACGTCTTTCCTAGTAGCTTCAAATGGAAGATTCTTAACAATGATTTTACCGCTTTTCTTATTGGATTTAGTCTTTGTATTACCGCTCTGAGATGCTTGTCTATGGGATAACTTCAATTGAATCTTATGGCCGTCGATTACCGTCCCATCCATTGCAGCTATCACGGCATTAGCTTGTTCCTTGGTCCTGAATTCTACAAAACCGAACCCCATTGACAAGGTCTTGCCTTGATGTTTTGGATCAGGTTTTGTCTTCACTTGGGCAACAACAAAACCAGTGAAAACCTTGAACTTATCAGTAAGATTTTGGTTCGTCGTGGAGAAGTTTAGATTCTTTATGAAAATTGAGACAGTTGGACCATCAATAACGTCTTCATCATGAGCATTAGATGACCCTTCAGTTACATCCTTGTTTGCTTCCATTAAGTCATTTGATGAAGGTTTTATCTCTACCGGGTTTTCTTCTTCTTTTGCAGAAGTGTTATTTATCAAATCATCGGCCTCAGCTGGTTTAGTAAAGCAATCCTTAGGCCCCTTTTCTAGATATATTATGCCGTCCTTAAATCTTTTATACGATAGTTTAGTGAAAGCTGCCCTTGCTGACGTTGTGTCCCTGAATTGCACTATAGCTATTGTACCAGCTGGTGGCATGAGCAATCTTTCCAATTTACCATATGGCAAAAACATTTCGCCAAGCTCTTCTCTAGTTGTCCCAAAAGGAAAATTTTTAACCAGTATCACTTTATCGTCTCTTTGATTTGTAGATTTTAACTGTGAAAACTTGGTTAGATCAACACCTTTGGATTCAAAGTATTTTCTAACATCACCAATAACATGGGCTTCAGCCAAAGCTTGTTTGACAGCCGAACTTGAGTTTTCAGCATCGATCAATTGAGATTTTTCTAGACCCAATTTGGCTGCCACACTACCCAAAACAGCATCTTGGTTCATATACAAGGAGTTCCAAGAAAATGTTTGTCTGGATGCAGCTGCCTTCCTTTTCAATTCCTTTTGCTTTTTCAATGGCATATTCTTTAAATCAAACTCATCTAATCTATGGCTTTTTTTTTCTTCACCAGGAAGAATATGCAATAGTCTTCCTTGAAAAATCTGTTTATCCAATTCAACATAGGCGTTCACTGCATTCTTAGGATCCTTAAATAGAACGTATGCAAATCCTTTGGATTGACCAGTCCTGGTATCCAAAGCCACATGAACCTCCTCTAACTCTCCAAATGGACTAAATAGTTTCCTGAAATCTTCTTCTTTGGAGGTATACAAGATATTACGTAAGAATAAACGGCCAGTTTGGTTAATTTTTTCAATAGCCAGTTCTTCGTCCGTCTTTTGCGGCACAGCAGGTTCTGGTTGTTCTTCCTTCTTGGTATCGAGACTTTCATTTTGTTCAGTAGCGTATGATGATGATTTTTCCCTTGTTTCCGCTTCACTTTCTTTGATTCTTACACGGCGTTGTTTGAACCAATCTAGGTCAGAAACCTTTTCATCTTGGGCGAGGTTTCTCCTCTTTTCATTCTCTTTTTCATCACTATTAGCGTCATCATTAACTAAACCTATATCAGTATCCTTCAAATTGCTAATACTTATCATCTTTTCTTCCTCTCCGGCATCTTCTTGATCTTCATCCCTGTTTCTGTTGAGAGCCGAATATTCATCGTCACTTTCATTCTCAATGACCAAATTTGGTGCTTCGTCTTTATTATTCTCATCCTTTAAGGCTAATGCATGAGCCAATAGAGAATTCCCTTGCACGCTGGAGTCCTCTTCTTCCCGTTTTAGTTTTTCGTCCTCTATGCTCTTGTCAATGCCAACTTTTTCCCATGATGTGACTTGTGAGCTTGGCTTCATAGTCTCCATGAACTCTTGTAATTGCTTGTTCTTGCGAATCTCGTCATCAATGTTGCTGTGCTTATTTTCATCCACTTTCTTTTTCTTTCGATTTTCTTCTTGTAGCAATTTTTCTTCCTTTTCCCTAAACCTTTTCAGAGCTTCTCTTCTCTTCTCCTTCATGGGCTGCGGGACTCTTGGGTCTGCAAAGCTTTTAGCCATGGACACTTCTATCTTAGAAGTGTTGATAAAACTGCCATTGAAATACTCTACAGCATCAAAAGCGTCTTCCTCGTTACGGTATCCGATAAATCCAAATCTTCTACTTTCTCCGTTCCTATCTCTAAGAATTTTAACATCTGTTATGAGGTCTGGACCACTACCATTAACTGCTTGATGGGAATGTTTTTGACGTAATCTTTTTGTAAAATGCTCCCTGAGATTATCATCTGTTAGATAGACGGGCAAACCCTTGACAATGATACGGGACATGTTAGTTATGTTATCTTGTGCTTGAGGCTCAAATTAAATCTCAGTTCAGGTTGCAGTCTTTGCATATGAAGTACCGATGAGATGAGATGAGATGAGCTCTAAATTTCCATAAAATTTTTTCATTTTATAAAATTCACGTCGCTCCGCACGTAAATCCCTATTACGGAAATTATTTCTCAATAGGGAAAGCCCCTCCTATTGTTTTTTCCGTCTCGAGGATTTTTCACTTTTAGTATATAAGTAAAAAATAAAAAACATGAGAGGTGGTATGGTTTATTTGCCGTCACTGTGGAGCCTTCAAGTAATGTAAATAAGAGGGAAAGTGTGATAGTACAAGATGAGTTCGAATTCAACACCAGAAAAGGTTACTGCAGAACACGTTCTGTGGTATATTCCCAATAAGATCGGTTATGTTCGTGTTATCACCGCCGCCCTTTCTTTTTTCGTTATGAAGAATCATCCTACGGCCTTTACATGGTTGTATAGTACATCATGTCTACTGGATGCGCTAGACGGAACCATGGCAAGAAAGTACAATCAGGTTTCCAGTCTGGGTGCCGTTCTGGACATGGTTACCGACAGATCCAGCACCGCTGGCTTGATGTGTTTCCTTTGTGTGCAGTATCCCCAATGGTGCGTTTTCTTCCAATTAATGCTGGGCTTGGATATTACTAGTCACTACATGCATATGTATGCCAGTTTAAGTGCTGGTAAGACTTCTCATAAAAGTGTGGGCGAGGGTGAGTCCAGATTGTTACACCTGTACTACACGAGAAGAGACGTACTGTTCACTATCTGTGCGTTTAACGAACTATTTTATGCTGGATTGTACTTGCAGTTGTTCTCAAATTCTGCAACCTTTGGTAAATGGACTACAATCATAAGTTTCCCTGGTTACGTGTTCAAGCAGACCGCAAACGTTGTCCAGCTAAAAAGGGCAGCCTTGATTTTAGCAGACAACGATGCCAAGAATGCCAACGAGAAGAACAAGACTTACTGATAGGATGAGTTTCTTACTTTTTTTCTCCTTTTAATTGCGCTAATCTTTTATTTATGTGTAGTTTTTATTTATGTGAAATGGAACATTCGTTGATTTAACTTTAAAAGCAGCCTACTCTATCGTCTTGATTATACTTGGCACAACAAATGCTCAAATAAACGAAAAATTTCATATTGTTGGTACTTTTTCTCAACGCGGTTTTTTTCCTGTTTTTTTCGAGCAGTTCCCGAGGGCATATTTAACATAAGCCAAGAAGAGAGAAAAACGTTTGTTGGACAGATCAAAAAGAAAAAGAAGAAGACCTCTCCTCTATCTCAAGCTTCTGCCCCCCCCCCGGAAGGAATTCAAGCACGAAGGTGAACATTGCCTACAAGAAAAAATGGATGTTTTATTGTCGCTTCCTCAACCGGAATTATTTAAGACCACGGTGATTCCGTTCTTGGCAAATCGCAATATAATCAAGTCGGAAGCGATTCTCTCCAACTTGCACTCAATTTTTTATGTTGCTATATTCTACCATATTTGGTTTCTTTTTGGCAAATGGATCTTATTCCCACCTTTGGTTAAATGGAAATTGGACTATGACCAAAAACATAACGTCAAGAAAGATGAGAAGACAACTTCGGAACGTCAAGCTCAACATTACAAAAAGAAGTACACTTCTTTGATCAATCAAAGTTCAGTCCACTTAATATCCCTACTGCAAAGCATAGTGGTCTTGTACTACTCATTGAAGTTCTTGCTTGATCCAAAAGCCTCGGCCGAGCCCTACCAAACCTCACACTCTCGAGTGTTTACAGAAAATCGAGACACTCAAGTCATCTGTATTTTTGCTATTGGTTATTTCGTCTGGGATATCTATATTTCCACCATGTATTCTACTTTCCCCTTCGTTGTGCACGGAATAATCTCCACCGTCGTGTTTTGCATCGGATTGAAACCGTACATCCAATATTACGCCCCAGTGTTCTTGATGTTCGAACTTTCCAATCCCTCCTTGAACTTTAGATGGTTCGGTATCAAATTTCTACCCCAGAAAAGCAAATTCTGCTCTCTACTGCTGCTGTTGAACAATTTGACGCTCATGGTCGTCTTCTTTGCCGCTAGAATCGCCTGGGGGTGGTTTCAAATTGGAAAACTATGTTACGACTTTTACCAGGTGCGCAATGAACCTGGTTTCTTAGTCTTTGACACCATTGTTATCCTTGCAGGCAATTTCGTCCTGGACATCTTGAATGTTATTTGGTTTTCTACCATGGTGTCTGTGGCTGCAAAGGTCTTGAAGAAGGGGGAGTCTGTAGACAAAGTCACTAAGAATGAACAATAATCCATGGAGGCACACTTTAACATGTGCATATATGTGTATATAGACTATAAACTTGTGTAAGCTATGCGAGCATTACAAACCTAGAAAATTACAGGCAATAAATCAATATTGATACATGGCGAATTTTTGTGGGGGGGCAGGATCTTTGCCTACATTTTCTTCTTTAATTTTACCTAGACTGAGCGATTCTGCCACCTTCAGGACTACTGAACACTTTCAATGCTACTTTTGCCAGAATTATACTATACTACCACACTTTCATGTGATGAAACGTGAAACTCTAATCACGAGATTTAGGGGGAGGTGTTTCATATGCGGATAACGCCGTTCTCGCGCAAGCTGATTTTCCATTGCTTAATAAAAAGGCGAAAAGCCTCCTACATAGAGGATGATGTTGGTTTGACCGTGATTGATGTCCAAGTAGCTGTGACTTATTGGGTATTCTTTCGGAAGCTTTTGTGATTTTTTTGTTAAGGTTTGAGAGTGGTTAATAGAGCCAAATACGGCGCGGTACAGGTAAAGAGAGAAGAATCATAAAGAAAGCTGTTTTCTTTATCCTAGTCTACTTTTTATGGCTTTGTGTGCTAAAAGAAGAAAAACAAGAGATAATTAAGTGGGTTAATAGATGTCTGACTATTTCACGTTTCCTAAGCAGGAGAATGGCGGTATCTCGAAGCAGCCTGCGACACCAGGTTCAACTCGGAGCTCTTCTAGAAATTTGGAGTTACCGAAGAACTATCGTTCATTTGGTGGTAGTAGCGATGAACTGGCATCTATGTATTCCGCCGACTCCCAGTACTTGATGGATATGATTCCTGATTCATTGACGCTGAAAAATGAGCCAGCATCTGGAAATACGCAAATGAACGGGCCAGATGGCAAAGAGAATAAGGACATAAAACTTGACGAGTATATATTACCCAAGACAGACCCAAGGTCACCTTACTATATTAACATGCCTATACCTAAAAAATTGCCGAAGAGTGAAGGTAAGGCGAGGGCTAAACAAAAGGTTAACAGGGCTGATCCTTCTGATTTAGATGTGGAGAACATTTACGAAACTTCCGGGGAGTTTGTTAGAGAGTATCCGACAGATATTTTGATTGATAGGTTTCACAAATGGAAGAAAATCTTGAAAAGTTTGATCGCTTACTTCAGAGAAGCTGCCTACTCTCAGGAACAAATTGCAAGGATCAACTACCAGATGAAAAATGCCGTAAAATTTGCTTTTCTTACTGATTTGGAAGATGAAACAAACAAACTGGTTGATCCAAGTATATCTAAGTTGCCTACTAAGAAACCTCAGCCTGTCCCATTGGCCGCTCAAAAATTGGACAGCAAGTACGACACAGATGTGGAACAGCCGCAGTCAATCCAATCAGTACCTTCGGAAGAGGTAGCTTCAGCTTCTTCTGGCTTCATGAAATTTGGGTCAGGATCTATTCAAGATATTCAAGTGATTTTGAAGAAGTACCATTTATCTTTGGGTAGTCAACAATATAAGATCTCTAAGGAAATCTTGGCATATATTATACCCAAATTGACCGACTTGCGTAAGGATTTGACTACAAAGATGAAAGAAATTAAAGAATTAAATGGAGATTTCAAGACTAACATAGGCGAGCATATCAAAATAACAAGCAGGCTTCTGAATAAATATATTGCTTCAGTGAAGTTATTAGATGAAGCATCCACTTCGGGCGATAAGCAAGGTGAAAAATTAAAACCAAAACACGATCCATACCTTTTGAAATTACAACTAGATTTGCAGCTGAAAAGACAATTACTCGAAGAAAACTATCTTCGAGAAGCTTTTCTGAATTTACAATCAGCAGCACTACAACTGGAGAAAATAGTATATTCTAAAATTCAATCCGCATTACAGCGCTACTCAGCGTTAATTGATTCAGAAGCACGATTAATGATCAAAAATTTGTGTCATGAATTGCAGCAAGGTATTCTATCTAGACCACCGGCTGTAGAGTGGGATAATTTTGTCTCTCATCATCCTACCTGTCTGATGAATTTAAAATCGACAGACCCGCCACCGCAACCCAGAAGATTATCTGATATTGTTTATCCTAACATGAAATCGCCGCTGGCCAAATGCATTAGAGTAGGATATCTACTGAAGAAAACAGAGTCTTCTAAAAGTTTTACTAAAGGTTATTTTGTGTTGACTACAAATTATCTTCACGAATTCAAAAGCAGCGATTTCTTTCTAGACAGCAAGTCTCCCCGTTCAAAAAATAAACCTGTTGTTGAACAATCAGACATTAGCCGTGTGAATAAGGATGGGACTAACGCTGGCAGTCACCCATCGAGCAAAGGGACACAGGATCCGAAACTGACGAAGAGAAGAAAGGGTTTGAGTTCTTCGAATCTATATCCTATCTCTAGTTTGTCTTTAAATGATTGCTCATTAAAGGATAGTACTGACTCAACTTTTGTTTTACAAGGGTATGCTAGTTATCATTCACCAGAGGACACATGTACAAAAGAATCAAGCACGACCTCAAATTTGGCATGTCCAACAAAGACGCTTGCTTCAAATAAGGGCAAACATCAACGTACGCCTTCAGCTCTCTCGATGGTGTCCGTTCCGAAATTTCTAAAGAGTTCTTCCGTGCCCAAGGAACAAAAAAAGGCTAAAGAAGAAGCTAACATCAATAAGAAGTCAATTTGCGAGAAGCGCGTTGAATGGACGTTTAAAATATTTTCCGCAAGTCTTGAACCAACTCCAGAGGAATCAAAAAATTTCAAGAAATGGGTTCAGGACATAAAAGCGCTTACAAGTTTCAATTCTACTCAGGAGAGGTCGAACTTCATTGAAGAAAAGATTCTGAAAAGTAGAAACCATAATAATGGAAAGAGCTCTCAAAGTTCCAAAAACAGTACATATATCACTCCAGTAGACAGTTTTGTTAACCTTTCTGAAAAAGTAACGCCATCTTCCTCTGTTACCACGTTAAACACTAGGAAGAGGGCAAATCGTCCTCGTTATATAGACATCCCAAAAAGCGCAAATATGAATGCAGGCGCTATGAATTCCGTATACAGGTCAAAAGTCAATACACCAGCCATTGATGAAAATGGTAATCTGGCCATAGTGGGAGAAACGAAAAACAGTGCTCCACAAAATGGTATGAGTTACACAATTAGAACCCCTTGCAAATCGCCTTATTCACCTTATACTGGGGAAGGTATGCTTTACAACCGGTCAGCAGATAACTTAATGGCATCCTCTTCGCGAAAAGCATCGGCTCCCGGAGAGGTACCTCAAATAGCTGTTAGTAATCATGGGGATGAAGCCATTATTCCGGCAAGCGCGTATTCAGATAGTAGTCATAAATCGTCTCGTGCCTCCAGTGTTGCATCCATTCACAACCAACGGGTTGATTTTTATCCTTCGCCATTAATGAACTTACCAGGTGTTTCACCCAGTTGTCTAGCATTGGATGGTAATGCAAACGGATATTTTGGAATACCATTGAATTGCAATTCGGAAGCAAGACGAGGGTCAGATCTTTCACCTTTTGAGATGGAGTCTCCATTGTTCGAGGAAAACAGAACTCAAAACTGCAGTGGCTCTCGCAAAAGTTCAGCTTGTCATATTCCCCATCAATGTGGTCCAAGGAAAGAAGGTAATGACTCACGATTGATCTACGGCAATGAGAAGGGCGCCTCACAATCACGTCTAACGTTGAAGGAACCGCTTACATCTAAAGGTGTTGAAGCTCCTTATAGCAGTTTGAAAAAGACATATAGTGCGGAAAACGTCCCACTAACATCTACTGTATCGAATGATAAGTCTCTTCACTCGCGCAAGGAGGGAAGTACTAATACTGTACCTGCTACATCCGCGTCAAGTAAGTGACACTATGAAAACCTGTCCAATAAGACTGCACAGATGAAGAGCATGTCATTTGGTTCCTTGATAAGTGTAATAAGCAACAAGAAAGTCCTGGGTCATGTTCCTGCTGAAAATACAAACCCATTAACTACCGGAAACGAAGAAGATTAAGACAAAATGGAAAAGTTAAGTTAAACGCAATCAGTTCATATATTCTTAGATAGTTATCATGTTTTTATAAGTAAACAAAGTAGTCTTCTACCAAATAAAAATAGATTCCTGATTGGGTATTTTTCAGAAGTATCATCTGAACTTGATGTTATTTTAAAATGAAAGCCAGCGTCCATAATTATCTTTTTCTTACTTGTTTTTTACAGTGGCGGTAGGATTGGCAATGCCTGTTCATCTCCAGTTTTCCGGTCCGCTTACGACATCGGCCTTTCTATAAGACAGGTTGGCAATGCGCCACGGTACATGATGACGATAGGAGCCTTCGAATAATATTTTGTTGTGAATTCTCCTGGGAACCTCTCAAAATCAAATATGGGTTTACCTAAATCGGCATATAAGAAGTTACTCATAGATTGTCCAACGAGAGTCATTAATAAAAACTGTGCCCAACGAGTCAAAGATGTTTCTCCGCTCATTACAAACTTCGAGAAATGGTCGGATAAGCGCAAGAAGCTCTATTTCAAAGATGAAGAGGAAATGGTGGGGCATTTCCATTTGGAAAATTTCAATTTAAAAAATAACTTATATGGTAGGCTTTTAGCTTCTCCAATGAGAGCAGAAAAAATCTCAAAATTAAAATCGTGTAGAGAATTACTAATTCCATTGAAAGTGGTACCATCAACTGGCAAAGATCAGCATGCTGATAAAGATAAACTAAAACTGGTACCTACACTAGATTATTCCAAATCATACAAAAGCTCGTACGTATTGAATTCAGCCTCCATTGTACAAGACAACTTGGCGGCTGCGACGTCATGGTTCCCAATCTCGGTATTGCAAACATCAACTCCAAAGAGCCTAGAAGTTGATTCCTCTACATTTATAACGGAATACAATGCTAACTTGCACGCATTTATAAAAGCAAGACTTTCAGTGATACCGAATGTTGGACCTTCTTCGATAAATCGTGTTTTACTCATTTGTGACAAGAGAAAAACACCCCCGATTGAAATACAAGTAGTTAGTCATGGTAAAGGGCTACCAATTACACAGTCTGTCTTTAACCTTGGTTATCTCCACGAGCCAACTCTAGAAGCTATCGTGAGTAAAGATGCAGTTACTAAGGGAATTTACCTGGATGCCGACAATGACAAGGATCTCATCAAACACCTTTATAGTACATTATTGTTTCAGTCAGTTAACTGATTGCGGAAGAAAAAAGGAAGGAAAGCGGGATATATCGCTGGAATTGTCTCTCTGAATTTGCCATTATTCTTATTCAATGAATACAAAACTGGCTGTCAGCGAATGGCATCATTTTGCAATCCGAAAATGAAAAATTTGGGCGCCTCGGGCAGGAGAATTCAGAACCCTTAATCCCGCACATCTACGTAAAATATCTCTGAGGTGTTCTATAGTCCATCACTTACCATCCATCTGCAAGGCTGTATGATTGATAAAGAGGAACATTAAGGGTAAATAGATTTGTTGATTTGTTTGCACTAGTGGCTTTGTATTAAAAACTTCAAGGGCATACACATGCATTATATTCAAGAGCACAACCAATAATTTACCATTATAGAAGGTACTTCTTTGAAAACTAAATCATACACTTTTTCCCACGAAAAGGCTTACATTTAAAAGCTAAGCATTCAATTTAGTTTTGCTGATCAATTTCTCGAGTAGGCTTGTCATCCATAATATCTAGTAGCTGGAGTATCCTGTTTATTGCAAGAAAAAAAATCTACAATGTCTATGTTACCGTGGTCTCAAATAAGGGATGTGTCTAAACTATTATTAGGCTTTATGCTTTTTATTATATCAATTCAGAAAATCGCTAGTATTCTCATGTCATGGATATTGATGCTGCGCCATTCCACAATACGAAAAATTTCATTTGGATACTTTTTTGGTACGTCAATAAGACGAGCGTTTATCTTAACTGATTTTGCTCAAATATATATTGGCAAGATAACCTTGCGAATAGGTTGGAAACCCGGAATTGTGTTTCATAATGTTGATTTGAAGTTATTTGGGAAGGACAGCCATATCACTGCACATTCAACTAAAGACTCCAGAACATATTTCAATCCGCGGGATCAAACTTTTACCTTTGTAATTAACAGGCGAGTCCTATCAATTTTGAAACTTGTGTTCTCATTTTCCACTTTCTTTCATACTTTAGCTCTTACAGTGCCTAATGGAAAACAATATAAATTAAATATCGGATCCATAACGATATCACACCCACACGATGATACCATAAAGTTAGAGGCATTTTTGCATGATTTTACCCATCCTGAAACGAAAGATACTTTGAACCATACTGGTTTTTTTATGGTCTGTAAAATTGGAAAGGAAGATGATACAGGCAGCAACTGCACAAAAGTTATACTAAAAAATTGGAAATCAAGTCTCAAAATAAGTGATGTTTGTTGGCATCTTCCAGAGAAGAAAGGGAAGAATTTGCATTCGGAGCCTGTTGAGCCTTTTTCTGCTGGTGATGATGCGGAAATGCTCACTTCATATCGTAAGATGCTAAAGCCTTTTCACTACCCACTGAAAACTTTGAACATTCTGGACCTTAAGGTAGAAAATGTAAAGTTGATTTACAAAAAAAAGTTTACAATTCGCATATCAAGTGCTCAACTTTACTTGGAATCAATCTCCATTCTAAATAATGTCTCCGCTTTGGAACTTTTACCCTTAAATAAGCCCACATGGGGCGATTTTGAACTATCACTTTCTGCAAATGCTGTTGTAGTAGATATCGATGGTAATACAGCAGTTAGAATTCCATTTGGAAATGTCATACTGACGTCAGATATTTTACTATTTTTACTTGACAATGTACCTTTACGGAGAACGAAGGTATCTTCCATTTTGAACATTATAAATCCTTCAGTATTCCTCACTATACATCAAGTACTGGAAGTTCTTCATTTAGTGGACAAATTCGATAGCCCTGAGACCTCATCATGTACTAACACAAACGACAGATCATTAAATATTTTAGATTTAGATATTGATCGATTGCCCAGTTTTAACTTTGAACTACTAATGTCGAATTTTATTTCAAGGCTGCATATATCAGATGAGGAGAATGTGACGTTTAAGGTCTTCAGCACACATGCTCTCTTTAGCCGTAACAACTTGTCTATGACTCCTAAAAAGGGACAAGTAATGCAAATACGTCCGGATTGGCCATTTGCGAAGACAGCCCTAGTATCTGATCAATTATCTAACTATATTAAAATTGTGGGTACATCACTCTCTTACCTGAGAATTCCAACAGAGCAGGACGCTAACCCAGTGTCTATACCAGTCTGTGGCTTTGAAAGATTAGACACATTTCTGGATGAATTTTCAAATTCTAAATTGATCGTTCAGTCTACACTAAGACATTCGTACGTTAGTCTTGAGAACATTGAAGTTTTGCATACTTTAAGTCGCGCCTTTGACAAAATTTACTTGCTAATATCTAGCAGAACAAAAAGGAATGCGGCTCATAAAGCGAATGGTGGAAAATTGGGGGACCTAAATGAAGCCAAGAAAACATTTAACTGGTCATTGAAACTTAGAATGAAGGATATTTCATGTTCGTTACTGGTCGCTGGGTTTCTTCCGAAAAATTTGGATCCTGTGGAAGCTGAGAATTTTAACTTATCTGACGTAACTAGAGGCGCCAAAGTTGTTTTTACAGAATCAATATTGTTAGCGGACAGCCAGGAGAAAAACTTCACTATTATTGATGCATCCGTATATCGTTTCATGGATGGCACTACGTATAAGCCCTCTCCTGAGGTTATTATTCAATTTACCAATTTGTTATTGAGTTTTAACGACTCAGATGAAATTCATTTTTCACTTCCCAAGATTAAATTTAAGATGGATGTAAATATTATCTGGTTGTGGTTTTATATTCGGAGTATATGGATAAAATTTCGTCCTAATTCAAAATTGAGCCGAAATTCAGTGAGCAGTGTAAAATCTGTCAATGTTCTCGATAGATTAAGAGTAGATATAGGAAAGATGATTATAGAGCTAACGCTTCCTCATAATACAGAGGTACTCCTAATATTCGAGAGGATTGGACTTTCAAGTTCCACTAAAAATCTTACAATTGCATCTTTGTCAGCGTACGTGGTATCGGTTTATGTGAAGCATATTAAGGTTTATGTTTCCTTGCTAAATATTAATGACTTTGAGCTAGACACTGAAGAGTTGATCTGCAAGAAATCCGCTGTTATAAACACCTCATTGATTCATTTTCATGCCGAATATCATTTTAGATTTTACATGATAACGGATAACATAGTCACGTTGTATAAATCGTTTAAGCAAATTAAATTGGCATTTTCCAATTTGAATGAATTTAAGCGATTATACCCTCAGCAACAGTTTCCGAAAAAAGTTCCAAATTTACATATTTGTTGCCAGGATTTTCTAATTGATATTGAAGAAGATCCTTTTGAGCAGGAGTTAGGATTAATTTTGAAAGTTGGTGTTTTGGAACAACGTGAGAGGTTAAAGAAGCTTGAAGAGTTCAAGGAAAAGCTATCAACATATGAGGACATGAATGTACGTTTAAGGTCGCTCTATGATACCTCCCGTGGACAAAGTTTTTTCCCAGAGTTTTATGCGAATGATCAAGAATATGAGCAAAAGGCCTATCTCAGGTTGTTAGAAAACTTTTCAACGTCATGGATTGCCAGATACAGGAAAGCAAAACTTTCTTTTTATGGTATGCCTTATCGGGTTATCAGCCGTGAAGAGCTTGGTACGAAATACCACTTGTTTACTAGACAGAAAACCAGTACTGTTGCTAACCTCGTCGTAAAAGATTTGGATTTTAAACTAGGCAGTCCTTCCTTCCCTTTAGACAATTATATGGATTTTGTTTACCAGTATGGAAAAAAAGTTCCAAAATCTACGGAGTACACTTTGCTAATTATTCTTGGCCTCAAAATCAAAAGCGCGTTATGGGAGTTGCGTCTGAGAGATTATCCAATACCTGCTATATCATTTCCCGACACATTTACAACAGGTGATGTTGTATTTGCTGAAAAGATGCCAGCACCTTGCGCGCTTCATACTGTTTATGTTCCTTTTGTCAGCTCTGCCCAAAGAAGCCCCTATAATGACGCCAATACAATATATGGTTTGCACATCATTCGTACAATTAATTCAGTCAAAACATATTTCAATATTAGGTCAATGGTTACATCTTCTTCATCTGCCAGAATAACATGGGGGAAATCTCTGCAACCCGGTTATGAGTCTTTGATGCTTTGGTTTGATTTTTTAACCAAACCTCTCATCGATCCGTCCAAAAAGCTAGGATTTTGGGACAAATTCAGATATTTAGTGCATGGGAAGTGGATATACGAGTTTTCAGAGGAAAGTGAGATCCACTTAAATATTAAAGGTTCACATGATCCTTATAAGATTACAGATGATGGTGCGGGTCTGGCGTTCTGCTGGTCTGGTGGCACCACAATTTACGTTCATAACTCCACGGATCCTAAAGAGTTTTTAAAAATTGAATCCCAAAGGTTTCAGTTGGCAGTGCCAGACTTTGCCAAAGTTAGTAAATTTGATAAAGTCTTTATGAAGCTCGATGGAAGAGTAATTTGGACATTAGGTTTACTTTTTGAACAAGGCGATATATCTAAGGCTGGTGACGAAGAGAGGTTCCTTCCAAATAGGCCACATTATGAAATACAGCTGATGAATCCAGATGGAGTCGCAGATTTGGATCACCATGATACATACAAAGGATTTAGAACATCTTTTATCCACATGTCATTTGGTGTCTATTCTTCTGAGCACGGATCCATAAATAGTCTCTATCTCGCACCTTACGCTTTAACACATTTCTTTAAGTGGTGGAATTTATTTCATACATATACATCTGGTCCTATTAGGCAAGGACGGTTATTTACGGATGTACTTCAAAACAAGACAAAGTTTGGTCGCTCATTATTTACAATAGCTTATCAGCTACATTTAAAACGGCTAATGGTTACGCATATTTATCGGCATATTACTACTCAATATGATCTTGAAAAAGACCGCAAAATAACTTTTACTGGATTGAAAGGGAGGTTTGATTCACTGAAAATTGATTTGCATCAAAAAAGAGTTAAACTGACCCATACGAACCAAAAATTAAATAAGTCAAAACCTGTATGGAAGTTTAAGATGTCTAGGGGTGAGATTGATTGTGCAGAAGCAGATATTAGGATATTATCAACTCTGTTTGATCAGGAAGCAGTTAAGGAAATTCTTACTTCTGGACTCGATGGCATACTTGAAGACGAGCCATCACGTCCTATTACGCCTCAAGATGTGGAATACTTGCGTGAATCAGATTGGTATGATTATGAGGATTATATAGACTTGAATCAAGTGCCGCTTGGTTCCTCACTTCCATTAAAATTAGAAGCAATACCATTGCTATACTCTCCTAGAATATCCTACTTTAGAAAAATAAATGATGATGGTTACGTACTAGCTTACCCATTTGGTACCGAAGAATCTCACAATTGTCTGATTGGCAAGAATCATCCAGAATTGACGCAGGAGAAATTAGCAACTGAAAGAAAACGAGAAATAGAAGAACAACTAAAATTATTACATATTACGTTAAGCGAATTGCAATCGAACAAAGGCGGAGGTTCGGTAAGTGGAAATTCGGAGCGCTATGCACGCGAATTAAAAGCAGAGGTAGCTGAATTAAACCACAGATTGCACACAGTCAACACCATCTTGAGCGATTTAAAAATCTCGGAGACTATTCCTGGAGGAAATACTGATGGTGATAGCTCCAGCTCACTCTCCGATACTGATGTAAATTTGGAAAATGCACCGCCAATTCAAAATAGAATATCGCTATTGAGGACCAATACCGTGGAGTCTTTTGTATCAATGAGAAAAGCCTCTACTATGCAGGTTGAGTCCACCTATGATAACCGTTTCATGGTCCATAATATCGAGTTAAAAATCGATAATAAAATCAGGCATCACCTTTTGGAATACGCTTCCAGTGCTTTCGAAAGGAAATCTATGAGGTTTGCTGTGACTTATAAATCCGTAACTATTTTAAAAGAATTACTGGGAAATGTGTTGACTGGGGTCAGAACATCTGTAGAAGATTATGGTTCAATACTTGAGGACGATTTAGCCAGTAATTCAGAATTTATTGAGCACTTTGAGAAACTCATCAGAGAAGTTCCGAGTGATGACTTTGATTATGTTGATAATTATCTTTTTAGACTAATCTCCCCTCAGGTTCAGATCAAATCGGACGTTGAAAGGAACGCAGCAGTTATTTTAGCTGCTAGGGATATAGAAATGGGAATAATTGATATAGTTCAAGTGTATGGAAAATCAGGAAAAAGAATTCCCGTTGACGTCGATACTATTGTTGAAACTCGCTATTCCGCTGTTTCAAAGGACATTCAGTTGTTTACATTGTTCAAAAAGGATTTAGAGGGTCCTGAAGGTAGATTTTTCCATAAAAATGGATATGGTTCCGACAAAGAGTCAGATATATGGCCCCCATGGATTCCTCTTGAAATGTGCTTTGACGGGTCTTTATTAGATAAGCATGTTTTTCTAAAACGGAGATCAATGTTTTTGACCTACGTCGCTCCCAATCCCCTATTTTTTAGTGCAAATGATACGTCTGCATTCTCTTATGATTCGAGATTTCGTATTGCATTTCCAGGATTGGTTCTGACCTCGGACTGTCAACAATACTGCGCTGTATATGCAATCGCAGAAGATTTACTTTCCTTTGGATCATCATTGGATGAAAAAGTTGAGAAACTTTCCAGGATATTATTTACTGATGAGGTCAGAAATAACCTGGAAAATCTTGATGTCTCTGTTGTCACAGCATTACAAGAAAGAATAAAGGAACTCTATTATACGCGAGCATACCTCAAACTTCACGAGCCAAGATTGTTTATGAAATCAGGACAAGAGCTAACCTTCGATATTCAAACTAGTACGTTGAAGTTGACGTTACTTATGACGGCAATCAAGAAAACTTACGACAGGATGGGGAGTGGTAATAGAGTAATACAGAAAAGATTGAGGTGGCAAGTTGGAACAGATGAATTGATATGGGAATTGTACGATGAGAGTAAAACTCCTTTCGTGACTATCGGATTGGGGCCCTCTACATTTATTCGTTCAGAAACTTCCGATGGCACTAATAGTAATAAAGTATCCATTTCTTCCTTACAATGTTTCAACCAGCAAGAAAATCCCGTTTACACTGAATTGCTGGCCCCCTTTTATGAAAATTCATCCTATAATAAGAACGCGCCAATGGTAGAAATTTTTTGGATCCTGGGGCCATCAGTTGGAGGTATTTCAGATCTGCAAGATTTGATTGTTTCTCTACAGCCATTGATTTTCAAGATGGATCACAAAACATCGGAAAAACTAATGAATTATCTATTTCCAAAGATAGAACAAACTTCCATAGAACCCAATTCTCCAGAACTTGTACCACGTTCTTCCACTAGTTCCTTCTTTTCATCGTCTCCAGTTTTACGGCACAGTCTTTCTAACGGTTCTTTATCTGTGTACGATGCGAAAGACGTTGACTCTTGGGACTTGCGTAGTATCCAGAGCAAAGAAGGTATCAAAAAGCATAAGGGTGATCATAGAAAATTGTCAGCATCACTTTTTGTGCAACCTGATTATAACATCAATGAAATGGTCAAAAGATCAGGGACATTTTTCAATGTAAAATCTATTATAATCCGAAAAACTCTAATGTCCGTGTGTTATAAGGGTTCACACAGCCTTTTGACCGATGTTAATAACCTGATTGTTAGAGTCCCTGTTTTAAAGTACCATAACAAACTGTGGTCGAGGGAAGAATTTTTTACTGCTTTGAAAAGAGACGTCGTAAGAATAGTTTTACAACATTTGGGAAATATTATTGGTAACAAATTTTTGCCTCATAAAAAAGAGAATAAGAAAAAAACTTCTATGGAAATACATCGATTACTAAGTCCAGATTCTCAAAATCGTGATAATTCACATATCCTTGAAGTCGAAGGGCATAATTCATTTTATAGCTCCACGCACTCTTCAGATATCAGATCAATAAACTCAGATGAAACGTATAATGAAAATGATGGAAATGGAGTAAAGCCATTTTACCCTGTTACGAGTGAGTTTTCAAAAAATAAATGAGGAAACACACACATGTGTTTAGCGTAAATATTCTTCAGTTATATAGTAATTGTATTATATACTAAAATGAAAATCAGTAAGATTTTTTTTTTACAGGCCTTCTTGGCGTTAGTTTTTCCGGTTTTTCACTTACTAAGATGAGATGATGGGGCGCACGGCCAAAGTATTCCCCATTCATCAATTTAGCATGCTAGAATAAAAAGATTAAGAGCAATATCTACGACCGACAAAGTGATCTATCAAACTGCTGACAAAAAATGTCGTTGGAAGCCATCGTCTTTGATAGATCGGAGCCAGAAAATGTTTCGGTAAAGGTACTTGATCAATTACTTTTACCATATACTACTAAATACGTTCCAATTCACACAATTGATGATGGGTACTCAGTCATCAAAAGTATGCAGGTGAGAGGTGCCCCGGCAATTGCAATTGTGGGTTCGTTATCTGTTTTGACTGAGGTACAATTAATAAAACACAACCCAACTTCTGATGTTGCTACGCTGTATTCTTTAGTTAACTGGGAATCTACAAAAACAGTGCTAAATAAGAGACTAGATTTCCTTTTGAGTAGTAGACCCACAGCCGTTAATTTATCAAATTCTCTTGTAGAGATAAAGAACATACTGAAATCCTCAAGTGACCTAAAGGCTTTTGACGGTAGTTTATATAATTACGTCTGTGAATTGATAGATGAGGATTTGGCGAATAACATGAAAATGGGTGATAATGGAGCTAAGTATTTGATTGACGTGTTACAAAAGGACGGTTTCAAGGACGAATTTGCCGTTCTGACGATTTGTAATACTGGATCCTTAGCAACCTCTGGATATGGCACGGCTTTAGGTGTTATCCGTTCTTTGTGGAAGGATTCACTTGCTAAAACCGACAAGGCAGACTCGGGATTGGACAATGAAAAATGCCCGAGGATGGGCCATGTCTTCCCACTGGAAACTAGACCTTATAATCAAGGGTCAAGGCTAACAGCATACGAGCTAGTTTATGATAAGATTCCATCAACTTTAATTACTGATAGTTCCATCGCGTATAGAATTAGAACTAGTCCAATTCCAATCAAAGCAGCATTTGTTGGAGCTGATAGAATTGTTCGTAATGGGGATACAGCAAATAAAATTGGTACTTTACAACTTGCTGTAATTTGTAAGCAGTTCGGAATTAAGTTTTTTGTAGTAGCTCCCAAAACAACTATCGATAATGTAACCGAAACTGGCGATGACATTATTGTGGAAGAACGTAACCCTGAGGAATTCAAGGTTGTTACTGGTACAGTAATTAATCCTGAAAATGGTTCCTTGATATTGAATGAGTCAGGAGAGCCAATCACTGGAAAGGTCGGTATTGCCCCTCTTGAAATCAATGTCTGGAATCCAGCCTTCGACATTACTCCACATGAGCTTATTGACGGAATTATCACAGAAGAAGGTGTATTTACCAAAAATTCCAGTGGTGAATTTCAACTGGAAAGCCTTTTCTAGATATCATTCTAATTAGACTCTCGAAATAATTACTTTTGTACTGTAAAGGATAAAATTTCATATTGAGATGTAAGAATTATTTTTTTTTTTCATTCAATAAAAGGAACACATTAATGTATATTGTCAGAACCTTGTAAGTCCAAAACACTATAACCAACTGATACAATATGTATTGTCTTTGTTTCTGCATATTTGTAAAACGTGCAAAAAAGTAAAGAACTCCTCATAGGGGGCTCGAACCCCTGACATTTCGGTATCCTTGCTTAAGCAAATGCGCTTAAAAGCCGAACGCTCTACCAACTGAGCTAACAAGGATGAGTTCTTCGGAGCGTGTTGTATCTCAAAATGAGATATGTCAGTATGACAATACGTCATCCTGAACGTTCATAAAACACATATGAAACAACCTTATAACAAAACGAACAACATGAGACAAAACCCGTCCTTCCCTAGCTGAACTACCCAAAAGTATAAATGCCTGAACAATTAGTTTAGATCCGAGATTCCGCGCTTCCACCACTTAGTATGATTCATATTTTATATAATATATAAGATAAGTAACATTCCGTGAATTAATCTGATAAACTGTTTTAACAACTGGTTACTTCCCTAAGACTGTTTATATTAGGATTGTCAAGACACTCCGGTATTACTCGAGCCCGTAATACAACAGAGCGTCCTTAATAAATATTTCTATAAATATTTGATGTTTACCTTCCGAAAAAGGTACATTGCCAACCTTATTTGATAAATGTGTAAACTAAGATAAGTGTTGAGATCGGATTTTGATAAAGGCATTTGTTTGGGGTGTATGAGTTGGGAAAAGAAACAACAATCATCTCTTGACCAGTTTTCCTACTACTAGTGTGTTATCATATAGCGTAAGAGTATGACATAGAGATTGAGAAACAGAAACTGAATCATAACGAACATCACAGAATTTACATTTCTACACAATTTTCAGAAAAAGTGGAGTGGTGATATATGCTTATTGTTCTACAAGTTCTCTTCATGCGTTTTTGTTTATCTATCTTATTGAATTATTATCTTCATGCATTTATACTTATTAAATTCGATGAACATTTCATATTATTTTTATATGCTTCATAATTCATGTTACTACGATCTATACAGAGTATTATCGTAATGTCTTACCTTTAGCTTGTCACTTAACACATGCACTGCATTTCGAAAAGATGCTTAAGCAAGTTTATCATAATTTGGGAGTGTTCGGTGAATTTATACAGAAAGCCCCTCCAACGTCTTATTGATAATGTATATTTAGTTCATTTACCAAAATACTATCAATTCATCAACCTCCAAGTGGTTTTGACTAAACAGCCCACAATTGACATATGTGACTGCTAAGCAGACCTTTCTTGAAGTAAATTTCAGGGAAACTAAGCTACGGCCTTTCCAAAATATGGGCAGGAACTGCTTAATCCTTTCCTTTTATTAGATAAGCACTTTAGTATTTTTGTTTTTCATGGCCTTATCCTACGTTATTGTCGTGAAAGAAATGGCAGAAATTTCTGTTGTACATAAATTACTAACTGCCTTACCTTGAAAACGGTTTTATTACAAAAATAGGGGTCAAGTGTTTTGTTATCCCTGTTGTTGTTGTTTTATAAGTCCTAATCTCGCTTGAATATCGCCCATATTCACACCCTGTTCTTGACCGTCTACTAAGGTGCCTTAGGGGGACTCAAACTTAAGATCGCCTTCTACGCGTTTTATGCTATGATCATTAGTGTTGATGCATCGGAAGTTTAAAAATTAAGTGCGAGTGCATTAGCACAGTGGAATTATTAGAATGACCACTACTCCTTCTAATCAAACACGCGGAAATAGCCGCCAAAAGACAGATTTTATTCCAAATGCGGGTAACTATTTGTATAATATGTTTACATATTGAGCCCGTTTAGGAAAGTGCAAGTTCAAGGCACTAATCAAAAAAGGAGATTTGTAAATATAGCGACCGAATCAGGAAAAGGTCAACAACGAAGTTCGCGATATGGATGAACTTCGGTGCCTGTCCCTCGAGGAAATAGCAAACTCGTTACAGCTAGCATCTCATAGCATGGGCATAGAGTTTCAGAAATTTTGCTCTTAATGGAAAATATAACCTCTTTGGGGAAAAGAGAAATAGATCCTTTCTCAAAAATTTAGAAAGGAAAAAAAATCAAAATATAATAAAATAGATTTTTTTTAGGTTAATTTTTTGCCAATTTAGCTAGACTTTTGAAAAGATCCAAAAATTTACTAAAATTGAATCTTTCTGGTATTAATTTTGTCCTATACCTCAAGAAGTAAAGTATTCTCGAATTGATACTTCTGAAAAGCGAAAGAAATATAGCTAAAGGATACTGGTTATTTATTCTTTCTTTTTTTCTTTCTTTTTGATTGAGCCAGTGTATAATAAAAACCTACTGCGAGCTATTCAATAAATTGACATAGAATATCTGTTGAAGCGGTTCTTTGATTGAGCATCTGTTTTCCTTTTGTATTTTTGTCCTTTTAGATTCTTTTAACGACATTGGAGAAATTTTAATCATTGTATAAAAACTTCATTCGCTCGTTTGTCAGAAGTTTTTTTATAACTTGCTATTTCCTTCCAAGAAGCCTTTTATTGATTACCCCCTCTCTCTCTTCATTGATCTTATAGATGTCCAACCCAATAGAAAACACAGAAAACTCACAGAATACTAGTTCATCAAGGTTTTTGAGGAATGTACAAAGGTTGGCCTTAAACAATGTAACAAATACGACATTTCAAAAGAGTAATGCGAATAATCCAGCCCTAACAAATTTCAAATCTACACTAAACTCAGTAAAGAAGGAGGGAAGTCGGATTCCTCAATTTACTAGAGAAAGCGTATCAAGATCAACAGCCGCACAAGAGGAGAAAAGAACCCTGAAAGAAAATGGTATCCAACTCCCCAAAAACAATCTTTTAGATGATAAAGAAAACCAAGACCCAAGTAGTCAGCAATTTGGTGCGCTAACTTCTATAAAGGAGGGGAGAGCTGAGCTGCCTGCAAATATAAGTTTACAAGAATCCTCCTCAGCGAAGGAGATAATCCAGCATGATCCCCTAAAAGGCGTTGGATCAAGCACTGAGGTAGTCCATAACTCGGTAGAAAACGAAAAACTTCATCCAGCTAGAAGTCAACTTCAAGTTAGAAATACCGAAAGTGAAACTGATAGTGGAAAAAAAAGACCAATTTCTACAATTGTTGAACAAGAACTGCCCAAAAAGTTTAAAGTGTGCGATGAAAATGGCAAAGAAGAATATGAATGGGAAGACCTAGATGCAGAAGATGTAAATGATCCATTCATGGTCAGCGAGTACGTCAATGATATATTCGAATATCTCCACCAACTAGAGGTCATTACTCTTCCAAAGAAGGAAGATCTCTATCAGCATAGAAATATTCATCAAAATCGAGATATCCTAGTTAATTGGTTGGTTAAAATCCATAATAAATTCGGCTTATTACCGGAGACTTTGTATCTTGCCATTAACATAATGGACAGGTTTTTAGGTAAAGAGCTAGTTCAACTGGATAAGTTACAATTGGTTGGCACATCATGCCTTTTCATTGCCTCTAAATATGAAGAGGTCTATTCTCCTAGTATAAAACATTTCGCATCAGAGACAGACGGTGCATGTACGGAAGATGAAATCAAAGAAGGGGAGAAATTCATTTTAAAGACATTGAAATTTAACCTAAATTATCCCAATCCGATGAATTTTCTGAGAAGAATTTCGAAAGCAGATGACTACGATATACAGTCTCGAACTCTTGCCAAATTCTTATTAGAGATATCATTGGTAGATTTCAGATTTATTGGGATACTACCCTCATTGTGTGCAGCAGCTGCGATGTTTATGTCGAGAAAAATGTTAGGTAAAGGTAAATGGGATGGAAATCTAATACACTATAGCGGCGGGTATACTAAAGAAGAACTTGCGCCCGTGTGTCACATGATAATGGATTATCTAGTGAGTCCAATTGTTCATGATGAATTTCATAGAAAATATCAATCTAGAAGATTTATGAAAGCTTCTATAATTTCCGTCCAATGGGCTTTAAAGGTTAGAAAAAACGGCTATGATATAATGACCTTGCATGAATGAGAAGAGGGGCAGATGCTTAAAATATCTAAAACGATAATCGATAAATGTCCATATAAAATGTATGGCTGCTTTTTAATCATTTCTTTTCACATTTCCATTTATTCTTACAAATTTCACACCCAATTTTAGCGCCTTTCATTCTGTTATTTTTAAACTGACGATAAAAAATCATTCGAAGCCTAAGATTTCCAAAATAAAACTCCATTTTTATTCTCACTAATAACACCACACCATTAATTTTAATTTTTTAATTTTAATTTCAGATTTGTACCATAAGTTTTATTCTATTTCAGTTCAACCGTTTCCGGATGCATGTAGCGAGGGTAGACAAAGAAAAGCATCAGTATCGGATGTTGATATTATGGGAAATATCATAACCTTAGTCTCTTAAAAAATGCTGCTTTCTTCTCATTTTTCATTTCTTTTAAAATTATTTCAGTATAGTTATTATAATTAACATTGGAATAACATTAATAATAATAATTTTTTAATAGTAATAATGATAATAATAATAATAAAAATAAAAGAATAAATTTAAAAACAAAAAAAATTCTAATATTAATGATGATAATAGTAGTAATACTGGTGGTATTATATATGTTGAAGTGAACACGCATATCACTATAAACTATATATACATATATATAGATAGATAGATAGATGCAAAAAATTTTTTCCTTTTAGTTCAGCAAAAAGAAAAGAAAATGTAAAGAGTATGCGAATTCATGAGCATTACTAGTACTAATCTACTTAAGATTAAATAGATTTTGAAAGTTGCTATGCATTTCGGATGTACACCACTTGAAAGTTTGGAAATAAACAGAGCCATACCTTGGTTTCTTGTACTTCAAAATCAATGAATCTAAATGAGTTTTGGAACTAGCGATGTCTTTGACTAGATCAATGCAGAGAGACTGAAACGCTTCATCGTGTATTGGATCGATACCACCACTGTAATGCTGTAGTGTTCCATTCCATAGCTCGTTCTTGTTTCTGTTGGTCATTCTTCTCGCTATATACATTGCCATTGCGCTTACGGTAGATGGAGGTAAATGAATGAATTGGTGGCAGCAGTAGGCATACTCTAAAATAAACTTACCAATATTTCTATTAACCGGATCGTAATCATCTGCCTTGGAGATCCTCCTTAGGAAATTGAGTGGGTTGGGCCAACCAATGTTGAATTCTAAGGAAGTGAGCATGAACATTTCCGCATTTTTTATGTCGTTTTTAGAAGCCGCGCCGTCAGTGATATAAGCGTATTCAGCTAGTTTGGGCAAATTTACCTCTTCAAATTTTGCCGCGATGAAAAGTGAGGTAACTGCCAATAATTGTAACTTGTTCATCGTAACTTTATTTTTAGCTAAAAATCTATCCATTAAGTTTATGGATAGGAATAACGTTTCCGGATAGCATTGAAATTTTTCGTGCACCTCTACCAGCCAATCCACTAATATTGTTCTCATGGAAGGCCTCAAATAATACTTGGACGTTTTGTCGAGTAAATAGTTGTGCGATGGTAACGTTTCTAATTCTCTTCTATATAAAAATGCAAAAATTTCAGCAGAATATTCTGCTACCATTGCAGTATCATCTTTTTCAACATAATCTAGGTCCTGCCAGCCTACTATTTCACTCACTCCTTCAGCGTCTATTCTGCGTTTTTTGTTCACTATCGAAGCAGCATCATCATCTTCTCCTTCTTCTTCTTCTTCTTCTTCTTGCTCTGCTGCCGTTCGATCGTTATATATCTGTCTTTTTTGAACGGCGCTAACAATAGGTCTAATGTTTTCTTCTCTTCGTACTTTGGCCGCCTTGCTCCCTGCTACTATTCTCTTGTTCTGGCTTAAAGGATTATTGTTCACTGGTACATCTGTTAAAGCCCTTCTTGGTTTAGAATCCTGAACCTGCTGCTTACTAGAGCTGTCATTTTTTGAAAGGGCCCTTTTATTTTGAAGAATCTTTAGGTTTGAATTGCACAACTGCCTCTCATTTTCATTATAAATCATAGAATTTCTTTTAATACTCTGCTCATGGTCGTGGTTCTCTCCCATTGTTCAGTAAAGGTGTTCAGCGGCTTTAAATACAGGGAAAAGCGCGTTACTGCTAATTATTAAGCTTATTTTGCTTTGTGTGAGACAACTAATTGGCCGTGAAAAGCTTTAGGTGATTGAGTCTCTTGAAGTACAAAGACAAAAAGACTTCAATAGATAGACAGAAAAAAAACTTTTCTTGAGAAGCTTAAGAATTAGTTCCAAGTAGCTTCTAATAAACCGATGAACGCAAATGAAGTTCCCTTCGCGGTAGATGGCAGTAGCTATCGGCAGTCACTAGGAAAAGTGAGTTTAGCACAGATATGCTGTGGGCGCTATCCCAATGTGGGCAAAGCGCGTGAACATCACGACGCGCCTTCCCGTTAAATTTTGTACCATCAAGGGCGCGTCTTCACTCGAGATGCGCGTTCTTTTGCTGGTTCTTTTCACTGAGGGCACAGAATATGATACCCACAGTATGACAAGTTTTAATCGAGATAGTTTGACGTTCGTTTTTTACTTTGAATATACTCGTAGTCTTTTTACTTTTTGAGTATAAAAAAAAAATGACTAGCAAAATAAAATTAGTAGTCTAAAAAAGAAAGCTCGCACTCAGGATCGAACTAAGGACCAACAGATTTGCAATCTGCTGCGCTACCACTGCGCCATACGAGCTTTTGAATTATGGTAATTTTGATTATCCTAGAATGTGATATCTCAATATCTCAATATATTTTGGACATCTATGAAACACCCATAAAGCAGCCGCTACCAAACAGACAAGATTCAGTATGTAAGGTAAATACCTTTTTGCACAGTTAAACTACCCAAACTTATTAAAGCTTGATAAATTACTGAAATTCCACCTTTCAGTTAGATTCAGGCCTCATATAGATTAGATATAGGGTACGTAACATTCTGTCAACCAAGTTGTTGGAATGAAAGTCTAAAATGTCATCTATTCGGTAGCACTCATGTTACTAGTATACTGTCACATGCGGTGTAACGTGGGGACATAAAACAGACATCAAATATAATGGAAGCTGAAATGCAAAGATCGATAATGTAATAGGAATGAAACATATAAAACGAAAGGAGAAGTAATGGTAATATTAGTATGTAGAAATACCGATTCAATTTTGGGGATTCTTATATTCTCGAGAGAATTTCTAGTATAATCTGTATACATAATATTATAGCCTTTACCAACAATGGAATTTCGACAATTATCATATTATTCACCAATTAATCACAAGTTGGTAATGAGTTTGATAACAAGTTACTTTCTTAACAACGTTAGTATCGTCAAAACACTCGGTTTTACTCGAGCTTGTAGCACAATAATACCGTGTAGAGTTCTGTATTGTTCTTCTTAGTGCTTGTATATGCTCATCCCGACCTTCCATTTTTTTTTTCTTGGAATCAGTACATAGCAGGTATGAGTTGTTAGAGCTGTTACAAGTTACGGTAAACATTTCAACACACCGTTATTTAACGAATTTATTTGAGAAAGTGGTGTATTTTAAGATATATGTTTGGTTTCGATTGTTGGCAAAGACTATAATATTATGCATATAGGATATACCAAAAATTCTCTCTGAGGATATAGGAATCTACAAAATGAATCTACATTTCATTTTATTACGTCATATATGAATACTAGTCAATAGATGATAGTTAATTTTTATTCTAGCATATATTTAAGTTTGTTTGCGAAACCCTATGCTCTGTTGTTCGGATTTGAAATTTTAAAACTACATTAATGTGTTAGTTTTTCTTTCTTTCTTTCTTTGTCTTGACGTGATTTGGACTTCTGTCTTGCATTCGCGTCCATTCATCTGACCCAATATTCCTTTTGGTTTTGTTATCCTTATAAAAAGAAAGGAAGCTTCTTAGAGGGAAAAAAATGATGAAGAGTAATGCCAAAATATAAATAAATAAATAAATATGAAAATCATTTTCTATTTTTAATAGAATAAGAAGAGCATCTTAAGATTACAATTTCAAGAAATAGTTTACACAGTATATCCAATAACTCCAATAAACTACTTTCCTATACAAATTTCTATGGTGGGATTAATAGTAAAACTTCTGTACTTCTCTAATTCACCAAGAAATTAAGGTAAACATCTGGTAAGCACTATCCAGCTTTTTGCTATTACACATATGGTTTTTCTGCAATCATTTCTTCCCATTTTGTCTCAAGCCGTTAGTCTTGAAACCACAGGCGGAGTAGAGTTACTTGATGTGGTATTTTACATGCCTTTTTTCACTGCAAAAAAAATGAAATACATATTTACACGATTTGCAGGACAGTTTACGATAGTGAGTATGCAGAATAGTTAACACCTTTGTTTTATCCTTTTGTGTCTTAATTATATGATATAAAGGCGCCTGGCGTTATCGGATAGTAATAGATGCTAGTTATCAACATTTCACAATTGAAGGAAATAAAGTTGAAGTACTCAACAAAAACTTACTTCAGAATTAAATTTTTGGGGGGAACATAGGCATTCTATGACAGGTGACCACAAGCCCCTCAACGCAATCTAATATTTTACAAAGTGGTAAAATTCTTTCGTTCTTCGTTTTAATATACAGTCATTTATTGATTCTATTACATTAATATTCCTACGCTTCGGCTCACATAATTAACAGGACTTCGAGTCCGTTAAACTTGGGATCAACTAATTTCTACGGATTAGTGCTTATGCCTGATGTACTGCCATATATGGTGTTATGATATCACATAAATGACGAGAAACGGCCATCGAATTTAGTGGAAGCTGAAATGTAAGGATTAATAATGTAATAGGATAGTAAGTGCCGACGTGTGAAACGAAAGAACGAATTGTAATTTTACCATGTAAAGCTGCCCACTCTTTTTTGGGGATTCCTTTACCTACGAGAGGGCCTGTTAGAATATATGCAATAAAGCCATTCTTATCAGAGATAGACTCCAAACAACCACCTCAAAACCCACTTTTTCCTCAAGTCTGCCTAAACTCAAAAATTATATGATAGATGTTCTCAGGAGAATTGGGTATTCAGAAGAACATTCGTAAGACAGGCCAAAGTAATATGAACTGCCTCTGCTTAATGGAATAACGTGATTTTTGTACCAAATTGCCTATTTCAGATTCGGCGTGCGCTTCCTTTATTCGCATAGCACGCAGAGTACAATGTGGCATTAAACCCTATTGTCCTGCACGGAAGATCCTTGCAGGAATCAAATACTGCCTTTCACTTTGCAACCTCTTAATCACATAGTAGCACCTATAGACACGTATTCTATTCTCTATTATAATGTTGTTCAAGATTGGATATTGGAAACCTTTAGAGCAGTGCAATTTGGCAAGAGATAATTCCAGTATTTAAACAGTGGATAAATATACAATTTCCAAAGCAGTATGCCTTTCCTATGGTTATCATCCTCCTAGGTCTTTGCACATTAGGTTTTCCAAGAACAGCATTCTGTCCCTCCATAATGACAAATTCTACAGTGAGTATTAACACGCCTCCACCATATCTTACTCTAGCTTGTAATGAAAAATTACCAACAGTTATGTCAATTGCTGGATCAGACTCAAGTGGTGGAGCCGGTGTTGAAGCTGATATTAAGACTATCACCGCACACAGATGTTATGCCATGACATGCGTCACTACTTTGACTGCTCAAACTCCAGTGAAGGTGTACGGCGCTCAAAATATACCAAAGAAAATGGTATCTCAAATATTAGACGCCAATTTACAGGACATGAAATGTAATGTTATTAAGACTGGCATGCTTACGGTGGATGCAATCGAAGTCTTGCACGAAAAACTTTTGCAACTTGGTGAAAATAGACCCAAGTTAGTAATTGATCCAGTTCTTTGCGCCGCTTCTGACTCTTCTCCAACTGGAAAGGATGTGGTTAGCTTAATCATAGAAAAAATTTCTCCTTTTGCCGACATTTTAACTCCTAACATTTCAGACTGTTTCATGTTACTGGGCGAGAACAGAGAAGTTAGCAAACTACAAGACGTTCTTGAAATCGCGAAAGACCTTTCTAGAATCACCAATTGCTCCAATATTTTAGTGAAGGGAGGCCACATTCCATGTGACGATGGAAAAGAAAAGCATATTACTGACGTTCTTTACTTAGGTGCTGAACAAAAATTCATCACTTTTAAGGGCCAATTCGTTAATACTACACGCACTCATGGCGCTGGATGCACACTGGCTTCTGCTATAGCATCTAACTTGGCTCGCGGTTATTCTCTTTCCCAATCTGTTTATGGTGGTATTGAGTATGTACAGAATGCCATCGCAATTGGCTGTGACGTTACCAAGAAAGCTGTGAAGGTTGGACCAATTAATCACGTTTACGCCGTAGAGATTCCATTAGAAAAAATGCTCACCGACGAATGCTTTACAGCATCTGATGCTGTACCTAAGAAGCCAATCGAAGGTTCTCTTGACAAAATCCCTGGGGGTAGCTTCTTTAATTATCTGATAAATCATCCTAAAGTCAAGCCGCATTGGGATGCCTACGTGAATCACGAATTTGTTAAAAGAGTGGCAGACGGCACATTGGAACGCAAAAAGTTCCAGTTTTTTATTGAACAAGATTATTTATACTTAATTGATTATGTGAGAGTTTGCTGCGTCACAGGTAGTAAATCTCCAACTCTAGAAGATCTAGAAAAGGACCTTGTTATTGCTGATTGCGCCCGTAATGAACTAAATGAACATGAAAGAAGATTAAGAGAAGAATTTGGAGTTAAGGACCCAGATTACTTACAAAAAATTAAGAGAGGTCCCGCATTAAGGGCCTACTGTCGTTACCTAATTGACATTTCCAGAAGAGGAAACTGGCAAGAAATAGTTGTAGCCCTCAACCCTTGTCTAATGGGTTATGTTTATGCTGTAGACAAAGTTAAGGATAAGATAACAGCAGCAGAGGGTTCTATTTATAGTGAATGGTGTGATACTTGCGCGTCTTCATTTTGCTACCAAGCTGTGCTTGAAGGTGAAAGGCTCATGAATCACATCTTGGAAACATATCCTCCAGATCAACTTGATTCTTTGGTGACGATCTTTGCAAGAGGTTGTGAATTAGAAACTAATTTCTGGACCGCCGCCATGGAATACGAATGATAGTTACAATATTTTTAACAGAATATATAAAATACATATACAGAAATGATAAACTATAAACGCAAAAGATTAGCGATACGAAAAAAGGATTTCTCGCTATTATATCAATTTATAAAGAGATCCTTTGGAAATATAAATTATGTTCATTTCATTTTTTCAACTTCTAGAAGGATGACTAACTATTGTTTCCATTTGCTAGCATGGTAAATTAATACATTTTTGAATTTGCTGCTAGGGTACAATACCATGCAATGTTTATAATATAAATCAAAGTGACAGAGATTCCTAAAAGCTAAAACAAATCCATTGATAATATAATAGTAGGTTGGTCAATTCACCGCAGATTCAATGTAAGTATTGATACTCCATAAATGTTAACTTCAGGTTGATATTCGTTACAAAAATCTTAGTTTGCTTTTCATTACTATCTGAACGGAATGCTCAACATTTTTCTTATTCTACAATTGTACAATGTCACGTAAACAGTTTGATTTGTGTATTTACAGTGGAAACATTTTACTTGTTGGCAATAGTACATGCGCAGATAATCAAAAACCATTGTTTCCGACATTATTTCTGACAATTGCTTGAATTTGCTGAACACTTTTCGAGGTACATTCTGATAAAGAGTGCATTATTAGTTATTTAGAGTATATTAAGACATCTTCTCGAAGATATATAAATTCGTAAAGGAAACAAAAATTTCGGGATAACAAAAAAGTTTCTTCTTTTTACGTATTAAATGGTCTATTCATCGATCCTATTTCACTATCAATCCTATTATATTATCAACTTTTGCATTTCTGCTTCCACCAAAGTCGACGGCTGTTTCTCATCGTTTATGTAATATCATAACGCATGTATGACATTATATCAGTGGCATGAGCGCTAGTCCATGAAATAGGAGTTTAACTCCAACATACGGAACATTCGCATTATCGCACACGTAAGACTCGATATATTAAGGAAGGAATTTCCGAGTTGGATTAATAAAGGAAAAATAAAATATAGTGTTGGAAATATAGTTGCCTCAGAATAATATCAATATAATATTAAAACGTATATAGTTAGATACCCGGTATTATTCGAGTACGCATTAATTCAGCAGTATGACTTTCTGTGCCTGCTTATATATTGTAACCGTATGTTGTTCTACCTTAAAAATTTGCTAAATTGAAGGAATTGACTATCGTCACTGAAGAGTATTCGTATTATGGTATTATGATACATTGTCTAAAAAAAGGATACCATTTTTCTTCAATAGAACAAGAAGAGAATCTAAGGACACCATTTCGAGAAATAGTTTACACAGTATATCCAATAACTCCAATAAACTACTTTCCTATACAAATTTCCGATGGTTGGATTAATAGTAAAACTTCTATACTTCTTTCATCCATCAAGAAATTAAGGTAAACATCTGGTAAGCACTATCCAACTTTTTTCTGTTACACATATGGTTTTTCTGCAATCATTTCTTCCCACTTTGCATGAGTAAGTGTCCCATTTTGTCTCAAGCCGTTAATCTTGAAACCGCAGGCGGAGTTACTTGATGCGGTATTTTACATGCCTTTTTTCACTGCAAGAAAAAAATGAAACACTTATTTACACGATTTTCAGGATAGTTTACGCTGGTGAGTATGCAGAACAGTTAACACCTTTGTTTTATCCTTTTGTGTCTTGATTATATAATATAAATGTGCCTGGCGTTAAAAAATAGCAACTGAATAAGTTTTTTTACTGATGTCCTTGAGAGAAGTAACTAATTATGAAGTCTCGTTTTACATCCCGTTGTCTTACAGCAACAGGACTCATAAAGTTTGTAAACTGCCAAACGGAATTTTAGCATTAATAATATCGGATCCAACAGATACTTCAAGCTCATGCTCACTGACTGTTTGCACAGGTTCCCATAACGATCCAAAGGATATTGCCGGTTTGGCGCACCTTTGTGAGCACATGATTCTTTCTGCCGGTTCCAAAAAATACCCTGATCCTGGTTTATTCCACACACTAATCGCAAAAAACAACGGCTCTCAAAATGCCTTTACCACAGGGGAGCAAACGACTTTTTATTTTGAATTGCCCAATACTCAAAATAACGGCGAATTTACATTTGAATCTATCTTAGATGTGTTTGCCTCATTCTTCAAAGAACCGCTCTTCAACCCTTTACTGATAAGCAAGGAGATATATGCAATACAAAGTGAGCATGAGGGAAACATATCATCAACCACAAAAATATTCTACCACGCAGCAAGAATATTGGCCAATCCCGACCATCCTTTCAGTCGCTTTTCCACTGGGAACATACACTCGTTATCTAGCATTCCACAACTGAAAAAAATAAAACTAAAGAGCTCATTAAACACTTACTTCGAAAATAATTTTTTTGGGGAGAATATAACCTTGTGCATAAGGGGACCGCAGTCTGTTAATATTCTTACGAAACTAGCTCTATCAAAATTTGGCGATATAAAACCCAAAAGCGCTGTAAAGGAAAGGAGTATATCGATTAGGACGAGGTCATTTCGAAGATCGAAGTCTTTAAAAAAACGCCAAGATTCTTCCAAAAACGACTACAGTGACTTGAAAACCTTTAAAATACTGAACACAACGTGGGAAAAAAAATACAAAAATACGATGTGTTTTCAACAATTTCCTGAATGCAATTCGATATTTATCAATTCAAATAAGGTACCTATAATGAGACTTCTCTTTCCTGTTAGCGATAAAAACACTCGGTTTACAAAGGATGACATTAAAATATACAGTCATCTTTGGTGTGAACTTTTCGGCGATGAGTCTCCAGGATCTTTGAGCTATTACTTAGCTTCAAAAGGCTGGCTCACAGGCTGTTTTGCCTTTACCTCAGAATTCGCTATTGGTGACATAGGATTAATTTTGGAATTAGAACTGACAAACAGTGGCTGGGAAAATATTAAGAGAATTACGACAATAGTACTTAATAGACTCTTGCCTTCCTTTTACGTAATGAACATCGATTACTTAATCACTTTTTTGAAAGAACAGAATTTGATCGACCTCGTTAGCTTTCTGTACCAAAGTTCAGAGGATCTTCCAATGGAAGAGTGCTCAAAATTAAGCGGTATTCTTCAGGACGATTTAGAATGTTTAACCCCCCCTAATATATTCAAAGGATTTAAATCTCTTATAGAAATAGATGATCCCAACATCGAAAAATATGAAAACACAAAGGCCAATATACAATGGTGGACAGGGCAAGCTATTAAGTTCCAAAATTTTTTAAAATCTTTCATGAATCATGACAACATGCGCCTTTTACTCTTAGGGAATATAAAATCTGGTAATATATTTGATAAAATGAAAAATAAAAGTGATATATGCACCGATTTTTTCTATGAATTTGAGTATTATACGGCAAACGTTCATCTAGCAAGTGATAATAAATTTCATTCAAACAGCTCGTATGAATTTAATTTTCCCACAGGTAATCTTTTTTTACCAGATTGCGTCAGCGATCCTTTAAAACTACAACAGCTCTTCTTAGAATGCTCGTTAAAATCGAAATTTGCTACGCTTAGACCTCAAATTTATAGTGAGCCCACTAGGACAAAGCCTCAATTAGTCAGTGAGAACCAGAATTATGAGATGTGGATCTTAAAAGAAGACCCAAATTTTGCCTCAGACAATAAATCCGTCGTATCATTTGAAGTTTTGGGGTTAGGCATCAAACCTAGTCCGGAGGCAACAATCCACCTGGAAGTACTAGCACAGGCATTATTTATCATCACCTCTTCATTCCTTTATCCCGCTCTGAGAATTGGTTACACATATGAGATTGCCTCATCTAGTAAGGGCAACGTAACACTGCGATTTACTATTTCTGGATTCCCTGAGGGTGTTTTCACAATAGTAAAGACGTTCGTGGATACGCTAAAACTTATTGCAACAGATCCAACGTTTCTTTCTAAAGATACCTTGAGAAAGGCAAGGATTTTAGTTAGAAATAAATACAAGAACGCGTCATCGGACAACTGCGTGAAGCTAGCTAGCGTTGGATTGCTGATTGTTTTAGAGAAATATATATGGACTTTAGAGGATAGAATTAATGCATTAGAGCTTACCGAGTTGGAATCCTTCGAAAAATTTTGTTTTTTATTCTGGAGGAATCCTAAACATTTGGTCTTGTTCATGCAGGGAAGCCTTGAATATGCTGACGCAATCAACCGTTACTTAAATAACAATTTTACGCAGCACCTAAAAATCAGCAATGAAGGGAGCAAACCGACCATACGTCTCTACCCTCCTCCCAGTACAAAAGATCTAGATCAAGGCACAAATGCCTTTATATCATATAATGGTCACCAGGATGATCCCAACAATAGTATTGTGTATTTTATTCAGACTGCACAAAGAGATGACATCAAAAATCTGACACTAACCTTTCTTACCGAATATCTATTTTCACTAACGCTAGTGCCTGATCTAAGAAATAAAAAGCAAATTGGGTACATTGTTTTGGGAGGACTCAGGGTTTTAACAGACACTGTTGGGATTCATATAACCGTAATGTCTGGCAGCTCGGGGCACAATCTGGAAACTAGGATCAATGAGTACTTATCTTACTTGCAGCTGCAGGTGCTAAATAGATTCACCGAGTTTGATTTTCGAAGGATACTTCTAGAGCCGTTCTTAAATCTTTTAAAACAGAACAGTACGAAACAGTTTGAAGGGTCGGCTGGTCCTGTAGACCTATTAAATGAGATAGTGGCAAATGTGCAAAATGGTGATAATTACACTCTCAACAATAAACAAATGAGACAACATAGGAAGGTAAGAAATAAAATTGCGGAAGGAAGGCTTAATTTTCAAGAAGATCATGAAATGATTGATATCTCATTTTTGCAAAAGTTAACTCTAAAGAAATATTTAGCATTCTTCGAGTCCAAAATCTCTATATATTCCGCTCAAAGAAGTAAGCTATCAATAATGATCACAAGTCCAATGGCAGAGAAGGAAATTGCAAGCAGGAAAATGTTCCTTCAGCTAGAGGCCTTTCTGAAAATAAACGGATTCGCCATAAAAAATGAAGACTTGAAGAAAATTGTCGAACATTCAAAGGGAAATCCTATTTTACTTGTAAAGAACCTTTTTACTTATTTTCGTAGGAGAAATGAAGTTTTCAAGCTCGGAACCGTTGTATTGCAGGAAATATTGAAAATCATCGGAATGAATCTTAAGCAGAGATACGGCTCTATATTAGGGTTTTCTTCCCAAGATGGTGAAGGACAAGAAATAGAAAAATTTTGGAACAACGACACAAGTCCGATTGTTCCTCTTCAGGAGCTTCCTGAACCAAACTTTTTCCGCAAGGCCGCATTTTGAACCGTATTTTGCTCGTTCCAGCCTTTCCACGTTTTTGTTATCTAAGCAACTTGGCACATTTCCCTGCTATACTACAAACCGATACGTAAATACTTCCCTAAATAGCATATGAATTATTCAGTAATTTTTAAGGATCGAAACTGCACCTCAACTATTCGTTACTGTGGTTATGTTCTCATGTATTGATGCAAATCATGGGATATTTGCTCAAGACGACGGTAAAATGAGCAAAAATGGCACGATCCTGAAAAGAGCACTTTTCAAGATTCGGGCTACAAAATGCAACATAAAAAATGTTGTATTGTCATCTCGAGAGGGTCTTGTATGTTTTATTCCTCTTATGATTAGTTCACATTAGTAAAACAGATACGCAGTGTGCTCTTAATAAACAACTACTCCATAGCTTTATTTGCATAACAAAACTTTTAAGCACAAACTTAAACAGGTGGAGTAATAGTTCGGCGGCGACTCAAATTACATTTGTTGGAAGAATCGAATAGAAAATAAAAAAAAGTGTATTATATTTGACATTCAAAATGGAAGGTATGAATATGGGTAGCAGCATGAATATGGACGCCATGTCTAGTGCATCCAAGACAGTAGCATCGAGTATGGCGTCGATGAGCATGGATGCGATGTCTAGTGCCAGCAAAACGATATTATCGAGCATGTCATCGATGAGCATGGAAGCGATGTCCAGTGCGAGCAAAACGTTGGCGTCGACTATGTCGTCAATGGCAAGTATGTCGATGGGAAGCAGTTCAATGTCAGGTATGTCGATGGGAGGCAGTTCAATGTCAGGTATGTCTATGTCGATGAGCAGTACACCAACAAGCTCCGCCAGTGCACAGACAACTTCTGATTCTAGCATGTCAGGCATGTCAGGTATGTCATCGTCTGATAACAGTAGCTCTTCAGGGATGGATATGGACATGAGTATGGGAATGAACTATTATCTGACTCCCACATATAAAAACTATCCAGTTTTGTTTCACCATTTGCATGCAAACAATAGTGGTAAGGCTTTCGGTATTTTCTTATTATTTGTTGTGGCTGCTTTCGTCTACAAACTACTGCTTTTCGTTAGTTGGTGCCTTGAAGTTCACTGGTTTAAAAAATGGGACAAGCAAAATAAATATTCCACTTTACCTTCAGCAAACTCCAAAGACGAAGGAAAACATTATGACACAGAGAATAATTTTGAAATTCAAGGTTTACCTAAGCTGCCAAATTTATTAAGCGATATATTTGTTCCATCTTTAATGGATCTCTTTCATGACATTATAAGGGCGTTCTTAGTATTTACCTCTACGATGATTATTTATATGTTGATGCTTGCTACCATGTCTTTTGTTTTAACATACGTTTTTGCTGTAATTACTGGGTTAGCTTTATCGGAAGTCTTCTTCAATAGATGCAAAATAGCCATGCTAAAGAGGTGGGACATCCAAAGAGAAATTCAGAAAGCGAAGAGCTGTCCTGGCTTCGGTAACTGCCAATGTGGTAGACATCCCGAACCCAGCCCTGATCCAATTGCTGTTGCCGATACCACTTCCGGAAGTGATCAAAGTACTCGCCTGGAAAAGAACAACGAATCTAAAGTTGCGATTTCCGAAAATAATCAAAAGAAAACACCTACACAAGAAGAGGAATGTAATTGTGCCACAGACTCAGGAAAGAATCAAGCAAACATAGAGCGCGACATCCTTGAGAATTCCAAGTTGCAGGAACAGTCCGGGAATATGGATCAAAACTTACTTCCGGCCGAAAAATTCACTCATAACTAATAACTAGACAAGGTTCGTCCACCTATATCTTCTTCTTCCAATATCTCTATACATCAAAATAAGAATATCGTTCATTTCTCAGAAGCTCAAAAAAAATCTCAAAATGGATACTTCTAATGCCCTCATGAAGAGGAAAGAAAATAATAGACACAGCGACCTTCCTATAAATAACAGACTTGTATATAGTTGAATGTCTAAGTAATTTTAATTCAAAAATCCTTAACTATATTACCACCTTGCAATAATAAGAGTGAAGTGTTAAAAATGATACTTGCTTGCCTTCATCGAGTTACCGTTGTCTCCCACGTTTCTTTTTTCTCGTTGGACAGAATTGCTTCCGCGCGAACATTTTCCACTTTTATTTGAAAGAGGACATTATTCAGATCGTGTCAGTCTCATCTAATTGGCAAAGTGGCAATTTTCGAAATAACAAGATAACTGCATAAAGTAACACTTGTCGAATTGAAAGTATTTTGCCAGTGATATTTAGGTTCGAGTAAAGAAAATTTCATAAAGAAATCAACAAGACACAATGCTGAAATACAGGTCTTTGCCAATCAAGAGAGCAATCCATCATCCGGCACCAGGAATTACTCCAATTTCTCCCCGTATTATGGTAAGCAGGTTGAGAGTAATACCATCTTTTAATTTGAAGTTCAATCGTTGGAACTCTTCGGTGCCAGAAAGCTCGAAAAAGGAGTTAAAAACGACAGACGGAAACCAAGAAAGTGCGAGTAAGGTCTCTCCAGTAAAAGAGAAGGAAAAAGTACCCTTTAAGGTTAAGATGCAAAAAGCCCTTCGTCATTATTGGGATGGTTCCAAACTTTTGGGGTTGGAGATAAAAATTTCTTCCAAATTGCTCATGAAGAGTGCTGCAGGCTACCCATTGACGAGAAGAGAAAATTTACAACTGAAAAGAACTACTCAAGATATCGTTCGGTTGGTTCCATTTGCTGCTTTCCTCATTATACCCTTTGCTGAACTTCTTCTTCCATTTGCATTAAAGTTATTCCCCAATTTACTTCCTTCTACTTATGAATCAAGTAAAAAACGCGAGAATAAACTAGAAAATTTAAGAAACACAAGGAAGTTAATGTCTGAAATCATAAAGAATAACAAGTCCCATTTTAAACCTAATAATATTTCCGAGGAACAAAAAGCTTTGTTTAACAGGTTCTACACACATGTCCGTGCTACAGGAGTGCCGGAGTCTCGTCAACAGCTAATCGAAGTAGCTAGATTATTCACTGATGATACTGTATTGGATAATGTGACAAGACCTTACTTGATTGCATTAGCGAAGTATATGAATTTGCAACCATTCGGCACTGATGTGATGCTACGTTACCGTATCAGATACAAAATGCTTGAATTGAAAAAAGATGATCTATCTATATATTACGAGGATGCAGAACAACTCTCCCTCTCTGAATTGAAAACAGCATGCGCCTCCAGAGGTATTAGAAGTGTAGACGTAGAGCCTAGCGTGTTATATTCGAATCTAAGATTGTGGCTGAACATGAGGCTCAAGGATAAGATCCCATCCACGCTGTTAATCATGGCTACTGCCTATAACTACGGTAATGTGCAATCAAAGGAGTCATTGTACGACGCATTATGTGACGTTTTAATCGGTATCCCTGATGAACTATACCATGAGGTTAAAGTAAACGTCGTTAAGGAAGATGAGGCATCCGCTAAGCAAAAATTGAAACAATTGAGGGAGCAAGAAGAAATTATGAAGGAAGAAGAGCAGCAAGAAGAGAACGCCATTGTGAGCGTCAAGGATGAGTTGAGCTTGGACGACCAAGACAAGAACATAGATGCGGCTGCTCCAGACGTAAAACCGCATGACACCAAGCCTATCGGAGAAGCCGCTGCCATCAAAGAGAAGTAACCCAGTTTTCACCTGGCCCATTAAACCGCACGATACACTCTCCGCTACTCTCGCCAACATTCTTTTTATACATACTTGCACGAAACTGCTTTTTTAGCAATGAAAAGAAAATGTAGTGAACTCTACTATAGATTTTGTACATAAGATAAATAAAATACACTACTATATGAAATTTTTGTTTGTAAAGCTGGTGTTTGCACACATAGATAGTATCAACGTAGGGGATCAACACATGCACGACTACTAGAAGCCTTACCCGTAACTTCTTGCATATCTGCTTTGCCAATATTTTTTTTTAAAGTTATTTCTTAAACTACTCCTCGTGCTGTCCACATTTTTACCCGTTAGTTGTTAGACAAAAAAAAAGCGCAACTATCTCCCTTTTGCGCATCTCCCAAGTCCTTTACCAAATATATTAGAAGAATGACACCCGGCCGAGACGGATGAAGCGGCCGTCTCGGCCGCCTTAGGAAGGGATCTGCGTTTTTGTTCGTTAATGAGGTAATCAAGGGCGTACTTGGTAGAACGGTACTAAGTTAATCATTGCTGCTCTCCCTCAAAATTACTCAAAGAATAGAGTGTCTATTGAACCGTAGAATAGGCATTTATTATATAAGGGGTTGTCAATTTACCAAATTTTTTACTTCATCTCAGGACTCTCTCTTAAAATTATTTTCCTTGCCATTTTCTATGTTATGTAGAATAGAAAAACAGGTACATATTAACTAAAATATACACCAAAAAAAGTAAAAATAAAATGTCTGTCGCCGATTTGAAAAACAACATCCACAAGTTAGATACTGGCTATGGTTTAATGAGTTTGACTTGGAGAGCCGAGCCTATCCCTCAGTCGCAGGCTTTCGAGGCCATGCACAGAGTGGTTGAGTTATCCAGAGAACGTGGGCACAAGGCCTTTTTCAACGTTGGTGAATTCTATGGTCCCGATTTTATTAATTTGTCGTATGTTCACGACTTCTTTGCGAAATACCCAGATTTGAGAAAGGATGTGGTTATCAGTTGTAAAGGTGGTGCAGACAATGCTACCTTAACCCCCAGAGGCAGTCACGATGATGTTGTACAAAGCGTAAAGAATTCAGTTAGTGCTATTGGTGGCTACATCGACATCTTCGAAGTCGCAAGAATCGACACTTCCCTATGCACGAAAGGAGAGGTCTACCCCTACGAATCGTTCGAAGCGCTTGCTGAGATGATCTCCGAAGGCGTTATTGGCGGTATTTCATTAAGTGAAGTTAATGAAGAGCAAATTAGAGCTATTCACAAGGATTGGGGAAAGTTTTTGACCTGCGTTGAAGTGGAACTTTCTTTGTTCAGTACTGACATTTTACACAACGGAATTGCTAAAACATGTGCTGAATTGGGGTTGTCCATCATCTGCTACTCCCCACTGGGCAGAGGATTGTTGACAGGTCAATTGAAGTCAAACGCTGATATCCCTGAGGGTGACTTTAGAAAGTCGTTAAAGAGATTTAGCGACGAGTCTTTGAAAAAAAACCTGACCTTGGTCAGGTTTCTACAGGAAGAAATAGTCGACAAGCGCCCACAAAACAACTCCATTACTCTTGCACAACTGGCTTTGGGATGGGTTAAGCACTGGAACAAAGTTCCGGAATACAGTGGCGCCAAATTTATCCCAATTCCAAGTGGCTCTTCTATTTCCAAGGTTAATGAAAACTTTGATGAACAGAAAACCAAACTTACCGATCAAGAGTTCAATGCCATTAACAAATATTTGACTACTTTCCATACTGTTGGTGACAGATACGAAATGGCGTAAGGTTAAAAAAGTGAATCTCCATTGTTTATATAAATTTTAAATTTGATATGTAAAGATTCTAAACGCAATGTGCTTATTTCAGTAATAGTAAGGATTCTCAAGTGGAAGCCAGCTTGCGTTGTCCGTTGTGCTTTAGGAAAAAAGAAGAGTACAAGAATATTAGCCTCTTTAAAGATTTTGTCAATTCTCCTCTGAAAGCAAACAACAGACCTTGCACAATGACACCCTTTGTCAATTGAGGAAGAACTCCCTTCCAAAGAGATTTTAACCCTTCATTTTTGTACAAGTATAGTAGCGCTTCTTGGAAAGTAGTGAATTTAGAGCCAGCGCTTTGAAGCATTGCTTTAGCGACAATCAAGGGTTGCGTAACTAGAGTCGAAATCATCTTGGAAAGGACACCCAAAATGAAATTTTGCACTGCTGACAAACTGCCAGCATCGTTGGAATGGTCATGGAAAAAAACTTCTTTAAGTCTTTGAAAAGAGGCATATGTGATGGAAGGATTTATCGTCAATGCTAAACCTGTTCTTAAACCTTTCCAAAAAGCAGTTATGTCCCCATTATTTTCACGGTAAATGTCCTTAATAACGTTGGTAAATTTGGCAGACTCTGCAGAATGGACTGTTTGTTGTCTTGTAGCTACCACAGCCATGGGACTAGTAAAAAGTTGCGATATACTGGCAGCTGCTACCCCAAGTACCAATTCTTCAATCGTAGAAGGTGTGATAGGACCATCGCGGTTTTTCAGTGATTGCAGTCCTAACAGCTTATGTTTCATGTAGGACTTTCTGATAAATGTGTACCAAAAGAAATAAACAAAATTCTGGACAAATGTGGCCACCGTAGTGACTGTCATACCTTGATACAGACCCAAAATACCCTTTTCTTTGAATATGTTTATCATGCAATCTACAACATTCTTATATCTCCTATTGGGCAAAACTTTACCTTCGTTACTATCCTCACTTGAAGAAGGAGATACTTGTGACTGAATGATCGTCTTCGATAAATCCAGCGGATAAACTGCAATATTGGCCATTGCCGAAGCCACAGCGCCAGTTAATGCAGACTCTAGAGTTAACATTGATGATATGCTCGTAACAATCTTGGCCTAGCTTCCAGGGTGTCTGTACTTTTACGCAGCATCATATTTTCTCTATTTTTTGCACATCTTCTTGCTCTTCTTATATTTACCAATTATCTGAAATAGTCACTCGGACCGAGATGCAAAAATCGGATTTAAAACTCGATCCGAGGAGAACACCAAATGACACAACTTCTATCAATGCAATTGCCCTCTAAGTATCATAGATGCCGCTATTTTAAATGACAGTGCAATCGATTTCCATATTAAATGGATAAAGGTGTTTATTATGAAGATACCCATTACTGACGTATATGTAATGATTCCTCAGTCCAGTACCATAGTCCCGTCACCTTACACGGTGGAAAAATTAAACTGTACCCGCGATTGTAAAGAATAACGTGGAGGCAGTCAGAAAGAACAATAAACGAATAGTGAGGATGTCGTAGAAGAAGCATTCATCGAAAAACAGCAGCAAGGCAATGTCGCAGTACATCGGTAAAACTATTTCTTTAATCTCTGTGACTGACAACAGATATGTGGGGCTGTTAGAAGATATTGACTCTGAAAAGGGTACCGTGACTTTGAAAGAAGTTCGCTGTTTTGGTACAGAAGGTCGCAAGAACTGGGGTCCTGAAGAAATTTATCCGAATCCTACGGTATACAATTCTGTAAAGTTCAACGGCAGTGAAGTCAAGGATTTAAGCATTTTAGATGCTAACATCAATGACATACAGCCGGTTGTTCCTCAAATGATGCCACCCGCTTCACAATTCCCTCCTCAACAAGCTCAATCTCCACCCCAGGCTCAAGCTCAAGCACACGTGCAAACAAACCCCCAAGTTCCAAAGCCCGAATCCAATGTGCCAGCAGCTGTCGCTGGATATGGTGTTTACACCCCAACTTCGACAGAAACCGCTACTGCTAGTATGAATGATAAGAGCACTCCTCAAGACACCAATGTAAACTCGCAAAGTAGGGAAAGAGGTAAAAATGGTGAAAATGAGCCAAAATATCAAAGAAACAAGAATAGATCAAGTAATCGCCCTCCTCAATCCAACCGCAATTTCAAAGTCGATATTCCGAATGAAGATTTTGACTTTCAATCAAATAATGCAAAATTCACGAAAGGTGATTCCACTGATGTGGAAAAAGAAAAAGAATTAGAATCAGCTGTTCACAAGCAGGATGAATCTGATGAGCAGTTTTATAATAAAAAATCGTCTTTTTTCGACACCATCTCCACTTCTACTGAAACTAATACCAATATGAGATGGCAAGAAGAAAAAATGTTGAACGTTGACACCTTTGGACAAGCTTCTGCCAGACCAAGATTTCACTCTAGAGGCCGCGGTCGTGGGCGTGGAAATTATAGGGGAAACAGAGGAAACAGAGGAAGAGGCGGCCAACGTGGAAACTACCAAAACAGAAATAACTACCAAAATGATAGTGGCGCCTATCAGAACCAAAACGACTCGTACAGCAGACCAGCCAACCAGTTTTCGCAACCTCCTTCCAACGTTGAATTTTAAAATGATGTTTCTATGTAAATTAAGTATATCATTCAGTATGTACATACAAAAATCAAATTAATAGTATTATAGTCCGCGCCTCTGGATAGTATTATTTTAGTGCGTATCGCAAAATATGAATAGCACAGAGGTTCATTATTATGTTCTGAGTATGAGGACGAGGTAATACATACCTTAAAATCTTACATCATGTGGATAGCATTTATGGCTTCTTCCATCCGGCCGTACGCTTCTGTTCCTGTCCCTAGCCATAGCTTTTCTCATATCAAAAGCATCTTTATTGTCATCTACTTTTTTCAGGGTATCTGGATACCCATCTTCAGCTGAGTTATAATATCCCACCACTCTCCTGTAGACACTGTATCCCAATTTTTCGTAAAGTTTGATGGCCAATTGGTTATTGCACTTGACGAAAAGATCGATAAAGTTGACTTCATGGGGCATGACATCGGTCATGGTCTCCAAAGTATTACATAACTTCGAAGCTAGCGATATTCGGCGGAATCTTGGAGCTACTGTCACTGCAGTTATATGAGTGTGCCACTCCGTGGTCTTGCCTTCTGTTTTTGCCATCATGTAACCAGAGATATTATGCTTAAATGTAGGATCAACAGTCATTTCTGAACTTTTGAAAAAAAGGTCTGGCCATATTATCATGTATTCAAAATAAAACTCTAAAGGGAAGTTTTCTGTTAAGATATCAAGGTTGACATTGTTAGTTTTGAATAAATCGACAGGTTCAAAAGGCTGAATTGTTGTCATTTCTCGAATCCTCCTGTCTCTTTCCTTGAATATTCTCAATGTTCCACTATCTTTCACATAAGCAATATTGTGAACTATATATACTTCATTAGATATTGCTTCAACATTAATATTAATAAAAAGGACATGCATAAAGTAACATCCGAACATCTCCAAACACCCATACATATTTATATTATCGACGAGGGAATTTTTTTCTTCCCAGGCCCACCAACGTGCGCCCACCGCTATGTTTTTTGCGCCTAGGTAGGTGGGCTAGCTTCTATGTATCAAAGCTCCTTCTGCGCAGCCGAGGTTTTGCTAAGCACTACCGCATTGGAATGACTGTGTTTGTAGGAGCTCCTTGTCTCCACGCTTTCGCAATTTTCAAGATCGAGATACTATTAGTGATGGTAAGGTTATGAAGCTTACATGTTTAATATTGTAGATTCCAGAAGCAGGTAAGAACAACAAACTACAAGAAAAGATGGGTAAAGGTAAGCCAAGAGGTTTGAACTCCGCTAGAAAGTTGCGTGTCCACAGAAGAAACAAGTATGTACAATTATAGAAGATTGCACTATGGTTGAAAGATTTTCATAATAAGTAGAAGAAAGGATCGGCCATTGCTACCATGAAATGAGTTGGAAGCTTGAAAAAGTAAGGGAGAATAATTTTGCAAGAAACTAGGGTAGGGCTACTTAATTTATTATAGCCATTTGAATTCATCAGCTTTTAGGAGGAGAAAGGCCATTTTGCGAATTTTGAATAAGAAAGTCCACAAGTGATGAAACTGAAAATCTACAATGAATTTCTGCCATCTCAGATAATGAATTCACTACGAGAACCTCATTTACTAACAAATTTATTAATCTTTTTGATGAAACTATGTTTTGTCAAAAGTTAATCGTTTAAAACAGCCGTTGGGCCGAAAACAACTATAAGAAGAGATTATTGGGTACTGCCTTCAAGTCTTCTCCATTCGGTGGTTCTTCTCACGCCAAGGGTATTGTCTTGGAAAAGTTGGGTATCGAATCCAAGCAACCTAACTCTGCTATCAGAAAGTGTGTTAGAGTTCAATTAATCAAGAACGGTAAGAAGGTTACTGCTTTCGTTCCAAACGATGGTTGTTTGAACTTTGTCGATGAAAATGACGAAGTCTTGCTAGCCGGTTTCGGTAGAAAGGGTAAGGCTAAGGGTGATATTCCAGGTGTTAGATTCAAGGTCGTTAAGGTCTCTGGTGTCTCCTTGTTGGCTTTGTGGAAGGAAAAGAAGGAAAAGCCAAGATCTTAAGCAGAGTTATATTACGATTTCATAATTCGAAAAATTCTACTGTGTATGTATATGTTTAAGAGATTAAATAATTCTTCAAAATCATCAAACATCAAGCTTATTTAATAATCCTCTTAATAAAACCACCTAGTGTTATTTCGAATTTCTTAAACAAAAAACACATACATATGATACATATCTCAAAGCATTACGGAATTACCTGTTTTGTTATTATTTATGCTTCTTGTTTAATCTTGAAGTCAACCTCTTGTACATCTCACTATTGTTTAAAGTGGAACCAACACCAACTGCTCTTGCGTTTGTAGGTACTGCGCTAAGGTTACTCACAGGAGCATACTTGTAATCAGTAGTGGTTTGTGCTGGTGCGGCAGCCCTGTTTCTCCTTGCAGCAGCTTGTTCGTACAAGGTTTGTACCGAAGAACCACGAGAGGTAGGATCTTCACCAGACTTAGATTTCTTTTTCCTATTTTTGGCAGAATCCATAACGGATTTCTTTCTCAATTTTTCAGAATCAAACTCTAATTGCATTATTCTCTTATCTCTGTAGTTATCTGAAGCACCAATAATAGGTCTTGTCCACTCCGCAATTAATTTTTCAGCCAACCTAGCTAGTTGAGCTTCGACACGCTTGGACTTTGTATAAAAGATAACTACTCTCCCCAAACCACTCTCCTTCAGGTGTTCAGTTTTCACTGGTAGATCGTTTAAAGCTGCAAAGAGTGACTTTTGAATCTCAAAAGATGGCAGAGACCCATCAGGTAAGGGTTCCAACCATATTCTGACACTTTGAAGTAAGTTATTATCCAAAATGGTGTCTGCCAAGTTTGCCTTTGACAGTACGCTTACCACCTTCGGCAACAATTTGACCTTCTGCATGGCAATCAGCGAAGTATCTCCAGTTTCTATTCTCTTATTTAAAGTATCGATGTCCAACTGTGCTGCAATATTCATTTCGTCTTTAAGCCTTAGAATTTTTTCATCCAAGTACTGTTCTAAATCGTCTTCATCCCTCCTCGTTCTTCTAACCTTTGGTTTTTTCAATATACGGTCCAGTTTTTCTTCCAATTCCTGTCTACTACTTGGAGTAGCACTTGAATCTCTATCTTTACTAGCCCTATTTTCCACCGTTGGTTGAAGACTCTGATCATTATGCTCCTCCTTTTCTAGGTCGTCATCTGAGAAATCTGTGCTAATGTGCTTACGTTTCCTTTCTGCAGCTTCTACGTTACTATTTTCGTCTATTGCGGCTTCCTCGTTCTTTTCTCCGTTATCTGGGTCTTTAGTATCATTGGAGGTACCTTTTGAAGTTTCTTGGGGTTCCATACTTTGATTTTGTTTTGTATTTTCATTCTCAGCGTTTATAGTTGACTTTTGGGAGGAAGCTGTCCCATCTTCTGGTGTCGCTTCCACCACTTTGGGTTGTTCTTGATCGGCTGTACTCATTGCTAATTGATATGTTTTTGCCTTTTATTACTAAAAGTTCCTCTATATATACTTCAGAGGACAATAAACTCCCTTGATATGGCCTGCATATACTTTACAAGTGCTATCAAACAAAGATGCTGGGCAATGAAGCTGACAGTTAACTCTTCCAAAACTTCCCTTCAAAGAAATTGTGAGAGAAAAAAACCTTCTTGTTACCCTTCTTTGGAAGAATACCGCACATCATAAAATCAAGAAATGAATTCGAAAGTTTACTCTTTCTTTCTAGAGGCGTTACACCAATATTAGCGAATTGCAGTTTCCCACAAAAGGCGTCCATTGGCATCAAATAACTAGATAGTATAAAATGTTTGGTCTACCTCAACAGGAAGTCTCCGAAGAGGAGAAAAGAGCTCATCAAGAACAAACTGAGAAAACCTTGAAACAGGCCGCTTATGTGGCTGCGTTTCTTTGGGTTTCCCCAATGATCTGGCATTTGGTGAAAAAGCAATGGAAATAATTCCCCACTGAAGAAAAAAGATTGCATCTATGAATGACACTAAAATATGTTTCTCTTTTTGTATTTGCTTTTGATTAAATAATGGTCAATTTGCGCCCCCCACCTTATATAGTTTAGAGAAAGACGTGTAAATATTTTTTAAAAAATTGATACTGCTCTAATGAGCCTAAATCTCCTTTCTTCGCTTGTATATATGCGTATTCTGTATGTTTGTCCAGGCAGATTTTTCGGCTTTTTTTACCAGCTTTTATTATTAAAATGTGATAACCTTAATTGAAGGTTGCGATACAAAATAATCCTTTATTACGCATAACCAAGGAAAAGAGAAAATCAGTGCACATATGGGTTTACCTGAAGTTAACTTTCTTCGAAAAAACTGCATACTTGTGGAGTTAAAATTATTCTATCAAACAGTATACCCACCGAAGGAACTATATTGGAATAACCGAATAACTGCAGAATTGAGTACATTCTCCAATATTAAGTATGCAAGGCCGACTTTCGCAGTAAATAATGGCACATTTCAGAGAACAAGACCGAAATTAGACTTGGTACTGGCTTCATCTGATATTCGTAAGCTGGCTACGGTTTTATTTAATTTAAAAGCTCTCATAATGAATACGAAGGGTGAGGAACCCACTCTAACCACGATGACTAGTGTCCAAACGAACGAAGAGAAAAATGATAACCTGGAACAGAAATATTCAAGTCTGCTAGATAGATGGAATGGGAAAGTAGAAGTGCATGATTCTCCTTTCCTTCAACTCCAACGGGACAGCAACCTTTTGTTTGCTGAGAGGCCGGTACGTTACGTTAGCACTACAGAAGGTGAAGGCGTGGACATATCTAGTGAAGAGTTTTTCAGGTTAGAGGAAGAACAGTGCCGAAGGAATTATGATGTTTTGGTCGATGAACATTCTACACCATCAGTCGGGATGAAAGACGGCCAATACGGACCAAATATAATTCACTTTGAACCGTCGCTGTACCACACATATTCTTCTCTACCAATGAGTATGAAATTTTGGTTAAATGGTCTAGAAGACGACGAAACGACGATGATGAACATTGATGAGAAGTCAGCCGAAAATCTGGATATATTATTACATGGTTTCAAAGGATTTTCGAACAAGCGCGTTAAAGGATGAATTAATCATCCTCTTCATGTACTACTTATGTCCAATTTGAGTGTAAAATCACAGGTACAAGGCTTATCCATATTCGTATATATCTTCATAATGTTTCATAATTGCTTCAGAAAATTATTCAAAACGTCTTGTGATATTCATTAGGTGAAATCGTAGTTTGCCTGATACTTGAAAGAATCTCACCTGGAGAATGGGTGTTTTCACTAAGATTCGTTAATTTCCACTAATGATTAATTGTTAACTGTTTAACGCGACGCGTAATAAAGTTTCCTGAATACGCCAACATATGGGAACATATAGATTAAATTAATAAGAAAGCTTGGGAAAAATAATTGAGAAGGGCAAGAAGTGACGTAAATATACTAGACGTACTATTATGGTTTCAGTTATAGACAAGCTTGTTTTTGACTTTGGTGGGAAAACTCTGGTCTCTCTCGCACCAGATAATAATACTTTGTGTGTAGCCAATAAAAATGGCTTAACCAAGATTCTGAAGACAAATAACCCAGAAGAAGAGCCAGAGACTTTAGATTCTTCCAAATTGGTCTCGTCTATAAAATGCTATTCAAACTCGCACTTTCTGATGACTACAATGCAAGGTGATGCTCTTAGGTATAACATCGATTCTAGTCAAGAAGAATTATTGGCTAGATTTGCTTTACCCCTACGTGACTGCTGTGTTATTCATTCAGGTAAAATGGCCGTATTTGGAGGAGACGACTTAGAACTAATCCTTTTGGAATTGGACGATGAAACACACAAAAAACATGCCATTAAAATCGATGAACAAGTTTCTCAAATTTCTTACAATTCACAGATGAATATTTTAGCAGTTTCAATGATAAATGGTAAGGTACAAATTTTTTCTCTGACATCTACTATTCCAAACAAAGTTCATGAGTTAAATGATTACATAGTGGCCAATTCATATGATGATACACACAGAGATAAGATACTCTCGAATATGATGGATGATATAGATAAAGACAATGATAATGACCTGAGTGAAACGGCTGATCCAGATGAGAACAATGTAGCTGATCCAGAATTCTGTGCTGCTAATAGAATTTGCACGAGAGTGGCTTGGCATCCGAAGGGTCTGCATTTTGCGCTACCATGTGCAGATGATACAGTAAAAATATTCTCTATAAAGGGATATTCCCTACAAAAGACGTTGTCCACAAATCTCTCATCAACAAAGGCTCATTTCATTGATTTGCAATTTGACCCGTTACGTGGAACTTACATTGCGGCAGTAGATTTAAATAATAAGTTAACGGTATGGAATTGGGAAACTTCCGAGATCCACTACACCAGGGAATTCAAAAGAAAAATTACTAATATTGCCTGGAAAATCCAAGCGGACTCAAAAACTCTAGACCTTGTTTTAGGTACCTGGTCCGGTAGTATAGCCATTGTCCAAAATTTGGCAGAGTCCGTAGTATCTAATATACCTGACCAATCTGTTGCTGAATCTTCAACTAAACATGGGCTTTTTGTAGACTCCGAATCTGACTTGGAAAACTTAGAGGGAAATGATGATATAAACAAAAGCGATAAGCTATTTTCAGATATTACTCAAGAAGCGAATGCGGAAGATGTGTTCACTCAAACACACGACGGCCCCAGTGGATTAAGTGAAAAGAGAAAATACAACTTCGAAGATGAAGAAGACTTTATTGATGATGACGATGGTGCTGGTTATATTAGTGGCAAAAAACCACATAATGAACATTCTTATTCGAGAGTACACAAGACTCATTCGTTTCCAATCAGTTTGGCAAACACAGGAAAATTTCGTTATATGCCTTTTTCTCCAGCGGGAACACCTTTTGGCTTTACTGACAGGCGTTATTTGACAATGAATGAAGTGGGCTACGTATCTACTGTCAAGAATAGTGAGCAATACAGCATAACTGTCTCTTTTTTTGATGTTGGACGTTTTAGAGAATACCATTTCGAGGACTTATTTGGCTACGATTTATGCTTCCTAAATGAAAAAGGCACTTTATTTGGCCAATCCAAAACTGGGCAGATACAATATAGGCCACACGATAGCATACATTCAAACTGGACCAAGATTATTCCTTTGCAAGCTGGTGAGAGAATAACAAGTGTGGCAGCCACCCCGGTTCGCGTTATTGTTGGTACATCATTAGGCTATTTCAGAAGTTTCAATCAATTCGGGGTTCCATTTGCTGTTGAAAAGACATCCCCAATTGTAGCGCTTACTGCTCAGAATTATAGGGTTTTTTCAGTACATTATTCGCAGTTTCATGGCCTTTCATACTCTTTATCTGAATTGGGTACTTCTAGTAAAAGGTACTATAAAAGAGAGTGTCCACTTCCAATGAGTTTACCAAACATTAATTCTGATATGAAAAAAGACGCAAATCTTGACTACTACAATTTTAATCCGATGGGCATCAAAAGTTTGTTCTTTTCAAGCTACGGAGATCCATGCATTTTTGGGTCCGACAACACGCTTCTATTGTTATCAAAGTGGAGATCACCAGAAGAAAGTAAATGGCTCCCTATTCTAGATAGCAACATGGAAATATGGAAGATGTCAGGAGGGAAGGAAACGACAGATATACATGTCTGGCCCTTGGCTTTGGCGTATGACACATTGAATTGTATCTTAGTTAAGGGCAAGCATATATGGCCCGAGTTTCCCCTTCCGTTGCCATCCGAAATGGAGATTAGAATGCCAGTATTTGTTAAGAGTAAATTACTAGAGGAAAACAAAGCTATATTAAATAAAAAGAACGAAATTGGAGCTGACACCGAAGCGGAAGAAGGGGAAGAAGACAAAGAAATACAGATTCCTGTTTCTATGGCGGCGGAAGAAGAGTATCTGCGCAGCAAGGTTTTGTCAGAGCTGTTGACAGATACACTCGAAAATGACGGTGAAATGTACGGCAACGAAAATGAGGTATTGGCAGCATTGAACGGTGCATATGATAAGGCTTTGTTACGTTTATTTGCGTCTGCATGCTCAGACCAAAATGTTGAAAAGGCTCTTTCGCTTGCTCATGAATTAAAACAAGATAGAGCACTTACTGCAGCCGTTAAGATATCAGAAAGAGCTGAGCTGCCCTCTCTCGTTAAAAAAATTAATAATATAAGGGAAGCTAGATATGAACAGCAATTGAAATAAAAAAATGTAAAATATATATACGCAAGAGACAATTATTTGATACCTGTTCATTTGTTCAAATCATCGTTCAAAATGCTCCCACATTAACATATATTTCTTTGAATGCGACGATAATAAAGAGTTACGTTGAACATGATCTGAGCTGGAAGCGTCCTTGCGAATTTTCGCGAAAGGAAAAAGTGAAAAAATATGAAAAAAAAAAAAAGAGATGACATTTTATAGATGAGCTTTGATTAAACAGTGTAACACCTGGTCCTGTACCGTAAATATTCAAATAAGCATCAATTCAAAGTTCTTTATTTCTTCTTTAGCATTTCAAAATTATAGAAAATCTAGAAAAGATGTCAGATGTTACCCAACAGAAAAAGAGGAAAAGATCCAAAGGAGAAGTTAATCCATCAAAACCCACAGTAGACGAAGAAATCACAGATCCATCCTCAAACGAAGATGAACAACTAGAAGTTTCGGATGAAGAAGACGCATTGGAATCTGAAGAAGAATTCGAGGGTGAAAATCCAGCCGATAAAAGAAGGAGGCTTGCAAAGCAATATCTGGAGAATCTGAAAAGCGAAGCTAATGACATTTTAACTGATAATAGGAACGCTGAAGAAAAAGATTTAAACAATCTCAAGGAAAGAACAATCGACGAGTACAACAATTTTGATGCTGGAGATTTGGATAAGGATATCATTGCGTCCAGGTTAAAAGAAGACGTTGCTGAACAGCAAGGCCGAGTCTTCAGATATTTTGGCGATAAACTTCTAATATCTGAAGCAAAACAGAGCTTTACCAGGGTAGGGGAAAATAACCTTACTTGCATTAGTTGTTTCCAACCCGTTTTAAACAAATACACCTTCGAGGAATCATCTAATGGCGATAAGAACAAAGGTAGGTTATTTGCCTATACAGTTAGCAAAGACTTACAACTCACCAAATATGACATTACTGACTTTAGCAAAAGACCAAAGAAGCTAAAATACGCTAAAGGAGGAGCAAAATATATACCTACGAGCAAGCACGAATATGAGAATACCACAGAAGGCCATTATGACGAAATCTTAACTGTAGCAGCCTCACCAGATGGTAAATATGTTGTCACAGGTGGAAGAGATAGGAAGTTAATTGTATGGAGCACAGAATCTCTATCACCCGTTAAAGTTATTCCAACAAAGGATCGCCGAGGGGAAGTTTTATCGTTGGCTTTTAGAAAAAATTCTGATCAGTTATATGCATCCTGCGCAGATTTTAAGATAAGAACATATTCAATAAATCAATTTTCCCAGTTGGAGATTCTTTATGGGCATCATGATATAGTGGAAGATATATCTGCGTTGGCGATGGAAAGGTGTGTTACCGTTGGTGCCCGTGATAGAACAGCTATGCTTTGGAAGATTCCTGACGAGACCAGACTAACATTTAGAGGTGGCGATGAACCTCAAAAGCTACTAAGGAGATGGATGAAAGAAAACGCTAAGGAGGGAGAAGATGGAGAAGTCAAATATCCTGATGAATCAGAGGCACCTTTATTTTTCTGCGAGGGTAGTATTGACGTTGTGAGTATGGTGGATGATTCTCACTTTATAACAGGCTCCGATAATGGTAATATATGTCTATGGTCTCTGGCGAAGAAGAAACCTATCTTCACGGAAAGAATTGCCCATGGTATTTTACCTGAGCCCTCTTTCAATGACATTTCGGGGGAAACCGATGAAGAATTAAGAAAAAGACAGTTGCAAGGCAAGAAATTGCTACAACCATTTTGGATCACATCTCTTTACGCTATTCCATATTCGAATGTATTCATATCTGGATCATGGAGTGGATCGCTAAAAGTTTGGAAAATTAGTGATAATCTCAGATCATTTGAGTTGCTAGGTGAATTATCTGGCGCTAAAGGTGTAGTTACCAAGATTCAGGTTGTAGAAAGTGGTAAACATGGGAAGGAGAAGTTCCGTATTTTGGCTAGTATTGCCAAAGAACACAGACTCGGTAGATGGATTGCAAATGTTTCAGGTGCCAGAAATGGTATATATTCAGCTGTCATTGACCAAACAGGCTTTTAGATTGCTGATATTGCCGTAATTTTCCATGCCCTTTTCACTCTCTCAGAACGCAAAGCGGCTCCGGCTCCCAAGTATATAGAAATAAGCATATAGAATGAAATGTATCTTTTGTAAAATATCTAAAAAAAAAATAGTACATGTATTTTAGTCTTTTTGGTACATTAAAAAAGTTTTCATTGTCACGTATCTGCAATGGCATTCTTCACAAAGCATGTTAGATGCGGGGGGAGGGGAATGATTATGGACAAGAAGACCAATATTATTATTTATTCTTCAATGGAATCGGAAATAGAATGAAGAATTATGACTCCCTGATATGCGAATAGTTTGAACCTAAAACGCGCCATGACTGTTTAAAAATAACAAAATCGAACATTGTTAGAATGAAACTCTAACATGTTATCTATTTAGTAGTATGAACGGAAGGATAAATAATCGAAATATTATTATGTAGAAATACCGATTCCATTTTGATTCTTATATTCTCGAGAGAACTTCTAGTATATCTGTATACATAATATGATAGCCTTTACCAACAATGGAATCCCAACAATTATCGAATTATTCATCAAATACATCTCGATATCCATATTTTGGTTGCGAAGAAATAAATACCGGAGATATGATTCAGATGTGGAAGCGGTTTTAAAGTCCCAATTCATCATTATTTGCGACTCCATGGCCAAGTTGGTTAAGGCGTGCGACTGTTAATCGCAAGATCGTGAGTTCAACCCTCACTGGGGTCGTATTTTTTACTAAATTAGTTTTTTTTTAGGGAACAGACGTTAAGTTTTTTAATATTATTATGGCATATAGAATGGTGAGTAAAAATACCAAATGATGAAATGAATTTGTTTTGTGAGTCTATGATAAAATGCAGAATATAAAATTAAAAAGTTCAGAAATAAATAAATAAAAAAAAATCTAGTATCGCGGCACTTCCGTTCAATGTGCCGACGAGCAGTTACTGGGGAGTTGATTCATGCTTCTTTTGCGTGATGCAATTTAGGATTATTACTTTTTTCGTTTTGGCCGCTTACTGTAGCTGATGACAATGAGGAGTTTTGGCTGTCCTCAGTAGGATTTGTCTCAGACGCAGAATTAGCGCCATTGCATGTAGTATGAAGTGCATCTGTATCTACACCCCACTGGTAATAATCTCTCCTAACCTCCACGTAATCGTAAGCGAATTCGCCTATTTGATCTTCATCCAACCCCAATGCTTCGGCTTCCTCAGTGACTCTTAGATGGACACCCGGAATTTTACCTAATACGAAGCAAATGATGGCCGTGACCACAGCACAATAGCCGGCAGAGGCACCGATATAGGCAATTTGAATATACATTTGTTTCCAGTTATGCGTCAACCAACCACCCTTATGCTTTGTTGTGCCGTCCATTCCAATAACCCAATCAGCTGCAAATAGAGCGTTAAAAATCAATCCCACCACACCGGCGATACCGTGTTCAGCTAATAGATCTAAGGAATCATCCACTTTTAAATAATACTTTATTTTTGTTGCAAAATTACAAACAACACCCGCTATTATACCTTGGATCAAAGAGCCATATAGAGTAATACAACCCGAGCTAGGCGTGGCAGCAACTAAACCACAGATAATGCCGGAGCATAACCCAACAGTGGACCATTTTTTTTCAGATCGATAATCTAATAAACACCACGTCATTCCACCCGTGGTGGCGCTGAGACAAGTGTTCATGAACGCATATACGGACCTCATATTTGGTGACAGTGAGCTTGCAGCATTGAAAAGCAACCAACCAAACCAAAGTATAGAAGTACCCAAAGTCACCATGGAAACATTATGTGGTCTAAAGTTGATCAGGAGGTTTTCTTTTCTTCTTCCTAGAAAATAAGAATAAACGAAACCAGCCACAGCACTTAGGATTTCAATATTCCCACCGCCAGCCCAGTCTAATACCCCCCATTGGTAGGCCCAACCACCTGGGGCCCAAATCCAATAAGTGATGGGACAGTAAACCAAAGTCGCAAAAACAAAAAGAAAAACCATATGTGGAAAAAGCTTACCTCTTTCCGCAGTGGCACCAGCTATAATACTCAATGCGACACACATGAACATCATTTGGAAAATGGCATAAATCAGTTCAGGATACGTGGAATCATCCGAAATTTTGCCATAGACGTTTCTAAACCCAAATGAATCCAAGTTGCCGATAAATTTGTTGTTCGTCGCAGTCTTAGAGAATGCTAAAGAATAGCCCCAAAAATACCATTGCAGTATACCTACTAAGGTAGCCATTATCACTACCCAAATCAAAGCCAGAGCAGATTTTCTTCTTGCTAAACCGGAATAAAGAAAGCCCAGCCCCGGTACCATGAAGAAAACCAGGGCGGCACCTAAAATCATAAAAGCGACTGTGGAACTATCATATGTCTCTGTCCATAGATGTCCGTCACCCCGAGCCATGTGAACTCTAAATCTATATGTTTTCAATTGTATCTTCTAAAAAAAAAATGCCTTCGCTTTTTACAAAACAATTTCAAAAGTGATTGGACCCTTAACTAGCCTGCATTGATTGTAATAGACAATCAAAGAACCAAAAGAGAGAAGAAGCGACCGAAAGAAGACGGCTATCAGACTCAAAGCACACAACCTTATTCTACAAGATAGGAAAGGGAGAAGATATCTATCAAATTGTTGCGATAAGATGCGATAAGACAAGGAGAGGGAAAGTCCGTGCTGCATATCAGCATATCAAATCTGCTAAAACATATTAACTTAACATATATATATAATATATAAAGTATGCCATCGGGTACCTTAACTAAAAAGGGTCATAGCGTGGAAAGCGAGGAAAAACCTCGAGATGGAAAACCAGTTTATGGAAAACTTCAAAATAACTCGCCCGCCTTATCGCGGGCAAACCAGCTACGAGAGATAAGGATTTGGCGCCGAGATAAGGTGGAGATGTTTCTCCGCCGCGCGGCACTTTTTGCCGGAACTGGAACTGGTTTGAGGTAGGTCAAGAAAGTGTCAGTAAATAGGAGTGACAGAAACGGGCACATCTACTCTTCTTTTTCTTGTTTGTTTCGATTAAATGCAATACATACTCCTAAAGACATATATATATAAATATGTATGCATGCATGCATGCCTTCACAAGTATTTCTACTTCCTCTTTTTACGTTGATCGCTGATATATTCCTTCACAAAATTCCTCTTAGATTCAACATCTAACTTCCGTGAGACTAGTTTATATTTGTCGCCACCGTTTAATGCAACGCGTAATTCCTCTAAATTATCCGAGAGTACTTGTGGCTCGTTGATCTTGCATTTAACATTAATGCCCTTGTTCAGAAATCTAGATAAATACTCCATATTGGAGATGGGCAATGTGGTGATGGCAGTTTTATTAGTTTTGATTTGGATGGTCTGCAATTCAAATTTTTTAGTTTTGGCCATTGCGGGGTTCATTGTGGTTATTGAAGGGTCTATGAATTCTTTAAGTTTTTTCCCGGTTATACTAAACGGTAAGACGCTTTTACCATTACATGAGGTACCCTCAGCAAACATAAAATTCACGGTATTGCCCAATTGAGATAGCTCTGCTACCTCGTGGCCATAGAGTTTTATATCTAACCCACCGGCGAGGATGAAGTTGATGAATTCTCTTATGGAAACTTTGTATACAATGTCATTGGATGGGACCAACAACGTAACAGGCCCTTGAGCTAATAACACCACTGAAAAAGCATCTAAAGGTGAGGTACAATTGCAAATATAAAGCTTGCCCTTCTGTGGATAATGCTTGGATTTCCTTACGTCACGTTTCTTGATTCCTTGCACGGTAATTTCCTCTTTCCAACTGAATGTAAACTTCAATATCAAACCCAGTAAGTTGTTCTGGCCAGTTAGAAGGTACAGCATAATCAATGGTAGCATTATAATGGTTTTCACCCCTAGGATACCCAACAAACACGCTGTCATCACCTTACTAGGTTTCCTGATTGTGTTTGGTAGAAATGGAGCTATTCCCGTACCATTGTCTCTCCAATTGGTGTACTTTTCCATTACTTTTCTTGTATTTTGTCACCTCGTAGGAGCTACTTCTTTCACGCCAGGACCTGACAGTATTTCTATTACGTTACTCCAGTCACGTTGAGAAAAGGCTTCATCTTTTTCTTTTTTCTTGAGATAACTTTTTTCTTCTACCTTCACTCAGACCGAGATATCGGACCTCAAACATAGCGTTTTTTTTTGTAAAACACTTAAGGATGGAGGAACATGTATGCTGAGTAATTCCAGCAGAAACCATTTACTGAGAGCCTCATCTTTTGTTAAAAAATTTGTTTAATAAAATATTTCATTTTCAAAAAAAAAAAAAGTAAAGTTTTCCCTATCAAATGTCTTTTAGGGATGTCCTAGAAAGAGGAGATGAATTTTTAGAAGCCTATCCCAGAAGAAGCCCCCTTTGGAGATTTCTTTCATACAGTACATCATTACTGACCTTCGGTGTATCAAAACTGCTTCTTTTCACATGCTATAATGTCAAATTGAATGGTTTTGAAAAATTAGAAACTGCCTTGGAACGTTCCAAAAGGGAAAATAGAGGCCTTATGACGGTCATGAACCATATGAGTATGGTCGATGATCCGTTAGTTTGGGCAACACTACCATATAAGTTATTTACGTCTTTGGACAACATAAGATGGTCTTTGGGTGCACATAATATTTGCTTTCAAAATAAATTTCTGGCCAACTTTTTCTCACTTGGCCAAGTCCTTTCAACAGAAAGATTTGGGGTGGGCCCATTTCAAGGTTCTATAGATGCTTCAATAAGATTGTTAAGCCCTGACGACACTTTAGACTTGGAATGGACCCCTCACTCTGAGGTCTCTTCTTCGCTAAAAAAAGCCTACTCCCCGCCCATAATAAGGTCGAAGCCATCTTGGGTCCATGTTTATCCAGAAGGATTTGTACTACAATTATATCCGCCTTTTGAAAATTCGATGAGGTATTTTAAATGGGGTATTACCAGAATGATCCTAGAAGCAACAAAGCCGCCCATTGTAGTACCAATATTTGCTACAGGGTTTGAAAAAATAGCATCCGAAGCAGTCACAGATTCAATGTTTAGACAAATTCTACCAAGAAACTTTGGCTCTGAAATAAATGTTACCATAGGGGATCCTTTAAATGATGATTTAATCGACAGGTATAGAAAAGAATGGACACATTTGGTTGAAAAATACTATGATCCCAAAAATCCTAACGACCTCTCTGACGAATTGAAATATGGTAAAGAGGCGCAAGATTTAAGAAGCAGATTAGCCGCTGAACTGAGAGCCCATGTTGCTGAAATTAGAAATGAAGTTCGCAAATTACCACGCGAAGACCCTAGGTTCAAATCCCCCTCATGGTGGAAGCGGTTCAACACCACGGAAGGTAAATCGGACCCAGATGTTAAAGTCATTGGCGAAAATTGGGCAATAAGGAGGATGCAAAAGTTTCTGCCTCCAGAGGGTAAACCAAAGGGTAAGGATGATTGAAATTTAAGCAATTAAATTCGTGTAAATACTAGCATGTATGAGGTCATTTTTACATAACAAATATTCATTACTTACTTTGCTTTTTATCTGTGCGCATTAAAATGAGTTTCATATATAATATAGTTACATGTGATGAATGTATGGACAGTCTCTGTCATTTGTCAAAGGAGTGAAAAAGACCAGAAAAGGCCTTGACCTCATTTTCTACTAACCAATCTGGTAGAATTCACTTTAGACGCAAATCTTAACGAATTGAGAGTCTCATTAATATGAGAGGAGCTTGGTGAAATGTTTACAAACATTAATGTTTTCGAATCCCCAGTGAGTGAATATTGCAGTAGGTATGTCAGTTTTGAGTTCCTGAACGGTATATGTCTTTTGGTACTATCAGGCTGACCTAAAGCATGAATAACGTCACCTAAGCAACTTAAAGATTTATTTATATTTTGTGTTTCTCTTAATCTATCCCCTACAACTTGAGAGACATTTATTCTTTCGGAACCGGCCAAATCAACAAGATTTAGTGTGCCATACGAGTGTGCTCCAGTTTTTGCATTTGATCCAGACAAATGAATTATGAAAATACTGTGTGAACGGGAGGAATGCTCATTTGATGCTGTGCTAGCGGTGGATCTTAATTTATTTGCTTTTTTCAGGATTATTTCCACCATTTCTTCCGACTCAAGCTTGCAACTCGTAACATTCGTTATCGTGGTAGTCTTAGTTTCCTGATCATGACGTATTTCGTGCTTTAAGCCAATGCTTGTGTCTTCTTTATTATTATTATCACTTCTCAATAAGTCTACGATGTTCTCGTTGTAGATCTCAATGAATTCGCAGTTAACTTTATAATCCCATCCTTTTGTCTTTAATTTATTGATCCAGTTAAATATATGAGATATTGTGGACGGAATGATACCATCACCTGGATTTAACATCGTGAAAGTTTTCCCAGATCCTGTTTGTCCGTATGCGAAGATACAAACATTATATCCATCTAATGAACTCTGCACTAACTGACCAACTTCTTTAAAAACATCCACATTTGTATCCTGTTGATCAAATATTTTATCAAATTTGAATTCATGCACTTGCGCTGTGTTTTGTATTTTCGTCACTTCCATAGATTGAACACCACTATTGTCATCAAATTCATTAACATTAATAAGGCTAGTATCAGAATTTTCCAAATTTTTTAGAGCTGGACGAATCCTACAATAAACTCGTATATTTCCTCTTAACTCTTGTAACTCATTATGCAATGTGCGTCTAACCGTTTCCTCTTTAATCAGAATTTCATTCAACTCCTTCATACCCAGTTCAGTGTCTTTTATATATTCCTCAAGTTCTTTGATCTTTTCCAAAGTTTCTAAATTAGTTTTCTGTTTTAATGCCACCTCATCTCTCAGCCTTGTAGTTTCCTCTTCCTTTTCTTTAACTTTTACTTTGATAGCTTCATACGCGTTACGCTTTTCTGTTAAGAGCTTCTTTTTTTCTGCCAACTCAGGTTTTAATGTATTTTCGATTTCCTTTTTTATGCTTTCGATTTCTTGCATATGTTTATTATTCAGCTCTATATCCTTTTTCCACTGCGATTGGTACTCTGTAAGCCATTCTTCTTTTTCAAGCATATGCTTTTGTTCAACATCGTTCAACATTTCCTGTAAAGTGGAAGGGTTCATGGTGATTTTATTTCTTACCTCTTCTATTTTATCTAAAAGCGACGCTCTTTCATTTTCAAACTGTTTAATCTTCATAAATTTCAATTTCTCAATTTTTGTTTTGTATTCATTTTCCATTTGTTTCAGCTCTTTTTTATTAGATGCCGCTAGCTGCTTTAAATGTATTTCATGTCCTTCATTCATGAACTGCTTCTTTGACAAAAATTCTTCTTTAATCGAGATAAGTTCATTGTTTTTCAAATTCAGTTGCTGTTCAATTTTTATCTTTTCTTCACGAAGGGTTTCAAATTTGAGATTAACGGCATTGATTTTCTCTTTCGTTTCTGTTAGTTCATCTTTGAGTAAATCTAGTGTTGCCTTTTTCTCAAATAAGATTGCTTGTGTTCTATTGAGTTCATTAACATTTTCTTTATAAAAGGAAGTTACACCGGAGTTGCTTTTCTGGTTTCCATAAATCAAATTTGCTGTACCTTTATAATTCTTTAAAAGCTCGCGATTAGGTGACATGGATATGCGACTCTGACTAGCTAATGAGTGTCTATGAATATCCGTACGTTGCGGCTTCAGAAGAGTGTGCTTAGGCGGTGGAGTTGTTGTATTTCTTCTTTTGTGGCCATTCATAGCTAAAATATCATTCTTCGGCGATGGTGTCGAGAGATGCTGCGTAGATCTGCCTTTTGTGGGAGTACGTGGAAGTGATTCCATAGTTTAATAGTTGCCAGAATTTCTCTAAGTCCTTTATTTCAAAATCTACCTTTTTTAAACAAAGACTCCGGATAGTTGTTCTGGTATATTCAAATAGAATAATAAGAAACACAAAGAGCGGAAAAATTGATAGCTTTAATGCTTATATAATATTCGATAATTTTTTTAGCTGTAATACTCATCATCATATTTTGATTCGAGGCGCATCAAATTGTAAACAGTGTTTGTTTTGATTTTGTTTGAGATTCATTTTGGTGTATCTCCATTACCCTCTTATTGGAAAATTTTGAAAGAAAAAAATCTAGGATTCGATGCCCATAAGATATAAGGAAAGGTAATAAACAGATGCTATGAATAAAGCGATAGAGAAGCCGAAGGAAAATCAGTACATAATTGATCATGGGCTCCAAGCACAGAGTAGACACTAAGGATAAGAAAAGAACCAGAAAGAATGCAGAATTTGGGCGTGAAAAAAGGAATAGTGGCAACCAAGAGTTAAGTAATGAGCCGGAAAAAGATACAATAATGGAAGGTGATGAAGCCGAAGAAGACGAGCAGAATAGCTCTAGCGATGAATCATCTAAAATTATAGATAACGAACAAAGTGATGCTGAAGAAGATGATGATGAAGAAGAAGAGGACGACGACTTCCCAAGAAAGAAAAAATCGAAAAACAGCAAACATGATGATGGTTCTACTGGATTTTCTGCTGCAGTAAATGCTATTTTATCATCACATCTGAAAGCATACGACAGGAAGGACCCCATCATGGCTAGAAACAAAAAGGTGCTGAAGCAAAGTGAGTCAGAAAAGCTAGAATACAAGGCCAAAAAAGCATTGTTGGCAGAAAAAAAAAAGTTATTAGGTAAAGCCAGAAAGACGGATATTATTCCAATTGCTTCCGGAGAAGACAGGTCAGAAAATATTAGAAAAGTCCTTGAGAAGGAGACAGCGCTCAGAAAGATAGCTCAAAAAGGTGCCGTGAAATTATTTAACGCCATTTTAGCAACTCAAGTCAAGACAGAAAAGGAAGTATCCGAAAATTTAAGCGAAATTAAGAATAAAGAAGAAAAGAAAGAATTGATCACTGAAGTTTCCAAAGAAAAATTTTTGGATTTAGTTAAAGCTGCCGCAGGAAGCGACAATGAATAATCAACATGTTCATGTCAAAAGAAGAAAAAAAATAAAGAAATAAAAACTGTATATTATTTAGTCTATGTCAAGCGAGAAAGGGGCCCTATATCTTCCCTCCTCCTTGCAATTGAATTTTGTTTGCATTCTATATTATCATATAGTTTCATATCAATTGCAAAAACTTTTGCAGCCAATGTTACAAAATTGTTTTCAATCAAAGAAATACAGGTGTGGTGTCCTTCACCATCGATATATTAATATTAATATATCATGAATAAATATAAAAATTCAAGGTAATGTACTTGTGCACTTCTTTTAGAATATAGCAATTTCCCTTAGCTCTTTTTCAAATTGTAATTCTCTACAATACATAAAAAGAAATTGATCTTTGGTTCAACTTTATATATCGCAATAAGCAATTCTCAACATTATGAAAGTTTATCTAAATTAAACAATCTTCAACAATAGAATGGTCTCTTGGCCCAGTTGGTTAAGGCACCGTGCTAATAACGCGGGGATCAGCGGTTCGATCCCGCTAGAGACCATTTATTTTTGACCCAGGTTTTTTTCCTAGGCAAAATTGATAACAGGGACTTACTATTTTCTATTTTTTTTTTTTTTTACATCTCAAACAAGGGAAATCGATGACTCTGTTGATATAAATGTATATATACACACTTTTAAAACTTCGTTGTTCATCTTCGCTTTCACCATGCTACCCCAGGCAAGTAGACGTTACCTTGGGATGACGCTTCGCTATCGCCGTCTTCATTATCAAAAACGTTTGTGAAAGCCTCAAATTCTAACGTAGGAAGTGTCTTCAACTTTCTTGAAGATTCTGCATTGAGCAAAGAATCATAGTTCCAGTCTAAGAAATCTTCCATGTTATAACTTAGCTTCTTAAATGGTTGAGCAAATATCTTCGCCAACGTGGCTACATTAGGATGATAATGTTCCATCAATGACGCCAGCTCCCACAGAGAGGAATCCAGTGCATGAGTTAACTCAGGGTCCGATTCATGAACATCGAAGGGATCTACATAGTTTTCTTTCAGAGTTTTCAAGTTCGCCACTTGGTCAGGTGTCTGGAATGGGTTGGAAATGAAGGCTGGGTTGTGCAGCATAATCATACAATTCGGATGTTTCCTGATTAAATTATAGATGAAGGGAATCACGGTGACAATAGCAGAGGGTGGTGATTCTAGGGTGAGTCTGGCTAGCTTTTTGATGAAAGATGCTACTAAATGGGCGGATAAATGTGTTGATGACAAAAATACGTCCATTAACCTGAAAAATCTTGCTCTGTATTTAACATGCATTAAGTCTGGATTTATAATTTGATAAAGTTTCATATAAAAATTTGGATATTCCAAGTTGAATCTTTTCATCAATTCAAAAAGGCCATTCAGAGCCAAGATCGGAACAACACCGGCGTTTTTATTAGAGCTTTGCAAATTGTAGGAATCAGTAAGGAAATCCATTAGTTTAGTTGGAGTGTGGAAATGAGGTATTATTCTCTTATGCAAAATTAACAGAATAGACTTATACTGCTGTAAAGACAATTGGCCGTTTAAAAGGGATAACCAATTTTTCTCGAAATTGGACTTGAATTTGGACTCGTTCTCTATGGCTTGTGGGGGATTTGGTACAAAGATCTCTAAATCTGCATCAACACTAGAGCAATGTTTGTCATGATTTACTAAAGCTAACCATTTACCAACGTTTTTCAAAAGCAAGTCCTGGTAGGCTGGATCCTCTAATAGTTGGTTAAATTCTGATTGAAAGTAGTATTGAATATCTGCAAATTTCGTATAATATTTTTCCGTGAATTCTACTATGATTAAATTTTCAGACGCACCCGAGCTTTTGACATCCTCTATTTCACCCATGTTCGAGGACCATAGGGCGATGATTAACTTTCTGAATGTTTTATTGGGGAAAAATGGTGCGCCCTTTTCAGATGCAAAATGAGTTGATTCCAGCTCTGCAAGTTGAAGATAGACATCAAGCGAATCTAACCCAAGTGATGTTTCGAAAGGTATGTCCGAAATGATAGCTAACAGCTTCGTCTTGAACGCTTCATACACCTTTCTACACCAATTAACAAACTGTTCCTTCTCTAATGTGCTCTTTTTGGACGAAGGAAGGGTCAAGTCGCCGCGGGAAAACAGCTTTCTAAATATCTGGAATAGCGACATAACCAGAAATCTCAAATTTTTTTCTGTCTCATCTTCTTCCAATTGAGTAACATTTTCTGGAATCACTAGTTCATTGATTAACTTGATAATGGAGTTGTACTGCTTTCTGTCACCCGCAGCAGTCAGCCTCTTGGCAATATCTTTAATTTCTGATATAAGCAATACCATATTCTTTGACGTTTCTTTTTAATAGATCTCTCTTCATGGCAATAGAGGATGATAATTACATCTCATCTCATCTCATCAAAACCGTAATACACTTTTTTTTTTCTCAGTTGGAAAATTTTAGTGAAAAATTTCAAGAATAGCCCTAAACCTTCAAATACGAGGATTACCCGTAGAGAAGTGCTGAAAAACTTTTTTCTTTTTCTTTTTTTTCGATTTTCATTTAACAGGTATAAAAAGCGAAACACTCGGTACATATATTTTACCAAGACGCGTTAGATTTTCTTTGGAGGTTTCATTTAAAGAAACCAATGACCTTCCAAGTTTTTAAAAGAATACGATGATATTATTTGCGTTTCAAATCGAACAATTCTTCTCGGAGCGATCTGAGGTTTTAATGGAGATAGCGGTTCCTGCGCAACCCATTGATCTTGTTACATTCTTAAGAATGACAAGGACGCTTTTATAAAATTCTGATTCTTTTTTCTTTCATTCTTTTGTTGTTTTTGACTTGGGAGTAGTCATCTCATCTGTACACAAGTAGCTTTTTATATGTTCTTAAATTGTAGACTAGTCAAAACTTGTGTCCTTTAAACCGTGCCGAAACAGTTTTAAAGCGGACATCCAGGGAAACTTGCCGTTAACAATAAGTGACCTTGCATGGAAGACTGTCGATTGGTCTCTGTGGAAACCAGTGCATATCTAAATTAAATCTATTGTCATCACGAATGCCGCCCGTGTTCGTGCAACGTGAGCGCAAATACGCCTGGGGTCTGTCTTTCTGCGCTGGAAAGCACCTTCGGGCATCAACTACCGTTTCTTATCGCTGGCACTATCTATCCACCAATCACACGGCAGCAGTACTGCTGCCGTGGACGGCAAATTAGGTACAGGGCCTATGACTGTTATCATTTGGCAGGCTCAGACAGAGAGAGAGAGCACAAGGAAAAGAGCCTTAACTCATGTAACATTTGACTCATTCTGTAAACTGAAAATTTGCTGCCCACTCGAGATGACAAATAGTTCGTTCTTGAATTTATGCGCATTTATAGATACGCATATATAACCCTATAGTGAACGCCACTAGGAGACAGATTCTGTTTGGACCCTGATCGCATACTCTTCTTACCTTTACATAATAAAATAAGAAAAAGTATAACTTGCTTTACGCTAAGGATATAAATCGGACGTAACTTAAGATGTGTGGTATTTTCGCCGCTTTCAGGCACGAAGACGTGCATAGATATAAGCCAAAGGCTCTACAACTATCAAAAAGAATCAGACACCGTGGTCCAGATTGGTCCGGTAATGCTATCAAGAACTCCACTATATTTGTTCATGAAAGACTAGCCATTGTCGGTGTGGAATCCGGTGCTCAACCAATTACTTCTTCAGACGGAGAGTACATGCTATGTGTTAACGGTGAAATCTACAACCACATTCAATTAAGAGAAGAATGCGCAGACTACGAGTTTGGAACACTGAGTGACTGTGAGCCTATCATCCCAATGTACTTAAAGCACGATATCGACGCTCCTAAGTACTTGGATGGTATGTTTGCTTGGACTCTTTACGACGCTAAACAAGATCGTATTGTGGCAGCCAGAGACCCAATCGGTATTACGACATTATATATGGGACGCTCTTCCGCTTCTCCAAAGACCGTTTATTTTGCATCCGAACTAAAATGTTTGACTGACGACTGTGACACTATCACTGCATTCCCACCGGGCCACGTATACGATTCTAAGACTGACAAGATCACCCGTTACTTCACACCAGATTGGCTGGACGAAAAACGCATTCCTTCCACCCCAATAGATTACATGGCAATTAGACACTCCTTAGAAAAAGCCGTTAGAAAGAGATTAATGGCCGAAGTCCCATACGGTGTTCTATTGTCGGGTGGTTTGGACTCCTCTTTAATCGCTTCCATTGCTGCCCGTGAAACTGCAAAGGCCACTAACGATGTCGAACCATCAACTTACGATAGTAAGGCAAGACATCTAGCAGGTATCGACGATGACGGTAAGCTACACACTGCTGGTTGGACAAGTCTCCATTCCTTTGCCATCGGTTTACCAAATGCTCCAGATTTGCAAGCCGCAAGAAAGGTTGCCAAATTCATCGGCTCTATTCATCATGAACACACCTTTACATTACAAGAAGGTTTGGATGCTTTGGACGACGTGATCTACCATTTGGAAACTTACGACGTTACCACTATCAGAGCTTCCACTCCAATGTTCTTACTATCCAGAAAGATTAAGGCCCAAGGGGTCAAGATGGTTCTTTCCGGTGAAGGTTCCGATGAAATCTTCGGTGGTTATCTATATTTCGCACAAGCTCCTTCTGCGGCAGAATTTCACACTGAATCCGTGCAACGTGTCAAGAACTTGCATTTGGCAGATTGTTTGAGAGCTAACAAGTCTACGATGGCTTGGGGTCTAGAAGCTCGTGTTCCATTCTTAGACAGAGAATTTTTGCAATTGTGTATGAACATCGATCCAAATGAAAAGATGATTAAACCAAAGGAAGGACGTATTGAAAAGTACATTCTAAGGAAGGCATTCGACACCACAGGAGAACCAGATGCTAAGCCATATTTACCAGAAGAAATTTTATGGAGACAAAAAGAACAATTTTCCGACGGTGTTGGTTACTCCTGGATCGACGGATTAAAAGATACCGCCGAAGCAGTCATTTCAGATGAAATGTTTGCCAGTCCAAAGGCCGAATGGGGTAGTGACATTCCAACCACAAAAGAGGCTTTCTGGTACAGACTAAAATTCGATGCTTTGTTCCCTCAAAAGACCGTGGCTGACACCGTTATGAGATGGATTCCAAAGGCCGACTGGGGTTGTGCTGAAGATCCTTCTGGTAGATATGCCCAAATTCATGAAAAACATATCGAATAAATAACATTAAAAAATAGAAAAAGAATTATGGATTAATCTTATAGATATTTTTATAGAAAAACAAACACTAACAATAATAATAATAATAAATAGAATATAGAAATACATATTTTTCATAATAGTTTGATGAAGTTTTATTCATAAATCATTTTTTATCGCCAGTGCTAAAAAATTAAGTGTGTGGATGACTGTATATATGCGTATCGAACGATCTTGATGCAAATCATTTTGAAACATTATTCTTGACTTTGATATTTCCTATTATACATCCTCCTTCCTTGAGACCCAATAATCTTAAAAATGATGGAGACAGTGCATGCCCTCCTTTTCACCCTTCTTTTATGTCGTTTCTTACAATTTTCGAGATTCTTTTGAATCTGATCTCCTTTTACCTTGTGACTGAAGATTCCTAATCGAATTGCTCCTCTCTAGCGACGCCCTTTGTTTCATTTCGTGTGCAATTAGTAGATCGTGCCTTGTTATTACTGTATTCTTATTTCTTGATTTAATTTCCGCTCGATAGTTTTGCGGATATTGACTATCACTTTTCTTAAATATTAGTTTTATTTTTCTGAAGGCAGTGCTCATATGTAAAGTAGTAACGTTGTTAGTGCAGTGTTAGCAGTCAAACCTAAAAATAAAAGTATAAAAAAACTATATCTATTTTTTTTTTGTTTGTTTACGCACGTTTATATATTTAACACGGTGAAGTAGTCCTGCCATTATGCTGCTCTAACACAAGAGTCGTATATGGATGAGCTAATGACTAAGATCCGAGTAGCGAAGTCATGTATGCAAGCTAACGCAACAAGGCTGTAAAGAATACAAGCCTTGTCACCCTAGTACCAGCATCAAGCAAATTGCTCATTTACGACTGTGCCATGAAGTAGGGATGAATGAGGTGTTTCTGATGACACCTCTGAGGAGCTTTTCTTGAGCTCGTTTCTGTGCCACTTTTTGTTCCCGCGGCTAAGCCGCGCAGACCGATAATACTCGCTTAGATGCACATCAAGCCAAATCTCTATAAAAAAATCGACGTTTCCCAAACGACGCTGACCCTTTATTCATCGTTATCAAAAAAAGGCAGCTTTCCAGTGTACTCATACGAGAAGCAATCGATGCCTCACTTCCGTTTGTAGATATATACATATTTACATGCACACTAATGCAATTATATGCGAGAACAATTTGTGAGATCATAAGGTCTCGTAAACTGTCAATTGTTGAGCAGTCACCCAGAATTGAGAGTTGGTATAAAAACACTATTACCCTCATCGAAGCCATTGCATTCAAACTTGCCATCACACTAAAAAAATGCATTGATAGCATATTCTGCATGTTTTACTACAAATGAATGAGGTATTTTGTCAGTGACATCAATTTTTAAGCGTTCCTGCTTGACTTTATCCTTATAATAATCCGACAAATGTGATCTGGTCTTACCAGAAACCCAATGGTCGTTGCTACTGAAGAGAAACCAAATAGAAATTCCGTTCTCTTCGCAATAATTGATAAATCTATCTTGAAACTCCCAGTTCGTAGTTATTTCTTCCATCTCCTGGGCAGCTAATCCTAGAGATTGACGAACAAACTGCCTATGAGTCAAAAAAATTCTTGTAGATAGTACTGCCTGATAACCAGTACTTCCACAGCCCATAAATTTATCAATAATAAATCTTGAAAACCCTTCTGATAAGATCCAATAAAAGAAAATATAACTGAACAATGATACCACATGAGCCAATGGTGGAATATAACGAAGTGCCGCTGTCATTTTGATACCCATCTCCGAGGTGTGAATGTCCATCACAGTTGGTGTAACGAGACCAACTTTTTGTACGGAGCCAACCAGTTTGTTAGAAAGGCATACTTTTTGTACGATGTATGCCCCAACCGAATGTCCCATAATAATAATTTTCCTGTTCTTGCATGAGAAATTGTTAATTACCTCTACCTGATGATCTACTTGATCTTGTAAAGAAAATATCGGTGTATTAGAATGAGCGTTCAATGTCATTCCGGCATGGGATATGCCAAGAATTTCCCAATCTGGGTGCTTCAAGTGTAGATGATGTAGCATTTCTTGATAATAGTATAAAAGCCCAGGATTACCAGGGATCCATACTAGAAGAGGCGCATCCTCGCCACTTTTAGTGACTGTAGGTTTGATATTCAATATCGAGCATGGCAACTTCGATTTAGTATACTCTTTTACAGTCATTTGTCACTAGAATTGAGCAGGCGGGCAATGGCGTAGCAAGCGGACTGTCTATTTTCCCTCCAGTAGTTTTGGGCTTTGCTGCCGTTTTAATGCTGTTTTCCTTTCCTCTTAATGAGCGCTTTCCAGTTGCGATACTTTTCGGGTAAGGAATTGTAAGGACAGCGACGCAATTCAAGCGGTTAAATAGAAGAAACTTACATCATATATAATGTTTAAAAATAACAATCAAATTACTTTATACATGAATGAGTAATGTTTTAGTTGCCTGATTTGCTAAATTTCCAAACCATTTAGAACTTTAAGGTTTGCCTCCACTTCTTGGACACATTGTCTAAAGTAAACCAACTGGAAATTCTGGAACAGTTTTATCAAGCCCAGAATTTCAGAACTGTCAGTGATTTCTTCCATTGTTTCCACTGCTGCTGTAGTATTGGAGACAAATTCATCCTCCAGTTTTTCCAGTAATTTATTATCCTCAGATTCTTCAATCGGTGGCTCATCATTTACTTTGTTACTCTTTAAATCTTCTTTTCTATCAGCAACGTCATCAACAGTAGGCTCATTCGCTTCTTTCTTTGATTCCTCTTCGGCACCCTCTGATTTTGGCTTTTCATCCTCGGTAGAAGGCGTTTCGTCAAAAGAGGTGGTAGTGTTTGCGCTAATGTCCTTTGCGCTAACATCCTTGCTATGTGCTTCTCCTGTGGCTTCAGCTTTTTTCGCCTCTAACTCTGCTTCTTTTGCTTTGACTTCATAACGCATTGTATCAAATTTGAGTCTTGATTCTTCCACTTTTTTGCGCAGGTCATGGACCTTCTTGAAGTCTTGGTTTATTAATGTTTCTAATTTTTTGTTGAATTCCTTGACCATCATAGAATCCATCTCTGCCTTCCCTTCATCGATATTTTTATAGCATGTCGACCACGAATCGAAAACTTTGATCAAATTAGACAAATCTTCATCATCTTCTTCATCTTCTTCATCTTCCTCGTCTTCTTCATTATGGTCGGCACCCTGAGCTTCCGTTGTCTGTGCAGTTTTGATAGACTCCTTTTTCTTCTTTAGTTCTGCCTTTTCGTTGTGTTCTAAATTTTGAAATTCACATTCGCAGTCAACAGCGGCTTTTGAGATGGCTTGAGCAAAAGACCTTGGCAAAAAAGCATCGTCATGGTTAGATCCCTTTTTTTTAGTGGAACTTTCGGATTTTTTAGAGCCAAACCAGCCATCTTTATTGAGAGACCACCAATCCGAAATACTCTCCGTTAAATTTGGTGGATAGTCGTAGCCCTCTACTTCGAACGTTTTGGACACCAGTAGAATCCTTTTACATACCTTCTCTAAGGAATCACTTTTTTTCTCCAAGAATTGGTACTGTGGTGGTAATTTACTTATATCTGATACAGTACCCAATGATTCCTGAACAAATCTAGTTCGCGATTTGATTGATAGTCTTGTTTGAGGGTCATTTAAGTTTACATTTGCATTTGCTAATGCATTGTTCAAAGTGTCTTGGGTCTTGTGAGCAGCGGTGGCAATTGAATCGGTGATCTTGTTTAGAGAAAACCCTGAAAAATAACCAGACATTTTCTAACCAGAATTTTATGGTTTTACCTAACTTTGCTGTTCAGATGTATAAGTATTGCAACCTTTTTTTCCCTGATCATTAATATTTCAAGAGAAATGAAAACCAAAACTGGGAGATGCGTGTCGAGTGCTAAAAAAAGCCAACTAGCGATTTAAGAGTGAGAAGTAATCCTCGTTAAAAGCGATGCAGAGCCAACTAACTAAACTGCTAACCTCGCTTTCTTTACACAAGTAGTACTCAAGAAGTTTCATAAAATGCCCAGTTACACACTCGTGAAATGCACTTCAAGGTGGTGTTACAATTTTCACGAACTGCAACAATTGAGTATATTTATTAAAGCAGGAATATGTTTGCCCAATCAAACGTAATTTCATATATGAACATATATGAAGTTGCACACATCAGCGGGAAAGATGTCTCTACCGCTCGAGGAGCCACACGTTTGATTTGCAATCCATGAAATAGAACTGCTAATCCCATATACAATTAACTATATCAATTTCCTGAACAAAGAGATTACAATCAACGGCAAAGCCGCCTGCCTCTCCGGAGATCTCCTTTTTTCTTCTTTCTTTTGTCCTATGTTGCATAGTTGCTCATGTCTTTTCCTTAGGCGGACAATTAAGAGCAGCCACAATATTTCCAAAACTAAATTGCTAAAAAAGCGTAGCAAAAAATTCTCGTCATTCCCACTTTCCCTACCTTAACCCTTGATGTTAACGCCGTTTCGCTCATCGGAACAAACTATACAGATAATTAAGCTTTTCGGCAGCGGTGAGAAAGGAAGCAGCCAGGAGGAATACGCGGCTTTCTCGCGGAGCCCGATTGCCGATACAAAGGAACTGTTGCCTCCTCCCGGCTATTTCCATAGGCCTTCATTCAGCATACTGTTGTGTAGTTGCATCACATCCTTGTTGAATGAATTCCAACTATTTCGATAAACCATCCCATGAAGGAGAATGCAATGCGGCTTTTGTTTGTAAACGGGCTTGAGAGGTTCTATGCGGTTAATTCTGTCACTAGGGGTCCGAATCTCGGATTAAGTATAAAATATGTATTACCCTGATGATTGACCGGATGATGTAAGGATGCATGTCCCTACTGTTTTGGTATTTCCACATACGGACGGGGCCCCGAAACACCACCCCCATTTTAACGGCCGCATCTGAGCATCGGCCCATTTGGCACACGCCCGTTAGTGACGTTGGTAGGGGCATTTCCCTGAGGTAGGCCCAAGGTTGCTTTAAAAGGTCCATCGCAAACCCCTTGTCCGCGGACCTCTGCGTCATAATTAAAATGCCCAAAACATAAAAGTGATCGCCCCCTCACAGAAACTTATGGGCAGCTTGCTGCCTTAACGGAATTGACTAGAATTGGTTTGATTTTTTTTTCTTCCTACTTCTTCTTCCATTTCCCTCCCCTCTTCCTCATATATGTATACAGAAAAATCATACCCCTATAAATTCCTTGGCCCCAATCTTCTGTCAGATTTTCCTTTATAAAAGAGTCTTTGTTTTGTAATTAAAAGATACTTTTTTCTTTCTTCTTCTACGTCTCCTTTTTTTTTTTTAAGAAAATTTAACTTATACCACTATTTTGTTCGCAATTGATCAAGAAAAAATACAATTGAAAAGGTTTTACATTTTTAATTTTTCTGCTCATCGCGCTTTTTTAAAAGGATAAATAAACATTTCTTTAAAAAACATCTTCAATAAGAAAAATCGGTTAAAAAAACTTTTCTTCTCAAAGCATACCTAATAACAATATAATCCCATAATGCTAGCCCTAGCTGATAACATTCTACGTATAATAAATTTCCTATTTTTGGTTATTTCCATCGGTTTAATCAGTTCGTTGTTAAACACCCAACATAGGCACAGCTCCAGAGTAAACTACTGTATGTTTGCTTGTGCATATGGTATATTCACCGATTCATTGTACGGTGTCTTTGCCAACTTCATTGAACCATTGGCATGGCCACTAGTTTTGTTCACACTGGACTTTTTGAACTTTGTGTTCACTTTCACTGCCGGTACAGTGTTGGCCGTTGGTATCAGAGCTCACTCATGTAACAACAGCTCATACGTTGACAGTAACAAGATTACTCAAGGTTCCGGTACCAGATGTAGACAAGCTCAAGCCGCTGTTGCATTCCTCTACTTCTCTTGTGCCATCTTTTTGGCTAAGACCCTGATGTCTGTTTTCAACATGATCTCCAATGGTGCCTTTGGTTCTGGTTCTTTCTCCAAGAGAAGAAGAACTGGCCAAGTCGGTGTTCCAACCATTTCCCAAGTCTAATTGAAGCGCACCAACTTAAATTTTACGCCACTTTCAATTAAGAATATAATAAATGGACACCGTGAATAAATTAGGGAAAAAAGAAAGCAAATAAGAAAACTCCGTTTTCCCTCATCCCTTTCCGTCTTTCGGAAGAAACAAAAAATTATACCCAAGGAAAACCCGAAAAAAATGAAAAAAATACCAGAAAAAAAATAACAAATCATATGCACTTCTTCATTAACGATTATGAAGAAGTCTTATTTCTAACTAATATTATTATTATTATTATTATTATTATCATTCACCCCGCTTTCTTTTATTATAATTTGTTCTTCTAATATTTTAATTTTTAATCTTTTCATACTATTCTTATATCTAACTAAAGTATCCTTCTCTTTGTCTAGTTTTACTTCACTACATACCTGTTGCGTTGATTTGAGTTTTTTGTATGTAAGTTCTGTTTATCCTTTTTCATCCTACCGTTCCGCGCACGGCGTGACGTGGATCCCTAATGTGAGTTCAAATCGGTTACAAAAATTAATAGTTTTGTTTCCTATTATCATTATTATTATTATGTATGAGGAATCGTGCTATAAAATCATTTTCCATATGTATATGCCAAATATTTATTATTTATTTCATCTTTTTTTTGCTTTTGTGTGTCAACCGCATTTGCAGTGCCTTGTCAAACGGCTTCAACTTTCTCATCATATATGGGGGCACGTTTTTCCATTCAGGAAAATATTCCATACCCATACTGGACGTAGACCACCAATTGAATGGCAACAGCTCATTGGGTACGGTGGGATTGTACTTCCATGTACCGTTCACGCCACCTGACATTATACCACCAGTGCCACGTTCACCAAACAATATGTTCTTGTGCTTTTTCTCATCGATCGTCTTCGCCTCTGCGTTTGTTTTCTCGTTCATTGTTAATAACGTTTGCAAGGACTTTCTCTTCTTATCTCTGAATAGCGGGTTTTCCTTCACTGGGTACATTACTGGCCTGTATCCGCTATACAGAATATCGCGGGTGAGCTCCCTAGCTTCCAAATACTGTGTAGTAGGTACTTTGGGCAGCGATCTAAAGTCATAGAAATGCGCATTCTTTAAAATCTTTGAACTCCTTTGCTTGGTAATTTGTTGATGTTGCTGCCTTATGGGGTTCACCAGTCTGCTGTGAGTCCTTCTTTGCAAGCTTACAAAAGAGACGCTGACGCCCCTAATTTTTGTCCTCTTTAATAAAATCATCCTTATTCACTATTTCCGTACGTATATATGTCTTTGTATATACGTGTATGCGTGTGTGTTTCGTTACTCTCTATAATTCAACTAAAATGTATACATGCAGACACACACTCAGAGGGAAAAAATAAATGTGCTATAAATAATGAAACACAAGAAACATCTAAAGTCCGAAAATTGCACCTGCTCTTATCATTCATTCTTATACAAAAGTGACTAGATATGATGGCGGATCCCGCAGCCCCAATCACTGGCAAAGAGCCTGAATACCGATAGGTACACTAAGCGTAAAGACCCTACCGTATTCTGGTTGCTATCACCACCCCACTTCCATCACGTCCATACCAGGTGCGTAAGCTTAATCACTCTTTGCTCCCCTGGTCTGCCCTTCCTATTCCGGATTTATCGGCTCGTTCCCCGCGCCCACTGGGGTAAACCGGCTTGATGGCCCGACCTCGGCGGCTAGCCACCGCACCCAGACCACGGTCTTCTCCAGAATGCCCACGACGTAGTAGCGTGGTTCCGTCACCACTATTGGGCTGACACAACACCTGTGCTCAATGCTCAGCAATATATCCTCTATACTACTACTGTCCGCGGGTGCTTTCAGAAGTGTTTGCCATCGGTCGATAAGCTCTTTGTCCTGACGCAGCGATTCGACTGCCCCCGTAAAGTCTCGTTCGTGATCCCGTAGGCAATCGCAGAAAATCTCTTTCCGCTGTTCCAAGTCGAACGTCTTATAATAAAACAGCAGTTGGGAAACGAATTTGTCTTGGTCGCGCTTCGACGGTATATACTCCTTGATTTTGTAGGCCTTGTATAACGCTTTTTGTTGTTTCCTTATATCTTGTGGGATGGTGTCGGGTGCGATTGTTCCCGCATTAGCAACAATTTGTGCCAGATAATGGTATTTTGTTGGTTCTAGTACTTCGCTATCGTCTTCGCTATTATCTTCGCTATCGCTTTCTTCAGCGGTGGCATTGCCACTGCGCTCGCCGCACCATTCTTCGAAAAGACTTTCACGAACTGTGTCATCTCTGATCTTGTAAAAATCAGGATCGTTTTCGATTTTCTTGCTTTGCAGCGACCACGTGGAAAACTTGTCTAGTTTATACCTATCGAATAATTCGAAGAAGATATTACGCTCGTCAATGTCATCTGTATCAATACGATTCAGATCATCGATAATGCTGATATCTTGATTTACAATTTGTTCTTCATTCTCTTCGTCTTCCTCTTCGTCTTCCTCCCCCGAAGATGAACCATACCCGCTGACTAGCCCAGTGTGGCTTTCCTGTAAAGGGGAGTTTACGTCACCCGCCTCTTCGCTGATCTCATCTTTTCTCTCAACTTCGTCTTGATTTCTTTTAAATAGATGAATCTCTTCGTTGCAAGATTCGAGGATTTTATCAATGTCCTCCTCCCGCATAGTGTAACCTCTGGCAACGCCAATCAGAAGAACCAGTTTTTCCTTATCTAACGACTCGATTAATGAGCGACACCTGCTGTCGTCCTCTTGACTGATGTCATTTTTGAACTCCTTAGAGTCATCATTAAAGTAAAGTTTTGTACCATCGTTGCATATTATTAAGTGCCAACCATTAACCAGTTCTAATGAAAATGTTGGCTTCCTCTCTGTCTGTGATTCTTTCGCATTGCTTTCTAGGTTAGAGCCTTTCTTCAAATTAGGTTTTTCCCATCGAGACTGCTTCGTGTTCTTATTATAGTAATACTTTTTGCCTGCAGGTGTCTTAAATTCCTGCCATTCTCCACGCATGGCGATTCTGTGTTACTGAACTGTCTTTCTCTTTATAATACATATCAGAATCTCTTTCGGACACTATTTCCTCTTTCTTCAATTATATTGTTTTCTCTTTCATTGCCGAAGAAAAAAAGAAACATACTGAAAGTTGATAAATATGCAATAATAAAACCTTTTCCTACTCTTGACGCTTCTGTATAAGATAAAAACTGCCAACAAGATCAGTTCCAACTTCCTGCCGTATTATGAGGTATGTTATTCATTACCAAGACTATATCCGCCACGGCTGGATGCAGGCATCGCTCCCTGTGGCTTAAGAAAATAATAGGCACAAAACTAACAATAAAAACATCCACTACTCTGTCGCATGTTCCCTGTGCTCAGATCATTCGTAACAAATAACGATATACCTGTTGGATATGTAACGCCAAAATTCCCCTCATTATACTGGCCCATCAACAACTCGAAGTATAATACTGCATTCTTATACTATATATCTGACATTTGGAAATTTTCGCTGTACTGGACTTTGATCTTTAATGGTGCATTTTACGTTACTGCTGGTGTGTATGCTAGCTTGACCCATAGAAAGAAGGCTGGAAGTGTATGGATATTCGTCATGTACGTCTTATACGGAGGCGTTCAAGGCTTGACGACTGGTACAGTTATGGGGTTTTTAATAGGTGCGATCTATAGATCTGGTTTATTTTCTATGTCTACATGGGTCCCACTTTGTTGCGCAGTAGTCCAAATCCTTTTCGATGTGGTGCTAAGTTATTCCATGGTTGGTTCCGTTATGTGAAAGCTTCTGTCAAGAAAAAACAAGAAGGGGTTTACTGATTTGATGATAAAAGTTAGCAGCAACTTTTGAATGAGAATGTGCCATCCTTCACGTAAAGAGCCTAATACTCTTTCTTCAAAGCGCTAGATTGTTCTAAACGTTTCTTTAACTATTGTTTTCGTTCGTGCAGCGTGATTAACCGAGCCTCCTTCGAGGCGGGGATGGATATTGTAAGCTGCATATATAGTCGAACCTCAAATCGGTTGAGACAATAGGCAAAGTGCCCACATTGGCGCAAACACAAGAACATTAGGAAAGAAGGCAATCTGATATTTCAAAAATGTCTGCTTCATTGATTAATCGTTCCTTAACAAACATTAGGACAGAACTGGATTTTCTAAAAGGGTCAAATGTCATTTCAAATGACGTTTACGATCAAATAAATAAGAGCTTGCCGGCAAAATGGGATCCTGCCAATGCACCCCGCAACGCCAGTCCAGCTTCCTTGGAATATGTCGAAGCTCTTTATCAATTTGATCCTCAACAAGATGGTGATTTGGGCTTAAAACCAGGTGACAAGGTCCAACTTTTAGAAAAATTATCTCCAGAGTGGTACAAGGGTAGCTGTAATGGCCGTACCGGTATTTTCCCAGCAAACTATGTCAAGCCAGCTTTCTCTGGGTCTAACGGTCCATCCAATCTTCCACCACCTCCACAGTATAAAGCTCAAGAATTACAACAAATCCCCACGCAAAATAGTGCCGCATCATCTTATCAACAGCAGCCATTTCCTCCACCTTCCACAAATTATTATCAGCAGCCTCAACAACAGCCGCAACAAGCTCCTCCTCCCCAACAACAACAACAACAACAACAACAACATCAGAGCTCACATAGTCACTTAAAGAGCTTTGGTAGCAAATTGGGAAATGCCGCCATTTTTGGGGCAGGCGCTAGTATTGGGTCAGATATTGTTAATAATATCTTTTAAGTCGTTTTTCTCTTTATATACTTCATTCATTTGTTCTCCATTATGGCCAAACCTTTCATAAATTGAACGAAGTTCTACCTTTGGTGTTGTTATCCCTAGAATTTTTTTCTAATGAGTATGAATTTAAGTAACCTTTTTTTTTCTTTTTTTTTAAACAGATATATCGTATATGGAGGATAATAGTACATCACTTATGATATGAGCGAGAAAATCTGTCTTTTTAGTAAAAAAGTATAAAAAGTAAAAAGGCGTCGATTTTGCGTTGATTTCTTTATATTTACGTCTGTACAAAAAATACATTAAGAATATATTCAATATCTTCCCTTTCTTCTTCCCCAGCAGGCTATACGCTAATGGATTAAAAACCTGCCATATACGTGGTATATCCTGTTGACGACATTTATATGAGCTCCGGAGTCAAGATTGGTATCCACCAGTTCCTCAACGTCCCTAAACCATTCTTTCTTTCTTGAACGCGGGATCAAAAAACTTCCCAATTTGTATAAGTTAGAAACCTCAATCACTAGTAGACCCTGGTTTAAGTGTTCCTCATCGGCGTCCGCACCTTGTTTAGAATAATTCAAAACTCTTTCCACATTATTCAAACTTATACTTATTTGCTCCCTATACCGTTTTTCATTAGACCAGACATTGCCTAGTTTGACAAATCTTTTTAACGCCACTATAGAAGAATATAGTATCACTAAAGCCGGAGATAATGCTACAACTCCAAACACCAACTGTTGCGATTTCAGCATTTTATCAATGCCATTCAATGCCATAGATCCATCGACTTTTGTTTTTTGCAGTTGAATCAATAAAGACCTGACTAATCCACCCGTAGCTATATTCTTTATCGGATGATGTAGTTGTGTTTCATATATTTCCATAAATTCGGTCAAATCACCATGTTCGACTTTAGTACTCAATAGAATAGGGTCTATGGGGCTGTTAGACGTCGAATCACTATTATCCACAACAAAACTAACAATCATTCTGGTAAGAGAATCCATGTCAGAGTTTAATGTCTCCTGTGATGTCACTGAAATGGCGCTTCCCTCGTCATGCTTAACAGTAGACCAAACCTGTTTCAGGGGTGCCCATAACCAGTTCAAGATCAGCCCTTTCGCAAAGTCAACGACATTGGTCTTAATGAAATCTTGAATAAAATACCGGGAATTCCACAACGACATAACAGAAGATGGTCCATATAAAAGACACAACAAAATTGAAGGCCAGTATCTAGTCAATATACTTGGTTTAGTGAACCTTCTTAAAGGATGATCTTTATGAAATTTCGCTGAGCATCGGATCACATCTAGTAAATTCGAATCAGACATGGCTAATCCAAAGAAGTCCTGTAAAGATTTTAGACGTCTTTCGTAGTTCGGTAAATGTACTTCGGTGAACATACCATTTTCTTCTGGTTGTTGATCGAATTCAGTGATCAACTGCCCCAGTTTAATAGTATAATACTTTGATGATTGAGTGACCATATCAAGTCTTTCGTGCACTATACCGCGAGGTATATCAGAAACCAATGAAGCTATTTCAATTGGTTTCTTCGGTAGCCCGACAAACCTGAAGTTCCGAATCACCATAAATTTGTTTATTCTTGGGCGTATTTTTTCTAGTAAATCAACTGACAAGGCCTTTAGGGACCATTTTTGATGCGACAGTTTTTTCTTATTTACATCCTTCAAAACAGTTTGAGATAAAAGACGTATTGTCGATACTGAATTTTGTAAACAGTAAAGAAAAGACTTTAGGATTGAATCACTTACTGTTTTGTAGTACTGTTCAGCTTCATACACGGCAGGTAAACCTTGGACGCATTCGTTGGTCACAGAATAGTAGCACAATAATATAATGTACTCAAATATGGCTTGGCTAACAAGATATTGCAAATCTCCGTCTTCAAAGGATGAGGGATCAGCAATGTCCTTGCAAATATTGTATAGCAAATCAAAAGGCACCGAACAATAAGAGTCAATATTGTCAGTTTTGATTGAAATGCAGATTTTTTCAACAATTGACCTGATCAATTGTAATTGATCTTGTAACCTACTTAGTTCTTCATTTTCCTCACGTACGTCTTGAATCAATTGTTGCTGTGAATCAAATGCAACCTCTCGTAGTGATTCCTCTAATGAATGACTTATCTCTTCAAAAGATTTCAAAATACGCCTATTGATGATCATTTAAGAATATTAATTAAGGAACCTGCAATTTTGCAATAGGACTATTTTGTTGACTTTGTTGTTATTACTAAGTTTTAAAGTGGAAAAGAATTCCGACCCTTTGTTTAGTGAGTGGGGGTCAATCAAATTCGTATTCCTCGGTCAAATGAGGAGGAATGTAAAAACCGAAAATAAAGTCATCGCATAGGTACAAGAAGAATGAACTTGAGAAGTTCAAATTTCTAATTCAATTTTTTTTTTTTCTATACATATAAATTAATAAAGTTACTCACGGTTTGAAGGTCAATCAATATATTTGTTTAGGATAGCAATAGATAAAAGAACAATAGAGAAAGAATGTAAAATACGTAAAAATATATGTACATTACTGTCGGATAATGGTTTGAATGCATGTTTGATATGTTTGCTTATGTTTGCTTATGTTTGCTTATGTTTTTATCATTACTACTACTATAATTTTTCATTATTATGCTCGATTCGTAAAATCGTTACTCTTATTCAATACTATCTATGGAATAATCCTTCTTGGATAACTTATGTCTCAAACCTTTGCCCCAGTAAGAAAATGCAAAAGGTAAAGCAATCATAGCAGTGGAGATGAAAGCCAACAACCAAGAACCCCAGTGCAAATTCAATTTGTGGTACATTTGAATGGTAAACAAGGGGAAGGCAGCACCACCGGCGGATCTTAAGAAAACCTTTGTAGCCAGAGCACTGGATGCGTATTGGACGTAGCAATCAATAATGTAATTATTCAATGAATAATAAATCAACACCATACCGAAACCAAAAGCTAAACCAGCTGAAGCTGGACCAACCCAAATAATATGTTTATAAGCGGTAGCACCCAGGATCCATAGAGCAATTGCAGCAAATGGAGCACCGATCTTAGCACCTAGCAAACGATCTTCAGGAGTAGGTTTACGCTGTTTGACAATTTGTAAATATTTGTTTTCACAGTAGAAAGTTGTGGCTAACGCCCAAAGAGCACCGATAACAATAGGAATAAACATTAAACCCACAAGGTTATCTTTGTAGCCATATAGTTCACCGAAAATGACAGGGAAGGCAAAGAAGAACGCATATAGTAGAGAGTAAATCAAACACACGTAGAAACAAGTGGCAACTAGAACAGGTTCAGTGACAGCGAAGTACAAAGGTCTCAACAGACAAGCCCTCATCATTTCACTCATACTGACACCTTGCGCTTCCTGCTCAGTCATAATCTTGGGATTACCAGTTTCCTTTCTTAATCTAGCAGCCTTTCTCTTCAAGATAACTGGAGCGTACGTTTCTGGGATGGCAGAAGATATGATCCACATAACACCTGCAAAGGCCATATTGACCCAGAAAATCAGGTCCATACGTCCGGTAGAAACGGAAATAAAACCGTTAACTAGTGGACCAACAACGGGACCAACGTAAGGAGCAAAAGCGAAGAAAGCAATAGCCTTACCTCTTGTTTCACTTGGGAACATATCGGCAATAGACCCACCAACTAAACACAAACCAGATGATGACCAAACACCACATAAAAATCTACAAGCTAAAAGACAACCTAGATTTGGAGCTAAGGCGCAAGGGATATTGAAGATGACATAAAGACCCATAGAAACAAAGTAAGCAACTCTTCTACCGTAAAGATCACTAACAGGAGACCAAATCAAAGGACCCAGCGAGAACCCAATAACCATTAAAGAACATGATAAAATAGCGGCTTCCATACCAACATGGTATTTCTTTTCAACGGTTCCTAACCCACCACTGATACAAGCGGACCCGTAGGCGACACAAATAACTAAGATTGACAGTAGGACAGTGTAACTCCAACGGATCCATGCAGGCCAGTTATGGGGGTTTTCTGGATCGCCAGTCACAAAGGTAACGAATTCAATTTCCGGATCTAGATCTGGAGCTTCGTCATTCGCACCACTAGAGTCGCCTTCTTTACCCTTTTCGTTATTATCACTTTCTAAAGCATCTTCATTAGAAGAAGGCGAAGAAGCGCCATCGATCTGTCTAGTTCTCGTACGGGAAATCGCAGTAGAAGTTCTACCTATGGAATGTAGAGTGGCGACAGGAACTAAACCTGTAGGGGTTTCTAAAGTATATTCTTCAGGAAAAATCTTATTCTTGCTAGATTGAGGAGCATTAACATCAGGAACGGGGGCTTTGGAGCTCACACCCATGTCCTGCAATGACTTCACGGTTTCCGTCCGGGTCAACTTCAGTTGATTAGGAGCCATGTTGGATTTAGATCCACTCTCTGAAGGGATATATTGTTGCGGCTGCTGACTTTCTACATCAGACAACGAAGATGTTTCGTCTGAATTAAACGAATTTATGGATTCCTGTCTGTTCATTTCTGTTTATCTTTGGCTAGAGGAGTACTAATGCAAAATTAAAATAATGAAGTAAGAAGGGAGAAAGTAATTAGTTATATTAGAAAACTAGACCACGAAATTTGTAGTATAATTATGGGTATGACAATTAAAGAATTAGGGTGAACGCTACCGGTGAGGACAAAAAAGGCTGAACGAAGAAGAAAAATAAAAAGAAGATTAGATCAACGCACCTAGACGAAAAAGAGCAAATACTGCTTATTGTATTCACTTTGGAGAACAGGTTGTAACAGGACAGCTGACAATTGCTAAGTTAAGTAGATTACAAAGACAAATGTTCTTAGGCGAAAAGAATATATAAACTAAAAGAAAAAGTGGAAAAAGGGTACGTGTAAAAAGAGACTAGGATGGTTGAGCAGCGAATGATTGCAAGATATATAAAAGAAACGAGCCAGTTTTACAGCGTTTAACGCAGATCCAGAATATGAACAAAATGCATTAGGAAATAAATGAAAAAAATGGCTCTATGGATCAGGGATCATCATGGCTGCCGGAAACTACGCCGTTCTGTTTTGTTTTTGTTTTTCCTTTTTCCCGTTTGGGTGAAATCAGTGAGCTGTTCCGATCCGTTGGGCGAAGACATTGCCGCAGTGACGAAGCCCGGCTAGTCCGATTGGGCTCCAGTAAACCCCTCGCCAAGCACAAAGAAGCTAGTCAGAGGCCCGCTAGACTGTACTTACTGGTCTTTAGCACACGACGACCGTACTTTGCACGTGGCTGCAGACACATTTTGTATGGAGGGATTGCTTGATTATATAAAGAGCTCTGTTTTTATGTTACCCGTCCAACGTTCTCACCCGGCTCCGCGCTAATTTTTTTTTTTTTTTTTTTTTTTTTTCCAGACCCACACAAAATCTGCGTAGCCGAGATTGCTTATGTATGTTATCATATTGCCTGTTTGAGATATGCAGGATCAGCATAGCATGTCTCTAACCAAATTGTGGGTCAGTCAATTATGTTGCTCTTTTGGGTATACGCTTTCACCGGATTCTCGAGAAATCGTATAATGCATGCCCCAAAGCAGTGGCCGTTCTCGGAAAAATAAAAATAGTTTATATCTCAATTTAGTTATATGGCTATGACGGAAACGACAAAATCAAATTGAAACTTAGAAAAAATAAAAAACAGCGCATTATTAAGGTTTCATGACTCCGTATTCGCTGTCCTACGTGTAAATAGGAAGAAGAAAAAAGTGAAAAAGGAAGAACCCTTCTTTTGAAGGAAAGCATAACTCGTTACTCATACGACGGATGCGAGATATACTCTCTACGTAGTTGTACTAGCCGAATGAAAAAAGAGAAAGTTCCGAATATGTAAAATTGAAATTTCTCTTCTTTATAATAGAACTAACAATTGAACTTTCCTTTTCTTTTGAAGCTACCGTCAATGACAAAGAAGGCAGCTTTGATAAAGTACTCAATAGGTAAAGCAAACTTCAATTCAGTTAGCGAATGCATTGCGTACTAGCGCGAATATTGTTATGGTTCTTAATAGTAGATCTAAGCGTCATACGGGCGCTTGTCCTTCCACCATTGAAAGATTATGATCCGTTAGAGCCTTTGATGAAAAGAGACATGGCCATGGGTCAACGGAACAGATTCAAAGTCGACGGCCAATTGCCGCCCATACTAAATCCCACAGATGTGACAGATGATCAGAGAAGTCTGCATACGCCTGGAGAGATTCCATCTTATGTCATCAATCATTGTCCCTTAGTGCACTTGTATAGCGAAGAGAAATATTGGCCATCGGACATTGCTGAGTACGTTCAAAACTTCCAAATTAAAGATAAAAACGGCAATTCTATATCCACTCATGAAAATTTGACACTGCATGACTTGAAGGCGGAATACCACGTAGATTTATTTGGCAACAAAACGGAAACGCATATCCCCAGTAGCGAGGTATTTTTAACCAGTTTGGACGATTTCGACAAGGACCCTAAATGGTTGCTCGGTCATCTACCCGAATACGGAACAGGCTACAACTCTAAGGCGCCTGCTATTCTGATCGTAGTCGACAAGGGGAACGGGTGGGTTGATGCGTTCTGGTTTTTCTTCTACCCATTCAATCATGGCCCTTTTATTATGGGCCATGGACCCTGGGGCAATCACGTCGGTGACTGGGAACACTCTTTGGTTCGGTTTTATAAAGGTATTCCAAAATATCTTTGGATGAGTGCGCATTCCAGTGGAACAGGCTACAGATACGAAGCTGTTGAGAAATTTAAGAAACTACGGAAAAGAAAACAGCAAGATAGTGACGATGGTGGGGATACTATACTGGAAAGACCGTTGATTTTTAGTGCTAGAGGCACGCATGCTAATTATGCATCCGCTGGGCAGCATGCTCATGACATTCCTTTTTTTTTCATGCCTTTGAGTGATTTTACCGATCGTGGTCCCCTGTGGGATCCATCTTTGAACTTTTACTCCTATACTTTTGATGGTAAAACTGTGACACCCTCCTCAGAGAGAGAAGAATCTCTCGGTTTGGATTGGTTGCATTTTCAAGGTGGATGGGGTGATCAACAACTACCAGCTAGAGATCCAAGACAGAAATGGTGCGTAGCTCAATGGAAGTATATCGGAGGTCCTCGTGGCCCCCTGTTTAAGAAATTGGATAGATTGAATCTATGCGGCGGTGTGAAAAAGTGGAATTTCTGGAATGGTGGCTGCCCCGCAAGAAGATTGATAAAAAAAGCAGAAGGCTTGGACTCTGAGAGCACTGATCTTATGGGTGATAATTGTGGTGTCCTACTCTATAGAATCAGACCAAAATGGCTGAGAGGAATTCTAAGATTTCTAATGTGGAGAGGTATACTCTGTTCTCTTATGGAATTTTTCACCAATTGAAGAACTTTATGACAACAGAATGTTCTGATTGTAATATAATGACAAATTTTAATCTTTAGTAATATCTAATATAATAGTTAATGATAAATAGTTAATTCTAATGTTTAATGATCTGCAAATACTTTTTATGTTTTTCAACATAGTTTTTAATGTGTTTCTACACTTGATCGCAACTAAATCTAAATAAACACACAAGCACAAAATATGATAAAAAAGCAATTTGGCTAGAAGCACAGGAACCAAATATGACGTTCAATTCAAATAGACCCTTATTTCTGGTCTTGTTCATCAGTCCCTGATGTCTTGCTCTTTCCTTCTGCAATTGATAGCGCCACACTTCTCAAAAGCAGTGGAAAAAAAAATCATTTCCCAGAAGAACGCGAGAGAACTCCATAGAAAAAAGGGAACTTTCCTACTCAAAAGAGAAAGGGAAAAATAATTGCGATATATCTTATAGCCTTTTTTTTTTTCCAACTTTCTATTTTTGTAAAAATGAAAATTTCCTTCATAAGCTACAATAAGACTACTCCATCCCTTGTTTCCTCAACGCACCGAACTCGATAGGACTGGTCGTAAAACAGAAAACTGACTAATGGCTGCCGCATGCATTTGTCAACCTAATCTTCTTGAGATTAATGTATCTGATGGACCACTGGATATGATCCGCAAGAAAAGAAAAATACAACAGCCGCAACTACGTCCACCCCTTCGAGAGAATAAATGCCAACCACACTTTTCTGTACGAAAGGTAAACCAGTCTTACATAATTTCTCTCCATAAAGAAATCACATGCCAACTCATTGCAGAAATTGTCAAACAAAAGTTATCGAGGATTTGGGAAAAAGTATACATACCATCTTATGAACTGATATCAGACAAAGACGGTAATCAAATTTATGTGGAACAGAGTGTCGACGAAAATAGGCTAACTTCTGAGATTATGGAGAAACTGGACCCCAACAATATTGATATAGAGGCGATCGAAATATTATTCGACGACTATCACCTAGAATTATCACGCTTGACAAACGGTATTATTATATCTAGTGCCAATGATCACTTTTACAGGGAATTCTCCTTCAATAACATAATTGATGACAACTTTAAAATTTGTGGAACAAGCATGTCTGCAGACAGTTTTGATAAGATTTATGGCGTTATGTGGATTGAAGTACCTTTCAATGGCAATGGCTTACAGAATGATAGCGCCGTTAATAGGGTTTCAACATCTCACAATCAGATAGAAGAATTGAATGACATAGAGCAGGAGATAAGAGCTTTTAATATTAGTCGAAGTAATCAAGAAAGTATCATCAAAAAGGAAGTATCTAGAAGATTGAATGGGCGGTAAGAAATACGGGCTACGGAATTTACCGTGTGTCTTCAAATTGAGTGTCACCCTGTAAGGCTTTCTACTCTATCACAAAATATTACATATTCTAATTCTACAATTATAGATATCAAACTTGATAAATTTAGTAGCAAATATGAAGTATTATTATGCATTTCAAAAAATTCCATTGTCCCTTCTCTTGGGCGCTTGAATTCTAAAAAAAATTAGCGCATCGCTAATAGCGCGTTTGAACCCGTCTTAAGAATGTTCATACCAGTATCAACAAGGGGTATGTTCCTCAGCATTATCTGAAGGTACTCCTCTAAATTTTTAAGTAAGAAAAGGCGTATAGTCATATAATTGTTGGGAATCCACCACTGATAAAGGTTATAATATCAGGTAAAGAAATTTTACTAGAAGTTCATTATCCTATTACTTATCAATCCTTGCATTTCAGCTTTCATTAAATGTGCTCACTGTTTCTCAATCTTTATGCCATAGTTTTGCACCGTATACGATAACATGCCAATAGTACGAATACTAATCGATATATGATGGTTGATTCTTATTCCAACAATTATCTTGAACTTCAATCAACTCTCGCAGTTGTCACGTGCAATTTGATACATGTCGCGTTGATATACAAGTACTAAATACGGTACACAATGGATTATTTCTGTTGTATCTCAAAATGAGATATGTCAGTATGACAATACGTCATCCTGAACGTTCATAAAACACATATGAAACAACCTTATAACAAAACGAACAACATGAGACAAAACCCGTCCTTCCCTAGCTGAACTACCCAAAAGTATAAATGCCTGAACAATTAGTTTAGATCCGAGATTCCGCGCTTCCACCACTTAGTATGATTCATATTTTATATAATACATAAGATAAGTAACATTCCGTGAATTAATCTGATAAACTGTTTTGACAACTGGTTACTTCCCTAAGACTGTTTATATTAGGATTGTCAAGACACTCCGGTATTACTCGAGCCCGTAATACAACAATTTACAACAAGATTCGGGCGTGTGGCGTAGTCGGTAGCGCGCTCCCTTAGCATGGGAGAGGTCTCCGGTTCGATTCCGGACTCGTCCATTTTAATTTTTGATTATGGAATACAAAATGTATATTTCGTATAAAATTATCTTTATTGTTTTTGTGGCTTAGTGATTTTCATTCCCCTCTTTTCTTTTTCCTCTCAGCCTGCAAGTGTGACGCGATCTGAAAGGCGTTTTACCCGCAAAACGCCAAAGAATCATCCTGAAGCGGTAAATTCTAGACTTCAGATCACATACGCTCTATTTGGACAGTTTTTTTTTTTTTTCATATTCCTGATCAGATGAAAGTTAACGCTATTTTTGGTGAAAACACAGAATAAAACAGCTTCTGATAAAATTTAACTAGGAACGTCGAAAACAACAACCGTTAAAATATTTTTAGCTTACAGAAGCACTTAAGAATCACTAACGTTTTCTTCTTTTTTTATTTTCAGTCCAAAGCTTTCGTATTGCTGCAAGTGCTCGAGAAAGCTGCATATTGTTATTGTATTCGTCCTCTCGTACTAGTGTTCATTACTTTATCGTCTATAAATATATTGTTGTTAGAATTTTTCTACTAAGGCAAGTTAGTAGTTGCACAACATTTCTCTCGTTAAATCATCTAAAGTTTACAGAATAGGTATACCACTCACTCCTTTACTCTAATGCCTTTGAGAAATCTAACTGAAACGCACAACTTTAGTAGCACAAACCTGGACACAGATGGTACAGGCGACGATCATGATGGTGCTCCTCTTTCCTCATCTCCTTCTTTTGGACAACAAAATGACAATAGCACCAACGATAATGCTGGTCTCACAAACCCTTTTATGGGGAGTGACGAAGAATCTAATGCGCGGGATGGAGAATCTCTGTCTTCTTCTGTTCATTATCAGCCACAGGGGAGTGACTCTTCACTACTTCATGACAATTCTCGTCTAGATCTAAGTCAAAATAAAGGTGTATCTGATTACAAAGGTTACTATTCCAGGAACAATAGTAGAGCTGTGAGTACGGCTAATGATAACTCATTTCTTCAGCCACCACATAGAGCTATAGCCTCTTCTCCTTCTTTGAATTCTAATTTATCGAAGAATGATATTCTCTCACCGCCAGAATTTGATAGATATCCCTTAGTGGGTTCCAGAGTCACTTCTATGACTCAACTGAACCATCATGGTCGCTCGCCAACATCATCTCCAGGAAACGAGTCGTCCGCCTCATTCTCTTCTAATCCGTTTTTGGGCGAGCAAGATTTTTCTCCATTTGGTGGGTATCCTGCTTCATCGTTCCCACTTATGATAGATGAAAAGGAAGAAGATGATTATTTACACAATCCTGACCCCGAAGAAGAGGCAAGACTGGATAGAAGGAGGTTCATAGATGACTTCAAGTACATGGATAAAAGGTCTGCTAGTGGGCTAGCTGGTGTATTGCTCTTGTTTCTGGCAGCCATCTTTATTTTTATTGTTTTGCCAGCGTTGACCTTTACCGGTGCTATTGATCACGAAAGCAACACTGAAGAAGTTACATATTTAACTCAATACCAATATCCTCAACTATCCGCCATTAGAACATCTCTGGTTGACCCAGACACACCTGATACAGCGAAGACAAGAGAAGCTATGGATGGCTCTAAGTGGGAATTAGTATTTTCTGATGAGTTTAATGCAGAAGGCAGAACATTTTATGATGGGGATGATCCATACTGGACAGCCCCTGATGTTCACTATGATGCTACTAAGGATTTAGAATGGTACAGTCCAGACGCTTCCACAACTGTGAACGGAACCTTGCAGCTGAGAATGGATGCCTTTAAGAACCATGGCTTATATTACAGATCAGGTATGTTGCAGAGTTGGAATAAGGTCTGTTTCACGCAGGGTGCTCTAGAAATCTCTGCAAATCTACCAAATTATGGCCGTGTTTCAGGTTTGTGGCCCGGTCTTTGGACTATGGGTAATTTAGGGAGGCCCGGTTATTTGGCTAGTACCCAAGGTGTCTGGCCTTATTCTTATGAATCGTGTGATGCTGGTATTACACCCAACCAAAGTTCCCCGGATGGTATTTCTTACTTGCCGGGACAAAAGTTAAGTATTTGTACTTGTGATGGTGAAGATCATCCGAATCAAGGTGTTGGTAGAGGAGCTCCAGAAATTGATGTTTTGGAAGGTGAAACTGATACTAAGATTGGTGTAGGTATAGCCTCTCAATCCTTGCAAATTGCACCTTTTGATATCTGGTACATGCCTGACTATGATTTTATCGAGGTTTACAATTTCACAACAACGACCATGAACACTTATGCTGGCGGTCCATTTCAACAAGCCGTATCTGCTGTCTCAACTTTGAACGTAACTTGGTATGAATTCGGTGAGTACGGTGGCTACTTTCAAAAATATGCCATTGAGTATCTGAACGATGACGACAATGGTTATATCCGTTGGTTTGTTGGTGATACTCCAACTTATACTATTCATGCTAAAGCCTTACATCCTGATGGTAATATTGGTTGGAGAAGAATCAGTAAAGAACCAATGTCGATTATTCTAAATCTGGGTATTTCCAACAATTGGGCTTATATTGATTGGCAGTATATTTTCTTCCCAGTGGTTATGTCGATTGACTATGTTAGAATATACCAACCAAGTAATGCTATATCCGTGACATGCGATCCAAGTGACTATCCAACATATGATTATATTCAATCGCACTTAAATGCATTCCAGAATGCAAACTTAACTACTTGGGAAGATGCTGGTTACACGTTCCCTAAGAATATCCTAACTGGTAAATGTACTAGCTCGAAGTTCAAGTTATCCTCTTAAGTGGGTATTTTGATGGTAAATCTACAAGCCCTCGGCTTTAATTATTACCATGGTCATAAAAAGTTACTTACAATGCATACATTTTTCTTTTAGGAAGAAATAAAATATAAAAGACTTATCGTTCAAATCGGGTCATAAAGGGAACTAAAGGTATACTAAGGTAAGACGGGGTTCTCATCTGCACGTAATTTTTTATTATTTTTAGTGAGGGAGAACTTTACCTCTAAGATTGTTTATATAGGTATACACATTTTTGTAAAACTGATTATTCGTTTTTTTTTTTGAAACAAGTTATTAGTACAAAAATCAAGCTCTCACTACTTACCAGTAGTTATTTTAGTAGAATATTATTAACTCTACCGAATAAGTACGATATGAGAAATTGCTGATTTACTTGTGTGTGTTCCTATTATTATCCAGGAGCGCCTCTAATCTATGCTTATAATTTTACGTTGAAAAAAAAGGAGTCTGTATAATTATTTCAAATTCATCCATTTCTCACGGATATTGTGTACCCTATGAGGTAAATAATTGCGCTTTATTTTCTCCCTGTGTTTGCTCGCTCATCTTAAGACGAAAAAAGTAATGGAACACCTACCATCAATAGAAGTACCACACTCATGTAAATAACAAGCGCAAGTGGTTTAGTGGTAAAATCCAACGTTGCCATCGTTGGGCCCCCGGTTCGATTCCGGGCTTGCGCAGATTTTATTTTTTGCTCCCTTCTAAAGCTCTGGATGATTCACCAACTTATCCAAGGCAAGGTCCAACTACCGTTTCCTTCGATGAAAAAGACAATAGGTAGCTCTGTCAAACCCCGTGGAAACGCAAACTCATCGGGAGTGTCCTACTGCTTTCCACTAGTTATCCGACTAGCAAGGCAACTAGTCAAGATGAAACCGTCTCACGAACATTTGTATACGATCTCTTCTCCTGATAGACAATGAAATATACCCCGGTGCTTGTTTCCCACTAAGGAAAAAAGGCCGCTGCCCCACAGCGGGAAGGCCCTTCAAGGGGTAGCGGCATCGCCTAGTAGCACTGTGGGGGGAAGAATACAACGCTCAACGGAAGAGGAAGCTCTGCGAGATGCAGCCAGCACCTTCTATGTTTCAAGGATAACATTTTGAATTAACAAGGAACGCCTTCCCCAATTACCGTTATTGTATTTTTACTTTTTAGAGACTCTCGAGGAAATAAGTAAGGGGTGGATAATTTTCGCTAAAAAAGTTTCAGGGGAGGTTAATAACTACCATGTGCATGCTACAAAGATAAGGAAGGAACACCGACGAATATATTATATGTATAAAAGGAGCATGAAGTTTGTATAGCAGTAAAGCAAGATTCTTTGTGCCTTCCCGTTTCTTGTTGTACCTTTTGTTTTGATTACGTACGAAGTATTATAAGTTTTTTCTGCTTGCTATTGTAATATAAAGTAAGCACAGATTGAGAAGGTAACGATTACTAAAAATATCCAAAAGAAAAACAATTGGATCTTTTTTGACTTCTCTACATTACAATTTCAGTAAAGCAGCTTTCAACTTAATTTAATTTTGAACAATGCCGCCAGCTAGTACTAGTACTACCAATGATATGATAACCGAAGAACCTACTTCTCCACACCAAATCCCAAGGCTTACAAGGAGACTTACGGGGTTTCTTCCCCAAGAAATCAAGTCAATTGACACGATGATTCCTTTAAAGTCAAGAGCGTTATGGAATAAGCATCAAGTCAAAAAATTTAACAAGGCAGAAGATTTTCAAGATAGATTCATTGACCATGTGGAAACTACATTAGCACGTTCCCTATATAATTGTGATGACATGGCTGCTTATGAAGCTGCTTCGATGAGTATTCGTGACAATTTGGTCATTGACTGGAACAAAACTCAGCAGAAATTCACCACAAGAGACCCAAAGAGAGTTTACTATTTGTCTTTGGAGTTTTTGATGGGTAGGGCTTTGGATAATGCCCTGATTAATATGAAGATTGAAGATCCGGAAGACCCTGCTGCCTCAAAGGGAAAACCAAGAGAAATGATTAAAGGGGCTTTGGATGATTTAGGTTTCAAGTTAGAGGATGTCTTGGACCAAGAACCGGACGCAGGTTTAGGTAATGGTGGTCTAGGTCGTCTTGCAGCTTGCTTCGTCGACTCAATGGCAACGGAAGGCATCCCTGCCTGGGGTTATGGTCTACGTTATGAGTATGGTATCTTTGCTCAAAAGATTATTGACGGTTACCAGGTGGAAACTCCAGATTACTGGTTAAATTCTGGTAATCCATGGGAAATTGAACGTAACGAAGTGCAAATTCCTGTCACCTTTTATGGTTATGTTGATAGACCAGAAGGCGGTAAAACTACACTGAGTGCGTCACAATGGATCGGTGGGGAAAGAGTTCTTGCTGTCGCGTATGATTTCCCAGTTCCGGGTTTCAAGACTTCCAATGTAAATAACTTAAGACTATGGCAAGCAAGGCCAACAACAGAATTTGATTTTGCAAAATTCAATAATGGTGACTATAAAAACTCTGTGGCTCAGCAACAACGCGCAGAGTCTATAACCGCTGTGTTGTATCCAAACGATAACTTTGCTCAAGGTAAGGAGTTGAGGTTGAAACAGCAGTACTTCTGGTGTGCTGCATCCTTACACGACATCTTAAGAAGATTCAAAAAATCCAAGAGGCCATGGACTGAATTTCCTGACCAAGTGGCTATTCAGTTGAATGATACTCATCCAACTTTAGCCATCGTTGAATTACAGAGAGTTTTGGTCGATCTAGAAAAACTAGATTGGCACGAGGCTTGGGACATCGTGACCAAGACTTTTGCTTATACTAACCACACTGTTATGCAAGAGGCCCTGGAAAAATGGCCCGTCGGCCTCTTTGGCCATTTGCTACCCAGACATTTGGAAATTATATATGATATCAACTGGTTCTTCTTGCAAGATGTGGCCAAAAAATTCCCCAAGGATGTTGATCTTTTGTCTCGTATATCCATCATCGAAGAAAACTCTCCAGAAAGACAGATCAGAATGGCCTTTTTGGCTATTGTTGGTTCACACAAGGTTAATGGTGTTGCTGAATTGCACTCTGAATTAATCAAAACGACCATATTTAAAGATTTTGTCAAGTTCTATGGTCCATCAAAGTTTGTCAATGTCACTAACGGTATCACACCAAGGAGATGGTTGAAGCAAGCTAACCCTTCATTGGCTAAACTGATCAGTGAAACCCTTAACGATCCAACAGAGGAGTATTTGTTGGACATGGCCAAACTGACCCAGTTGGGAAAATATGTTGAAGATAGGGAGTTTTTGAAAAAATGGAACCAAGTCAAGCTTAATAATAAGATCAGATTAGTAGATTTAATCAAAAAGGAAAATGATGGAGTAGACATCATTAACAGAGAGTATTTGGACGACACCTTGTTTGATATGCAAGTTAAACGTATTCATGAATATAAGCGTCAACAGCTAAACATCTTTGGTATTATATACCGTTACCTGGCAATGAAGAATATGCTGAAGAACGGTGCTTCGATCGAAGAAGTTGCCAAGAAATATCCACGCAAGGTTTCAATCTTTGGTGGTAAGAGTGCTCCTGGTTACTACATGGCTAAGCTAATCATAAAATTGATCAACTGTGTTGCTGACATTGTTAATAACGACGAGTCAATTGAGCATTTGTTGAAGGTTGTCTTTGTTGCTGATTATAATGTTTCTAAGGCTGAAATCATTATTCCAGCAAGTGACTTGAGTGAGCATATTTCTACTGCTGGTACTGAAGCGTCTGGTACTTCTAATATGAAGTTTGTTATGAACGGTGGTTTGATTATTGGTACTGTTGATGGTGCCAATGTGGAAATCACAAGGGAAATTGGTGAAGATAATGTCTTCTTGTTTGGTAACCTAAGTGAAAATGTCGAAGAATTGAGATACAACCATCAATACCATCCACAAGATTTACCATCTAGTTTGGATTCTGTTTTATCCTACATTGAAAGTGGACAATTTTCTCCAGAAAATCCAAATGAATTCAAACCTTTAGTCGACAGTATTAAGTACCACGGCGATTATTACCTGGTCAGTGATGACTTTGAATCCTATCTGGCCACCCATGAATTAGTGGACCAGGAGTTCCACAATCAAAGGTCAGAATGGTTAAAAAAGAGTGTCCTGAGCGTTGCAAACGTCGGCTTCTTTAGCAGTGATCGTTGTATCGAGGAATACTCCGATACCATTTGGAACGTTGAACCAGTGACTTAGCTGGGAGTTTTTTTTTATCTCTTTGGCACCCTTCTCCCCATTTCTAGTAAGCGCTTTTTTCTCTTTACTTCTTCTCTTATATAAAACGCCTTTAAAATAATCGTTATCGGTTTTTTGGCACTCTTTTAAATGGTATATATGATGTTACAGGAAAACTTAGTTGTTTTCATATTGAAAATTCGCGCAGGATAACGCTTGTGTAAAACCGAGTGTCCTGAAGGTGGGTAAGGCGGTCCTTATTATCACTTACTCGAACGTTGACATTGGTATAGTCCCTATCAGGTAGGATGTACTGACGTTTTGACAATAGTTTCGATTTTATGGATTGTTTGAAAAGAGCGAGACAGTGACAAAACGTGATAGATTACATAGTAGTCAGTATACAACTTTCCGTAATTAGCCACGAGGCCAGAAAGGAAGAGAGAATAGTATAACCTAATATAGATCTGCAATATCACTATTTTGGAACTCCTTAGACTCATCTGGTTTCGCTCTTTCATCCTTAAAGCTTCCATTTTTTTTCTCTATTGGTTTACTCGTAAGCTGATGCTGCCCCTGTGAGGGCGAGATTGGGAATTGTGGATGAGAAGGTCTCGAGCCTTGATGATGATCACCAGCCATATTGCGAGAACCGTTTGAAGGATTATAATTTTTATTGATTGGTGCATTGGATTCTTGGCGACTATATTTCTGTGGTTGCCTATTGAAGTTGGTTTCCGGCTTGTTCACGTACCTAGGGTTATGATATCTAGAGTCATTTGGCGAGTTTTTGTACCGGGACTCATTTGAATTACCCTGGTATCTTGACTGAGGCCCCAATGGCAAAGGTACTTTATTATATTTAGAGCTGACATTTGTCTCAGGATGAAATCGATTTACGGGATTCCTGCTGTTGTTGGGTGCAGTGCTGTTGCCGCTGAAGCGATTATTTCTGGAACTATTGTTGGGTCCGTATCTATTAACTCCTGCAGGGGCTGCTGGCGGTGGAATCGCAGTTTTAGCATATCCGCTGTTCACATGATACGGTCTAGGATTTTGATGTAGTTCTCTTATTTTCGAAGGAGGCGGCTTAGCCAATACGTTCTTTGATGGAGGCAAAAAACTTGCGTCATCTTTCTTGGGGCCTCTTGGGATCGCCCCAAGATTTTTCACGACAGGTGATTCACCCTTTTCAACTATATGACCTCTTGGCGCAGTAGGTACTCTTTGGGACAATGATTGGTGCATTTCTTCCTTGTACCTCTTAATATCAGCTTCATGACTTTCTTCCGTCGGTAATGTTATCTTCTCTGATGGTAAAGGGTCCTCTTTAAACCAAGGATGGTGTTTAGCAGACATAGCGGTCAACCTCTTGTAAGGATCTAACGCTAACAACTGTCCTAAAAAATCTAGACCTGTTTCACTTAGATATTTACCAAATCTTTCCCTCAACGTTGGCTTGTAATTAGTTGTTGTTAGTTCAGCACCTGGCAAATATCTAGCCACGGCCCAATCTTCTTCTGTCGGTGTACCAAGTAGTTTGAAAATAACATGTCCCTGATCAATATCCGTTTTTCCCTGTAAAATAGGTTTTTTCTCAAAAAATTCTGCGAAAACGCATCCGACACCCCATATATCAACAGCTGTTGTATACTGTTTATCACCAAGCACCAACTCAGGTGCTCTATACCATCTCGTTACGACTACTGATGTATATTTGGCGCCGGAACCTGCACCACCAGGATACTTTAAGTTTGGAGGACAGCCATAATATAATCTTGCTAAACCAAAATCAGCAAGCTTTAAAACACCGTTGTGGTCAATCAAAATATTTGCTGTCTTTATATCCCTATGCATGAATTTTGCACAATGAATATAATTTAGGCCTTCTAATATTTGTAGCATCATATTCTTTATATCGCACATCTCTAAGTTGATTCTCGGATTATGCAAAACGCCCGACAGATCTGCTACCATATACGGCAGGATCATGTAGAATGACTTATGTAGGTTGCTGGATGCCGCATTTGTAATATCCGGTGAATGGTCATACACCATTTCGATTAGTTTAATAATATTTTTGTGGTTTAAACGCTTTAAAATAGTAATTTCTCGTTGTGCAGTTATAGGAAACAGATCTTTTTCAACGCTAACTATAATTTTTTTCATTGCCACTTGTCTTTGAGTCTCTAAATGAATTCCCTTATAAACCTCACCAAATGTTCCTTGTCCTAATTTTTCATCCTCACGATAATGATTCTGGAAAACTGTACACCCGTAAACTTTCTCACTACTTCTTTTTCTTAGTTTGATGTATGTTAAGTTAGTCTTCGCATCTCGCTGGATGGCTGGTGTACTCTTCACTTTGCCGATTTTGTATTTATTAAATTCGGTTTTTGGAAGAACCGCGGGGGAACCATTATCACTCATATTATTTTACTGTTATTCTGCTTGACCACGAATGTACTGCTAATACTATACAATTTCTTTTGCTGGTGTTTGGTAATATTTCTTTTCACCATTGTTAATTTCTCTCTCTACATTGCCTATGCTCTATTAAATGCATATGTGAATTTTTCAAATTCACAGAGGTTTGGTGTATGGGTGTATTTCCGTTCGACGCGATGACCACATAATCTTGAACTTACTTATTAGGAAAGCTGAACAGTGGAATATCAGAGTTGCTACCGCCAATAAAATGTCTGTATATTGTTCCCAAGATTCACAGTTGTGTCCAGGAGTAGTACATATTAGATTTGGGGATAATTCTTCTTAATTCCTGAAGAATGATCTGCATCTGGTAACTTCTCAAGTCAAACGGGATCATGGTGCCCTGAAATTGATAATTGCTAGCGTAAAATGCTGCGGTCGCATTATCTCTCAAACCAACGGCTGATTTCTCGGTAAAAAAATCCAGTTGCACTAAATTTTCCCAAACGTTCTTGACGTCCTTTTTCAACCATAGTTTGATAGTATTGTCGATAGAAAAAGTACTTTGACCTGTTCCCACATTTGTAGTAGGAGCCACGGTGGGAATTCTGGAGTTGATAGCTTTAATCATCTTTTCATACTCTGCATAAGCTAAATTAAAATTAAAAGATCCGTCTTTCGCCCTTAAGGCAACCCTAGCGGCTGAGATCAAAATGGCTAACTCTAAATCGGATAAAGATTGGAGCCTTCCTGTTAAATTATTAGATAGTTGGTTCTTATTGTATATGTCAAGAAAAGAACACGATTTTATGGCAGTGCAGAGTGAACCAAAATTTTTGGATGTCGCTACTAATGGAATTATGCTATTTTTCAATGTAGGTAATGACCTAAAGGTTTCGAAATTCATCCTAATATGTCTATTCAAATTCGATCGAGGGTCGGATAGTTCTTTTTCCAACGTTTCATTCCATTGTGAAACCCAGGGGGAGATTTCAGAGCGAACTGTAAGTAAATTTCTGACGGCGTCAACCATATCGTCTAGATTCTGTATTTGCGGCATATAAATCACTCTTTGAGAAAATCTACTCTTTACCCTCTTTTCTAAATATTCCAAGATATTTAATTTCGTTGTGCAGCCAAAAATGCAAACAGGTACCCGAGAATGTTCTACCATGTCAAAAAGATTGTATAATAAAGTTTGCCTCACAGGCCCAGCAAATGTATCAATTTCATCGAATATAAAAACAACTGTTATCTTTGTTATACTCTCTCTGTCAACCTCACCACTATCTTCATTTCTTGTCTTCGTGGTCGAATCTAAGAGTAAAAGAATTTTCTCAAACACTTCTGTCAAAGAACCACTGCTAATAGTCTCTAATGAAGTATCGTCAATTTTTTCTTCACTGCCATGAATTTTCTGCAACTGCTGTTCCAATTGAGTTGCTATACCGTTAATAGCTGTTTGTTCGGAGTGAATAAACCCATTCAACCTGATAGTTATAAACTGCTCTTTATAAGATTGTTGCAACAAAGACAGTTCATAGTCTAATAAGTATGTTTTGTAACTTTGTCTGGGCCCCACGAGAATTACTGAATGACTCTCTTTCTGAATAATGGATTGTTTAATGATTCTATCGATCTCTTGTTGACAATCTTGTAAATATGTGAAGATTATCTTTTCGTCCGTAGGAAGTGTGCCATAAAGTTGCTGCAGTAACCTTCTTTGAAGGGAACCAAAACCAGGGTCGCTGTCTTTACACTTTTCATTATCTATAGTACGCTTTTTTAGAATCGCTGCAGTCTCCTCTACCTCTTCGTTTGAGTGCCTCTTTATTGGGAGAAGATTGACTTGCGGTGATAGACGAGCTTCGCTTATAGTCATGCTTCTTCTTTTGAATATTACCGATATTAGTAGTTTATATTTGATATTTCTATCAGTATTATTTAGATTTTTTTTTTTTTTTTAATTGTTAATGCTTTTTCTTAGAACTTTCCAAAAACGAAAGGAAAATGGGACATTCAAAAACTTACCTCACATAGAAAAATGATAAATCCAAAAATACACTTGAACACATGTATGAAACTTAATACAAAATATATGGTTATTTTTTTTTTAATTATATAATAGAGTTAGAATACCTGGTAGAAAGGAGAGTAGAAAAACAAGAAAGAAAAAAAGCAAACAGTAAATACAAATGTACATTTTATCATCATACAACACTCTATTTCTTACCAACAACTTCCCAATTGTCACCATCTTCAACAGTCAATTGAGCAGTTTTATCCTGTAGCTTTTCAACTGCCGCATCAACTTTGTTTTCTTTTGCGTCTCCATTTTGCTTTTCAGCCTCTTCATCTTCATCATCATCTTCAGTACGTAAAACATCATAAACAGACTTCTGGATTTTTGGTTGCTCATCAGTAGTCTTTTTGTTAGTTAGAGACCTATCCTTGTAGGTATTTTTGGTTTGTTGAGGCTTACCAAACTGAGCACCTCTGGCAGCACCCCAATCCAAAGCTGGTTCTTCCTTTTCTCTTTCTCTTCTTGGTGGTCTTGAGGAGCTTTGGAAGTTGGAACCTCTGGCTGCACTCCAGTCAATATCTGGCTCTTCTCTTTCTCTTCTTGGTGGCCTCGAGGAGCTTTGAAAGTTAGAGCCTCTAGCTGCACTCCAGTCAATATCTGGCTCTTCTCTTTCTCTTCTTGGTGGTCTGGAAGAGCCTTGGAAATTGGAGCCTCTTGCAGCGCTCCAGTCGATATCAACTTCTTCTCTTTCTCTTCTTGGTGGTCTGGAAGAGCCTTGGAAATTGGAACCTCTTGCAGCAGTCCAGTCAATATCAACTTCTTCTCTTTCTCTTCTTGGACCTCTGAAGTTAGAACCTCTAGCGGCACCCCAATCAAGATCTGGTGCATCTTCTCTTCCATCACCTTGGAAATTGGAGCCTCTAGCACTACTCCAATCAACATCTGCACCTCCCCCTCTTCTTGGAGCCGCAACAGAAACGTAAACAGTTCTCTCATTCAATTTAGTACCGTTGAACTTCAGAACGGCGACCAAATCTGCTCTTTCTTTCAAAGTAACGAAAGCATTACCCTTTAATCTTGTTGGGTCTCTTAGATTCTTTGGCAAAACAACTTCTTCAACCGCTTCAGGCTTAACTAAACCATCTTCAACCCAGGCTTGAACACCCTCTGGGGTAATATCCCATGGAATGTTGTTTATGACAGCCCTATATGGTGGAGCATCTGGAACAGGGTATTCCTCTCTTCTATCGGAAGAACCGCCCCCCAAAGCAGGGTCTAATCTAGATCTACCTCCAAAACTGCCACCAAAGCCGCCTGAACGCGTGTTATTGCTGTTGTTTTTAGCATGAGCCAATTCGGACAATGGAATAGTGTTTGCATTAGCGGTTTCAATAGGAATTGTGATCTTATTCAAATCGACATCTTCTTCAGCCCAAGATGAACCAAAGGTGTCATCATTTAAAAATGACGTAAGGTCCATCTTCTTTACGGTTTTCTTTGGTGGAGCCATGATGTGTCCTTTTTATTATGGTATTATTTTCCTAAAGACAGATGAAAGCTAATATAAACTCGAGTTTTATGATAATCCCGCTTATTGGTCTACTGATCTTCTCTAACTCTGTAGTTATATCTATCTCTTCTGCTTCTATTTCTGCTTTTCTTTAGCGATGCTGATTTCCGCAAAAAAATTTTCATTCCGTGGTGCGTGATCTGATGAGAAATAAAGCCAAAAAGAAAAAAAGACAAGAAGACAAAAAGGTTGGGCGGCTAAGTAGCGCCAGGATATAAAAAGCAACATAGATTTCAGTACCCTATTATCCTGCCAAAATTTACTTTAAGAAGTCTCTATGAATATACAGGCTAAATTTGGAAACATGAGAAAGGAAAGATGAAGATACAAAGATTGCAAGCAGTCAAGAAGATTTAGGAAAAAAGGAAAAAGCAAAAAATATCGATTTTTATGACTTACAAACTAAATTGATATGTTCGAAATAATTTTGAGAAGCTGAGCTCAATCTGGTACTAATCACTTCAAGTTAGATGTGCAAAGAAAGAGAATAGCATAAATTCAAAACCAAAGGAAGTGCGAGGCATTACCCGCATATTATCGGGAAACAGAAGCCATGTTAGAGTGATTTCCAACAAATGGCCCTTTGCCAGAGATGGGCTCTGCAAAAGAATTGGAAGAAGAGAAGAAATCGCTTCACATTCCGTTTCGTTTCTGGGTCTAATTAAAGTAGTACGGTGTCAATTAGGTATGCTAGGTTTGCGAACTCATGGTTTAGACAGGTATGAACATTATATTCGTCGCCCGTCGGATTTTGGCAAACTTGAGCTGCAAGATTGGTTGAATCATAAGTCATTCCGAGTTTCCCCCAATTTATTAATTGATTCAAGCACCACACGTGAGTGGAATGAACCTGAGCTTTTTTATCAAAATACCGAGGATGAAACTTGGGTGAGACCTTGTGTAGGGCCAAAGCTAGAACCATCAATGATGATGCTCAGATATCACGATTCGAATATTGGTCAAATGCCTCAATTTTGTTATCCAATCTCAAGTCCGATAAATTTTAAACCAGTATTAAAATACATTTTGCAAGAACGTTCTGAACTGTCAGACGGCTTCCCTCAAAAGTATAACACACTAATAGGTAGTCTTTTTGACATTGATAAAAACCCAGAAACCTTAGATGATTCAGATATAGAAGCATTGGATGACATAGAAATGAGCAGTGACAGCGGTAATGTTAAAGAACCAAAAATTGAATTGCAGGCGCTGGAAGAAATCCAACAAAAGCATTTCAGTTTAATAGTATCCAACAATGGAATCTTTCAAACAGGTAGCACTTCAATAACATACATACAGTCTGGCATATCTGGCAGCATAGCTATAAAACCCAACAACGTTGCAACTTTAATATTACTCACTCAACCAAGTGGTCACTTATTGTCTATTTTACCGCTTGATGACGGTAAAGAGACATATTTGCTACAATATTGGAACCTGGGACAAAAAGGTCAGTGGAACATAATCAAGCACCAAAACGAGAAGCAGTTTGTTCTTATACATAAGGAACTAGGCATTTGCAAATTTTTTGAATTCCATTTACCATTTACTTTTCAATTAGTAAACAATTTAACATTGACCGATTCCGTGATTATGAACGGATCCTTTTTCCCAACAAATTACACTGATTTAGATCCCTATTTCATTATATTTATAACAGCCATAAGATATGAAAGGATAGTCTACTTTGTCATAGAATGGAACAACAACGAAATAAAGAAAAAAGAGGTATATCAATTGACAGTATTTGATGGTGAGAAGACTAATATGACAATACCCATTGGACTAAATGCATGTTTAGTCGAAACACCCCTAAAGTTCTCTTTAGTTTCTGCAAATCAAATTATGTCAGGAGAGACTGAATTCCACTCATTCCAATTGAAGGCTCTCAAGGGAATCAAGTCATTTTTTCCAGCTCCTTTATTGTTATTAAAATTACAAGAACTACACCCACATACATTTAAAAAATTCCAATATTGTACCATAATATCCTCCTCGACAGGAAATATTTGTTTTTGCGTCACCGAACGATCGACAATAGTAAATGGTAATTTAAAATTTTACGAGCTAACTAGGTTCAAAGGATTGAAATCCATTTCACCACTACCTTCAAATCCGATAAATTTAGACTCCAGATCCTCAAGTTATGTACTGGTGGTCATAAGTTTTAGTAGAACATTAGAGCTAACATTATCTCTAGAAGATTTGAGATGTTTAGATAAAAAAGACGTTATTAAGCCTTTGAAAAATATCACCTTCAAGCACACAATTGATAGTTCCACAGAGGAGAACTCTCAAATTTTAGCATTTACGTCTTCTAAAATTTATAACACACACACAGGCTCTAACATCAATGACACGAGAAATTCTCAAGTTTGGCTTACCTCACCAAATGCAATAACTCAACCTTGCATTGATTATAAACTCAGGAAAACTCATCAACTTATCCACTTAAAGCAATTTCAAATTTTTAGACATCTTAGGATATGGAAATGTAAGAACCTTGATATTGCTCTGTTACAGAGACTTGGAATAAACCAGTCAAATACCGAAAGTTCGTTAATTTTTGCGACCGACGCTGTTTCTAACAACAGAATATTTTTATTAGATTTAACTATGACAACGACAATCGATAATGATGATCCCGTTCAAGGACTGATAAATATAGAAGATTTACTATGTGATACTGAAAACGAAACTATCCTTCTAAATTTTACGAAAAATAACTTGATTCAAGTAACTAGGGATACGATATACATCGATCCCATTGGTGGGGACAAAGAGTTGCGTAAGATTTCTCCAGGTTGGGAATTCGAAAACGTTACATACAATGATGGTATTTTAATAGTTTGGAATGCTGGGCTTGGCTGTGTCTCTTATATTGAAAATATAGACGCTGTTGATGAGTCTGGCGCCTTAGTTTCAAACTTAAGCAGCAGCAAAGGCATGAGCAAGTTCTTCAAGCAGTTAGGAACTGTCACGAGTGTCAATTTTCAAATCAAAGAGTCTACAGATGATCCAACCAAGTATGACATTTGGATCCTTTTACCAGACTGTGTCATTCGTACACCCTTTTCTGACTGGATTAGTGATTCACTTGATTTTTCTGATGTGTATATTTTGAGTGTTCAGCAGGCGTTAATAAACGGCCCTTATTTTTGCTCTCTCGATTATGAATCATATTTTGAGGTGCACACTTTACAGAACAACTGCTTCAAAAAAGGATCCAGGTGTACAAGCAGAGTTAATTTTCAAGGGAAAGATATTAAATTTAGAAGCTTTGGTGTGAATCAATGTTTGGCATTTAGTGCATTTGAAATTTTTGTCATCAATTTAACGCCAATTCACGACAGTAGAGAATTGGATTTTTACAAGCTAAAATTACCGCACCTAGGTAATTACAATTCAATTCTTGAAGTCTGTCCGGACATAGAAAACAACCAATTATTCATACTCTACTCTGATGGCTTAAGAATCCTCGAACTATCATACCTAACATCAAATAATGGAAATTTCTTATTAAAATCTACAAGAAGCAAAAATAAGAAATTTTTATATCTAGACAAAATAAATCGAATGCTGGTATTGAATCAGGACTTGAGGGAATGGGAGTGTATTAGACTATCAGATGGTAAGGCAGTTGGTTTAGATTCTCAACTTCTTAAGGATGATTCTGAAGAAATCCTAGAAATAAAGGAATTACCAATAGCAACAGAGGACAATCCTTTAGAAAAGAAAACTGTATTATTGATCTCTTTTACTAGCTCATTAAAACTAGTTTTATTAACTGCTGCAAAAAACAAAATTTCCAATCAAATAATAGATTCGTATAAACTTGACAATTCAAGACTCCTCAATCATTTGGTCATTACTCCCAGAGGTGAAATATTCTTTCTGGATTATAAAGTTATGGGCACCGATAACGAAATGTCCTTTAACAAGTTGAAAGTCACAAAACATTGCATTGACCAGGAGGAGAGAAATAATACGACTTTGCGGCTCACTTTGGAAACCCGGTTTACATTTAAGAGTTGGAGTACAGTTAAGACGTTTACTGTAGTAGGCGATAATATCATTGCTACCACAAATATGGGCGAAAAGCTCTACTTGATTAAGGATTTCTCTTCATCATCTGACGAATCGAGAAGGGTGTATCCCTTGGAAATGTATCCTGATTCAAAAGTTCAAAAGATAATACCATTAAATGAATGCTGCTTTGTTGTTGCCGCTTACTGTGGAAATAGGAACGATTTAGATTCAAGATTAATTTTTTACTCTTTACCCACCATCAAAGTTGGGCTTAATAACGAAACAGGCAGCCTACCAGATGAATATGGGAATGGGAGAGTCGACGACATATTCGAGGTTGACTTTCCTGAAGGATTTCAATTTGGCACTATGGCTTTGTATGATGTTTTACATGGTGAGAGGCACGTAAATCGTTACAGCGAAGGCATACGGTCGGAGAATGACGAAGCAGAGGTTGCCCTAAGGCAGCGTAGAAATTTACTACTATTTTGGCGAAACCACTCTTCTACACCAAAACCTTCACTACGCCGAGCCGCCACTATAGTATATGAGGATCATGTATCATCCCGTTATTTTGAGGATATAAGTTCTATATTAGGAAGCACTGCAATGAGAACTAAAAGACTATCTCCCTATAATGCGGTAGCATTGGACAAGCCTATTCAAGATATTAGTTACGATCCCGCAGTACAAACTTTATATGTGCTAATGGCAGATCAAACAATTCACAAATTCGGCAAGGACAGGTTGCCTTGCCAGGACGAATACGAACCAAGATGGAATTCTGGCTATTTGGTTTCAAGAAGGTCAATAGTTAAATCTGACCTCATCTGTGAGGTTGGGTTATGGAACCTTAGCGATAACTGCAAGAACACAGTATAATTCCCTCATTTCCAATAACATTGTCGCTGATAAAATCGTGATTCTCGATCAATGTGCTACGCGTCGTGCGGCGTGACAAGGGGCTAAAAAAAGATACAAGAATTCTTGTTGTTTCCAATTTGCTTCGCCTCAGAAAAAAAAATAAACAGATTATACAATTTTTGTTTGATTTGTATTGGGTACTACATGTTTTAGTAGTTGATACAAATACTTCTTTATCCTAATCGTATATATTTATTTTACCAGCAGGAATTCGTCTTTAATATCGTTTCGACCATCGATCATTCCTCTGAGTATTGCAAAAACATTTTTGGAACAACCCAAACTTAAAGTTACAAAACTCAAAAAAGGAACAAAATTAATAAAACAAAAGAATCGCTGTTAGAGGTTTATTGTTGCACTAATAGAAAATCATAGAACTTTAAAAATTATACTAGAAAGATGTCACAACAAGTTGGTAACAGTATCAGAAGAAAGCTGGTAATCGTTGGTGATGGTGCCTGTGGTAAGACATGTTTATTAATCGTCTTTTCCAAGGGCCAATTTCCAGAAGTCTACGTACCAACCGTCTTTGAAAACTATGTAGCAGATGTTGAAGTTGATGGGCGTCGTGTAGAGCTAGCGCTATGGGATACCGCTGGTCAAGAAGATTATGATAGACTAAGACCATTGTCATACCCAGACTCCAATGTCGTATTAATTTGTTTCTCTATCGATCTTCCAGATTCTTTAGAGAATGTACAAGAAAAATGGATTGCCGAAGTATTACATTTCTGTCAAGGTGTGCCAATTATTCTTGTTGGTTGTAAAGTGGATTTGAGAAACGACCCACAAACCATTGAACAATTAAGACAAGAAGGTCAACAACCCGTTACATCACAGGAGGGACAATCTGTAGCAGACCAGATTGGCGCAACCGGATACTACGAATGTTCGGCCAAGACTGGTTATGGTGTCAGAGAAGTGTTTGAGGCCGCCACTAGAGCTTCATTGATGGGTAAATCTAAAACGAATGGTAAAGCTAAGAAGAACACTACTGAAAAGAAGAAGAAGAAGTGTGTCTTGTTATAGGAGTGTCTCGATCTCTCAGTCGTTAACTTAGTGGCAGATACTGCCCTTTTTCAATCCCATTCCTTTTCTCATTGTATGTACGTATGCCTTTTTTTGTTATTTTAGCTCTAACTATAGCTACTTGTTTTTCTCCCAGTATGTGTATAATCTTATTCTTCTCTACATATAAGTGTATTGCTCAGTAAGTATTATCATCTATTAAAGAAGAATAAAAATTATCATGTATTTATTTACAAGTGCGTATCCTATATATATATATATATACTTTCGCGATAAAATTTTTTACCAAATACCCTTCTTAACACCTGGCAAATTACCCTTCAGAGCGTTTTCTCTAAATTGATACCTACACAACCTAAAATCACTTAGAACAAATCTTGCATGTCCAGAGTCCACGCACCTATTTTTGATCTGCGTAGATCTCATGTAGTTTGGCAATGCATTTAGTTTTAACTGAGCCTCCAACCTCAGTTTTGTTGGAAGGTTCATATTTCTAGCGATGAATTTCAAAGATTTAACAAGGATTTCATTCTCTTTAAATTGTTGTCTTTTGAAGTTATCCCTAAGTATGCGAGCATTGATAAACCCTGGTGGTAGCTTGGTTTTTATAGGAAATCTGAAATTACCCATCGGTTAATGTATATATTTGTCAGTTTACCTTTTCTTTCGTTTTTCCTTTCAATCCTCTTTATCGCAGTTTGGTTCTTAGTTTGAATATTCCTCTGTTTTCGCTCTTTTCTCGTACAGCGCGAATTCTCCGCCAGCTTTAGAAAGTTGTAATCATTAGTGTTATTAAGGAAATAAATAATTAGCCACATACATATGGTTATATATCGTACTCTATCTATCTAGGCATCTTGCTTTAAAAATTGCGCGAATCGGCTGGCTTCATGAATTCCACACTCGGTCTTGGCCTTGCCCTTCCATCTTCCTGCTCTCTCATCTTCACCTTCCTTGACGGGTTGTGTGGAATGGTAATCACCAATGGATCTATATCCAAGGTCCAAAAGTTCGTTGTATGGTACATTGTTTGCATCTATATACTGTTTAACCTGCTCGAACGTCCAATTGATCAATGGATTTATTTTTAAGATTCCATTAAGTTCGTCTATTTCAATAATCGACAGTTGGGAGCGGGCAGAACCTTGTGATTTTCTTCTACCAGTAAACACAGCACTTATATGTAGCTCTTTGTAGGCACGATGTGCAGGTTCCACTTTGGCCAGATAATCGTACTTGTCATCATCTTTCTCCCATAAGAAATCCCCGTATTTCGAGGCAAAATCTGCCTCCGATTCACATCCATCCGGCTTATATACGTGAATGGTTTGATTTTTAGGCTGGTAGTATTTTTTCTCAATCTCGTTTTTTAGTGTTAAAGTTTGTGGGAAATGGTGCAAAGTGTCTATAAATAATAGTTCTGGCATGTAGTATTTTTCAGATAGCTTTGACAACATATCGATAGTAACCAAGCCAGTCAAACCAAATGCAGTGGTTTGGAAAAGATGAGGAAACGTTACGATAGACCATGCAATAATCTCCTGTGGCGTTTCCAGCTTGATTAGTTGTTCATTCCAATGATCCAACTGTTCTTGTGTGACAATTATATCATTATTCAAATGATAGGTCTTCATTTTATGAGTTGCTATGGGTTGATACCTTTGCTGGCCTTAGTTTTGATCTTAAAGCATTGAAAAGGTTACAAACAGTACAGTATACTTTTTTTATATCAATATAATACTATCTCTATGAGCTTTTACTTTGTCGAGATTTGCTGAGTCATGTTGTGGCTTTTCTTTTACTAGCCACGTGAAATGATGATAAAAATAAAAAGAATAACGACGGAATAAAGAACAGTATGATAAACCGTAAAGATATTTAGAATCAATAGGTGATGTCCACCCGGTAACAAGATGCCATTCATGTTAAACTAGGACAAATTTCCTTCTTGTCCCCCCACCATTCTCTTTTATCCAATTCTTTTGTCAGCGCGCATTAAAGAACAAGAACTTCGTACTTTTAACTACTAACTCCTGTTTGAGAAAGAGGCAAATATATAGAAAAATAAACCGATAAGATGAATGGAAACAGCACTAACAATGAACAATTGCAGCAAGAACTGGCCACTACTCAAGACCAAGTGGCTTCGATTATTGAGTCCTTCGTTGAATTAGGTGTCTCGATATATGATTTTCCTGGTACTCCAGAAGCCACCAAGGGAATGATCACCAACTTGCAAAGAAATGTGGATCGCTTGTACAAGCTGAACGTGAGAAGCAACGATCCTCAATCCAGCTTGTCTAAGGTGGACATTCCCTTGGAAGTTGTTCAATACATTGAGGACGGTAGAAATCCAGATATTTACACAAGAGAGTTCGTGGAAGCCATAAGAAGATCCAACCAATATCAAAGAGGCAAGATGCATGGATTGAAGCAATTAAGAGATTCACTTGCTGACAAGATTGTGGATGAATTTCCAGAGTTGAAAGAACCTGTTGAAGATATTATAAAGAGAACATCTCCCATTGACAATGTCTCCAATACTCACTAATAGTAATTTTTCTGATTTTTTTTCTCGCTAGAAAAAAAAAATTTCATGGTTAGAAAAATTTTAACATAGAAATCATGGCATCATCGCCACAATTGGAAGAGGAAGCAGCTGGGAAATTAGAAACAATCCACGCATCAGCTATGGCAAAGAGCAAAAAAAAAACAGATGTTGTCGATTCAACAAACCTGCCCATTCTAGAATTACTATCATTAAAAGCTCCCATTTTCCAGTCTCTTTTACATCCTGAACTGCCCATTATAATAACTGGCTTTGGTACAGGACATATTGTGTGCCATCGTTATGACCCCGCTAAGTTGCAATCGCACCTAGATCGTAGACGTAGAATTGACACTGCAACTACAGGCAAGGATGCAAAGAAAGGTGTATGCCCTTGGATTAGATTAGATATAGACCTAGAAACTGGAGATTTGAAATTTGTTGATATTGAAGAACAACATCAACAAAAGCAAACAGGAAAAGATGAAGACTTGGGCGTAAAAACACTTTGGAAGACTAAAAGACATAAAGGTAGTGTCCGTGCCATGTGCTTTGATTCTAAAGGTGACAATATTTTTTCTGTTGGATCGGATAATGTTTTAAAAAAGGCCAATACTATGACCGGCAAAGTCGTCAAAAAGGTAAACTTAAGCTCACTGTTTAATTCTGAAGAGAAAAAAAATGATAAATTTACGAAATTATGCGCCTCTCAAACTCACCCATTCATTTTAATAGGCGATGAATCCGGTAATATACACGTAATAAACTCGGAAAACTTGGCATTATCAAATTCCATTCGTTCGATACATTTTGGCGACTCTATCAACGATATTTTCCACTTTGATAAAAGATCTGCATATAAATTCATTTCTTTGGGCCAGACAACGTTAGCTTATTTTGACGTTCGCGACAAAGATGCCAAACCGAACGTAGCTGGAAACGAGGATGGTAAAATTTTGATCAGCGATGATCAGGAGGACGAAGTTCTTTGTGGTTGTTTCGTCGATCCCGAAGTAGCAGATACCCTTTTGTGTGGGATGGGCGAGGGTATTGTTACCGTCTGGAAACCGAATAAGAATGATTTGGAAGATCAAATGAGCCGTATTAAAATTAGCAAAGATGAAAGTATCGATTGCATTGTTCCTACTTTACAAGATGATAACTGTGTATGGTGTGGTTGTTCCAATGGTAACATTTATAAAGTAAATGCCAAATTGGGAAAAGTCGTCGAGATAAGAAACCACAGTGAATTGGATGAAGTCAGTTTTGTTGATCTAGATTTTGAATACCGTGTTGTTTCTGGTGGTTTGGAAAACATCAAGATATGGGAATTATCGAGTGATGATGTAGAGGAAAATGCATCGGTAGAGTCCGATAGCGACGAACCCCTCTCCCACTCTGATGAGGATCTAAGTGATGACACTAGTTCTGATGATGAAACGACGCTTGTCGGGCTCTCAAAGGAAGAGCTATTAGACGAATTAGATAAGGACCTCAAGGAAGATCATCAAGAGGAAAAAGAATCCAACTCAAAATCTGTCAAAAAAAGAAAAATAATGAAGGAGAACAACAAAAAAAAGGACCTGTATGAGCATGGGATCAAGAAGTTTGATGATTTATAGATTATTTCTTTTTTACTAAGAAAAACATATATCATTTATATTCAGAAATAAATAGGATTATTAACCTAGTGCTCCCAAAAAAAATAAGTTGAACTGTCTCTTTCGAGAAAAAGAAAGAGAAAAGAAATGGTCTCTAGCGGGATCGAACCGCTGATCCCCGCGTTATTAGCACGGTGCCTTAACCAACTGGGCCAAGAGACCATTATATTGTTAAAGATGTTGTATCTCAAAATGGGATACGTCAGTATGACAATACTTCATCCTAAACGTTCATAAAACACATATGAAACAACTTTATAACAAAACGAACAACATGAGGTAAAACCCGGCCTCCCCTAGCTGAACAACTCAAACGTATAAATGCCTGAACAATTAGTTTAGATCCGAGTTTCCGCGCTTCCACCATTTAGTATGATTCATATTTTATATAATATATAGGATAAGTAACATCCCGTGAATCAAGCTGATAAACTGTTTTAACAACTGGTTACTTCCCTAAGACTGTTTATATTAGGATT
>ERZ794946.14-NODE-14-length-154642-cov-109.314211_pt1 | contig 154642 bp, 79 predicted proteins | sample MGYA00433072_ERZ794946 | MGnify/ENA primary metagenome ERZ794946 (study PRJEB30137, sample SAMN04331413) | food metagenome | isolation source: Y3 must sample point D1 replicate A | place: Australia: South Australia | collected 2014 ...
TTTCACTTTCACTTTCAAATTCAGCTTTCTTCTCGAATCTTAACGGCTCTGAAGAAGAGTTTTTTTCTTTTAACGAAATGCGAAGTAAAACCTGCCTAAAATCCAACATGATACCCTTGTAATATGTCATATAAACGGTGTCTCCCTCTTCCAGAGTAAAATTAATGAATCCTCCCTCGTCTTGAATTTCTTTAACACATTTTTCGTTAGAGAATCTGGGAACAAGCCTATATGCCCTATTATTGTTATTCATGGTATCCTTTAATTGATAACAATCAAATTGCTTACGATAGGTAACGATTAATCCGTTCATACTGAAGCAGTGAATCTTCACTTCATTTGTTTGTGGTAAATAAGTTATACTAGCGTGTACTCTGGATATGAACTTATTCTTACAGAGCGCAACATCACATTGCGAACCATTGCGCCCTACAGTAATGGTGCTGATCTTGCTAGGATCTAGTTCAGCATTGATGACTCTAGTATGCCTTGAAGGAGAAGAAAGTTTGGAAGAAAACTTGGGTGACGTTTCTGCCAACTGGCCAGGAAAAGCTGGAGAGGAAGGGATGGCGTCAACCTTATTCGACCTAACGGGAGACGAAACCCTTCCTATACTGGAAGAAGGAAATGGAGTTGGATAATCTCCTTTCCCGAAATTTCCAATTGATTCTGACGCAGTTTTACCAGCTTTCTCATAATTGGATGAGGGACAATTAGGCTGCTGTTTGTAATTTGGTGGAGAGTACGGATCCACTGTCCTGTAGGGGGACGAAGGAAATTGCGAGCTCATGCCTTCTTGTGATTATTAATCTTTGATGTGTCGTGGCAGATGTATATGGACTTTTGTACGTAAAGTAGATTGCTATAATTCAATTCTAAATGAATGAAAGTAGAGAAAGAGTTTCCATTGATGAATTTTAGTTTACGTCGACTGCCGCTGTTCATTCTCATCAAAACACGAAAGCAAACCATAGAGATGAACTTAAGAAAAAAGGGCCACGGGATTTTTTTTTTCGCGTTTTGGCGTTTTCATATAAAAAAAAAACCATATTAACATCTGTACATTATTATTAACTAAACATCCGTACACAAAAGGTTTTCCAAGACAAAACGTTGTCGAGACTATTCTCTTTCGAAGAAATTCTAAAACACACTTCGGCAGGCCGGCAACAAGAAGGCGGCCCCTTGGGGAAAGGGAAGTCAATCCGTCTGCCCGTTCTCTAGGCTGATGGTAGGCAGGGCGATGCCATACTGGTGAAGTGTGGTCCGTCGGTCTGTCTCCTCCAAACGTTGATGTTCTCCTGGTAGCTTTCTCATCACCGTCAATATTACAAGTGTAAGAATGAGAAATGCTCTATATGAGGGTACTATTAAATTTCAAAAGTGTTTACTTTTAAGAGGTATTTGCTAAAGCCTCATACAAATAATATAGACAAAAATGGGTAGTATGTAGTAGGACATTGAGAATAAAACTGTGAACCTGTTATTGACGACCGTGGAGAAATGTTATGATTATCTGAAGAGAAATATCGGAACGCATGCACACCAAATTTATACTTAGCAAGACTGGACGATACGAGACTGGTATACTTGTATGAAGACAGAATAGTGAACGAAAGACATGCGCATGACAACAAATTTACCGTATAGAAGAAATATTCTGCTTGTATGCCTGAGGGAACTCGAAAGCATCAATTTCAATGGCGTTGTAACAGTCACGAGAAAAGTGTAACTATAAGATAAAGCAAATTGTACTAACAAACTTAACCAAATTGCACAACAATTTGATTTTCTTTTTAAATAGAGGGTACTCCTTCATTCGGTAAACGTCACAACAAGTCCCACACTTTGTGTAACAGATGTGGTCGTCGTTCTTTCCATGTTCAAAAGAAGACCTGTTCCTCCTGTGGTTATCCAGCTGCTAAGACCAGATCTTACAACTGGGGTGCTAAGGCTAAGAGAAGACACACTACTGGTACTGGTAGAATGAGATACTTGAAACACGTTTCAAGAAGATTCAAGAACGGTTTCCAAACCGGCTCTGCTTCTAAGGCTTCTGCTTAATTTTTATACTAAGATCTATTTCTTTAAATGAAAACTCAATAATTAGAGACCTTATATAATAACCAACTGCAAAAAAACTTCTAAACAATTAGTTAACAAATCTCCAGCCTTTTTTTAATATATCTTTATTCATATGTAACGCCTTTGAGTGCTTACGGGAAAAGTAGAATTGATAGTTTCGTAATTCATGACCGGAAAAAGTGAAAAATTATTGTTCGATGAATATATACAGAGATGTCTTGAACTGTTTTTGCCAGCATCATTCGTTATAGGGAGCAAAGTTAGTGCAACCCAGTTACCAGATATCTAGTCACCAAGAAGAAAACCCGTAAAATCGTAGGTCATGGTCGAAGATTCCAGAGTTAGAGACGCCCTCAAAGGTGGTGATCAGAAGGCATTACCGGCCTCTTTGGTTCCTCAAGCACCTCCTGTCTTGACATCAAAGGATAAGATTACTAAGCGGATGATTGTGGTATTAGCGATGGCATCCCTCGAGACACACAAGATATCGTCCAACGGGCCTGGTGGTGACAAATATGTCCTTTTGAACTGTGACGACCATCAAGGTTTATTAAAAAAAATGGGTAGAGACATTAGTGAAGCAAGACCTGATATTACCCACCAATGTCTTTTGACGTTGCTAGATTCTCCAATCAACAAAGCCGGAAAGCTGCAGGTCTATATTCAAACAAGTCGAGGAATTCTGATCGAGGTTAACCCCACTGTTCGTATACCAAGAACTTTCAAAAGATTTTCAGGTTTAATGGTTCAGTTACTACATAAGCTTTCTATCAGATCGGTAAATTCTGAAGAAAAGTTACTTAAAGTCATTAAGAACCCAATTACCGATCACCTACCTACTAAGTGCCGTAAGGTGACATTATCCTTTGACGCACCAGTTATCCGCGTTCAAGATTACATCGAAAAACTAGACGATGATGAAAGTATATGTGTCTTTGTTGGTGCCATGGCAAGAGGTAAAGATAACTTTGCGGATGAATACGTCGACGAAAAAGTCGGCTTGTCCAATTACCCATTGTCTGCCTCAGTTGCATGTTCTAAATTTTGCCATGGCGCTGAAGATGCTTGGAATATTTTATAGTGTTTAAGTCTACTTGGCATCCTCTTTGTATAATAAACAGTCAATATACGATATAGAAACAATCGAGTTAGCGATTAATTCGACTGCACCTCTATCCTTCCCCCACGCGAAATAATGGTTCGGAAGTCATCTGAACGAGGCTCAGTCTTTGAATATTTCACCTAATTCGGACCCTGAACGGTGAACAAAATTTCAATATGATATAAACAAAACGTGGAAGAACTCTTGGCAAAGACAAAGGATAAAGAGCTCGTTGGAAAAGTTTTTTTACAACTGCAAACGGCACTTAATATTGCTAATTAACTTGCCAGTATCATTTCCCTAGCGCCTTGCCGATTTGGTCTTTTTGGCACTGTTTATTCTTACTAAACGATATTCGTAAAACGGAAATCAAAGAAAACCAAAATTGAAGTCCCAAAGCGTGGCAATAAAAGAACAAGTAACTGCAAGAACACCAAGAAGCTACAGTAAGAAATGAAAAGGATTTTCTCTGGTGTGAAGTCCCCAAAGTTATCTGCTCCCCCAAAGGTTTTCAAAAATGATGAGAGCCCATCCACTCCGAGCTCTCCCAAATTCGACCAAGGGCTTCGAAGTTTATCAGCATCAGCTTCAAGACTCTTCAGTAACTCAATATCCACTCCTGGGAGCCCTACGTTAGATCTTCCGCAAGAACACTCTATTAATGGTGATATCTCACCAGAACTAGTACCAATCGTTACTTTACTCTCTGCACAGGCTCATAGGAGATACCATTATGGTATATTCTTGATATTACATGATTTGAAGACAGACGGAACACCTGCCGTGCGTCAGTGGGAAGAATGCTATGGTGTGTTGCTAGGAACTCAGCTGGCTTTATGGGATGCAAAAGAATTATCAGATTCCAAGAATAATAAGAACACATCAACCATGAAAAAAGCCGCATCGAGACCTTCTTTTATCAATTTTACAGATGCTTCTGTGAGGAGTTTGGACGCTAATGATCAGGTAATCAGTGCATCAGAGAACGAAAAGACAAAGAAAGATCTAGACAATGTTCTTGTTGTTTCAACAACTTTAAAAAACAGGTATTTCTTAAAATTCAAAAATTCAAAATCATTCAAAACTTGGAACGCAGCAATTAGGCTTAGTTTGTTCGAGTTTACGGCATTGCAAGAGGCCTACACGGGCTCATTTTTGTCAAGCAGAGGTGTTAAACTTGGTGATATCAAAGTTGTTATGGCAGATACAAAATTCACTTATGAGGACTGGGTTAGCGTAAGATTCGGGACAGGTATGCCATGGAAACGTTGTTATGCTGTTATTTCTCCACAGTCTGGCAAAAAAAAGAAAAATTCGAAAGGTTCAATATGTTTCTATGAAAATAACAAAAAAACCAAAAAATCAAACATAATGACAACAGTAGTAGACGCACGGGCTTTATATGCCGTTTATCCTTCCTCGCCGATATTAATCGACACATCTACAATCATAAAATTGGAAGGTTTTGTCTCTTTTGACAAAAGTGAGGAACCTCAAGAAACCAACCTATTTATCATGCCTGAAAAGCATCAAGGTGTTCCGGGATATGACACTATTATTCGCTTCTTAATCCCAGCTATGAACGCGTTCTACTTATATGGTAGGCCAAAGGGTTTGATTGCCAACAGAACTGACCCAGACTCCCTGCTGTTTGCCTTACCCACTCTTCCGCATATATATTATTTGCAGGTGGATGACGTTTTATCATTAACAAAAGACAAAAATTACATACATTGGAGTGCTGCTGATTGGAGGAATAACATTGTTCAAGTATTACAGAAAAAATTAAGTAAGGGCTATAAAGGCTGTGGTAATAAATCTGTATCAGTTTCATCTGGGATGATGAAGTCGCCAGCAATTAGTTCAGCTGAATTATTTGAAGGGTACGATTCTCTCCCTGAAAGACAAATGGAAAGTCCGCAAAAATCTAAGATGAAGTCTCCTACATTAGCATCGACCGATGATATTAATTCCGCTTCTGCTTCTGTAAACTCACATGCTATCTCAGTAAAACAAACTGAATTATTTGTGACTGATAATTCTTCAAAAATCAATGACTCTGTGTCGGCGCAGTCCAGTGTCACTACTAACTTCAAAGATACTTTTACCACCCCAATGACATCAGGAATGCTCAACCAAGAAAATTCAGAGAGAAGCTTTGGTTCAGGATTAAAACTCAAAATCACTGATTCAAATTTGGAAAATATGGAAGACGTTGAAGCGAAATCTGCTAACGAATTCTCTACGACACCAGAAGACAAACATATTCACCTGGCCAATGCAGCCGAATTATCCGCCCTTTACGACAAATATTCCACATCTCCGTTTGGTAAATCGGAGGCTAATTCAAGCCCTAAACCTCAAAAACTGGAAGTTAAAGATCGGTCAAAAAATGAAAACAGAAGTCCTTATGAGAGATACGTAGGTACATCCGCAGAAAGCAAGACATTTGAAATAGGTAACGTCAGAGAGTCGAAAAGTACGATAAATACTTCCCTTTCTTCGCCTTTAAGGGTAGAAGATAGTAGACGTTCAAAAAATGAGGACCTGGGATCTTTGAAAGAGTTTGAAGAGTTATCTCAAAAGATTAGCAATATGGGGATGGCAAATATTTCTTCAGAAGCTTTAAGTGACACAGCAGAAAACAGTTCTTTTGTTACGGACCTGAACTTGAATATCAATAACAGTTCATCGGTCAACCTCAATGAAGAACAACGTGTGCCGGATTTTGGGGAGGAAAACGTATTTGATCCAGATTATATGGAACAAAACCAAATGTTGGAAACAGAAAGTAGGTACACTACGGATGAGTTTGACTTTTCAGATAATCAGGATGCAGCATCCAGTAATTATAGCAATGGGCAAACCAACCGAACAGTAACTGAAACCCTTTCTGCCAGTGACAGAAATGACAAGATCCCACATTCTTCTTTATTTACAAACTTAAACCAGCTTACTTCGAATGGAGGAAACTATCAGGATAGGGAAGATTTCTCTGGTGATCAAATAAACAAACCTCAACAATCTCAACCACTTCATGTGAAAGGACCACAAACTTCGTCATTTGGTTACAGAAATTCTTCAGCCAATAGCTCGCAGCCTCAAGCACCATACCCGGTTGGTCGCCCGTTAGGTAAGATAAGAACGGGTCCGCTGACCGTCCAGCCTATCCAACAAGGTGGAAACTCATCAATGTATTCTTTCCAATCTTCGCAACATCGGTTTCATTCGTCGCAACAGCGCCAAAACCAATCACTTTCCTTCAGAAACAATACCTATGGAAGTGGTAACAATCAAAATACACTCCATCCATCGCCGCAACTGCAACAACAGCCTCAAAATATGAGATATTTGAATAATAAGTTACCAATAAATGATAGATCTCCAATACCGCAAACACAGCACCATGTACCAGATGGCCGTCCCAGCCTCCATATAAATACCACTAACCGCACAAATCCACTTACTGCACAAAGTGGATTTTCTCAATTTATGCCTCCCAATAGCACATCAACCAACCCATATTCCAGCTGATTCATTTATATTTCATCTTTTCTTTTTTTTTTTTTTTACAATTCAGTAGTTTTATATAACTTCCCATAAATGTATTATTTTTTTAATACGACTATAATATACCTCTATACCCTTATTTATCTCTTTACCTTTGCTTTTAAGCTAAACAAATCTTCATTAACAGGTATTATATTACTGGCGTCGCGTTTCGTTTAGGCGCATCGAGCCGAGACTTCAGAATCACAAATGCTTTGTATATATGTTACGAATTCAGTATTGCCCAACATGCAACTAGATTCAACTAAGCAGACTTGGGTACTTACATGAGAAGCAGATCATTGAAATTTTACTAAGTTAAAGAAGAGGAAGGGCTCCAATGATTGTAAGAATGATACGTCTTTGTAAAGGTCCAAAGTTGTTGCGAAGTCAATTCGCATCAGCAAGTGCACTATATTCAACCAAGTCATTGTTCAAACCTCCCATGTACCAAAAAGCGGAAATTAATTTGATTATTCCACATAGAAAGCACTTTTTGTTGCGGTCGATTCGATTACAATCAGACATTGCGCAAGGAAAGAAGTCCACCAAGCCCACTTTAAAGTTGTCCAATGCAAATTCAAAATCCTCGGGGTTTAAAGACATTAAACGGCTATTCGTCTTATCTAAACCGGAATCCAAGTACATTGGTCTTGCCCTCCTTTTAATCCTCATTTCAAGTTCAGTTAGTATGGCTGTACCTTCCGTTATCGGTAAATTATTAGACTTGGCTTCCGAAAGTGACGGCGAAGATGAAGAGGGCTCAAAAAGCAATAAGTTATACGGTTTAACGAAGAAGCAATTTTTCACAGCATTAGGAGCAGTATTTATAATTGGAGCAGTTGCTAATGCAAGCAGAATCATCATTTTAAAGGTCACCGGTGAGAGACTGGTCGCAAGATTAAGAACGAGAACAATGAAAGCTGCATTAGATCAAGATGCCACATTTTTAGATACTAATCGTGTCGGTGATTTGATCTCAAGATTATCATCTGATGCATCTATAGTGGCCAAATCGGTCACACAAAACGTCTCTGATGGAACAAGGGCAATTATTCAAGGGTTTGTCGGTTTTGGCATGATGAGCTTCCTCTCATGGAAATTGACTTGCGTAATGATGATTTTAGCCCCTCCTTTAGGTGCTATGGCACTGATATATGGTAGGAAAATACGAAACCTATCAAGACAGTTACAAACCTCAGTAGGTGGGTTAACAAAAGTGGCAGAAGAGCAATTAAATGCTACTAGGACAATTCAAGCATATGGTGGTGAAAAAAACGAGGTTCGCCGCTATGCAAAAGAGGTTAGAAATGTATTTCATATTGGTCTGAAGGAAGCGGTTACTTCCGGTTTATTCTTCGGAAGTACTGGGCTAGTTGGCAACACTGCAATGCTGTCGTTATTATTGGTTGGAACAAGCATGATTCAAAGTGGTTCAATGACTGTCGGTGAATTATCTAGTTTCATGATGTATGCCGTGTATACCGGAAGTTCATTATTTGGTTTATCGAGCTTCTATTCAGAACTTATGAAAGGTGCTGGTGCGGCTGCCAGGGTTTTTGAATTAAATGACCGTAAGCCATTGATTCGTCCGACTATTGGAAAGGACCCTGTATCATTAGCCCAGAAACCCATCGTTTTCAAAAACGTGTCATTCACTTATCCCACTCGGCCCAAACACCAGATTTTCAAGGATTTGAATATTACTATCAAGCCTGGTGAACACGTTTGCGCTGTCGGTCCATCAGGAAGCGGTAAATCAACAATTGCGTCTTTGTTGCTCAGGTACTACGATGTGAACTCAGGATCGATCGAATTTGGTGATGAAGACATCAGAAATTTCAACTTGAGGAAGTATCGAAGACTAATAGGATACGTGCAACAAGAACCACTACTTTTCAATGGGACTATTCTGGACAATATCCTCTACTGCATTCCGCCTGAAATTGCGGAGCAGGATGATCGTATTAGACGTGCTATTGGAAAAGCTAATTGCACAAAATTTTTGGCCAATTTTCCAGATGGATTGCAGACTATGGTTGGTGCTAGAGGCGCACAATTGTCCGGTGGTCAAAAGCAAAGAATTGCATTAGCTAGAGCGTTTTTACTAGATCCTGCCGTCCTTATTTTAGATGAAGCAACCAGTGCCCTTGACTCTCAAAGTGAAGAAATAGTTGCCAAAAATCTTCAGAGACGTGTGGAAAGGGGGTTCACTACTATATCAATTGCACATAGGCTTTCGACGATCAAACACAGTACTAGGGTGATTGTGTTAGGAAAACATGGCTCAGTGGTTGAAACTGGTTCATTCCGAGATCTAATCGCCATTCCTAATAGTGAACTAAATGCGCTGCTTGCCGAACAGCAGGACGAGGAAGGAAAAGGGGGAGGGATAGATTTGGACAATAGTGTTGCCCAGGAAGTATAAGAAGTTGCCGCAGTATGGAATCACTTTTCTATGCCACAGTTATGGTATGTGTTGGAAGACAATTAATTATCGCATTATGTTTGCTGAATATGAAATTGTGTATTCTATAATTTAAATGATGCCCAATGTAATTTACACAAACAGTTTTTTTTTAAAGCTCCTTGTACGCCCTTATACACATTAAATTAATATTAGATGCACAACATACGGTACGTTTAGGAAACTCAAATTAAGCTTTATTTTTTTACTTTTTTATTATTGTTACTATTATTCTTATTATCAACATTATCGTTTTCATATCTTTTCTGAGTACAAATATGACTGAAACTTACAAAAAAAAAAATAATTATTTATTACTATTAATGATTAGATGTTACGCTTTTTTATAAAAGAGAGAGTGATACTCGGTTTAAATCATCGTCCACCCTTCATCCGTTGTTTCAGCAGGTGTCAGTTTGGTTGCATCTACATTTTCCTCTTTCTTGCGCGGAGTTTTCACTCTTGATAAAGTAACGCTTCTTGCATACTCAAGTTCGTTGTAAATTGCACTTATTGCAGTTTTAATCCCATCTTCTTTGGAAATTTTCTTCTTTATTAATCCAGCTCTATCCTTCATTATTTTGTTCGTCGTAGCTACTTTTAAAGCATCTGCTAATGTTTGAGCGTTAAGTTTCTTTAAAGCAATACCAACTCCAATGTCTTCTACTCTACCTGCATAAAAGAACTGATCACCAAAGAAAGGTTTTATAACAGTAGGTAAACCAGCACGTAATGAAGCTCCAGTAGTTCCAGAACCACCATGGTGAACGGCAGCATCGACTTGTGGGAACAACCAATCATGGGGAACGTTTCCGATATTTAAAATGTTTCTTGGAAGATCTACCTCTGTCTTCTTTGCCGCCTTATCGCCCAACCTTTCTGACCATCCCTTATTTAAAATGCAGTATACATCTGCTTCCATAACTGCTTCGACGAGAGCTTCCGTCATTTCTTTGGCATTAGAGACTACAATCGAACCAAACCCGATATAAACCAATTTTTTTCCTTTTGATCTTGCCTCAGAAATAAATTCTTGTAATTCTGCTGGCGGTTTGAAAGTACTCTTATCATCAAGAAACCAATATCCTGTAACTCTCACCCACTCGCTAAAATCAATTGATGGCGGAAAAATTGTAGGAGAAACATTGTATAAGAAAGGAACATTATTCTGCTGTAAAAGAAAAAGATTTGTTTTCCCTAAACCTAGAGTTTCAACTCTCCACTTGTTTACTTGCCCACTAATTCCCTTCCAGAAAACGTTTTCGAAAAGGACATGTGTCAGGTAGTTATAGTTACCGCCCCTTTTTTGATCTGGTACAATAAACGCATGTGGATATGCTCTTGTTCTTGTCCATGGCATGGTAAATGCACGAAAATAAGGAATTTGCAATGCTTCAGTAATATGAATACCAACCATAGCCGAGGGTGATTCAATCAGAATATCAAATTTTCTTCTGTTACAAACCTCCCAAGATGTCTGTAAAAGAGCATCGATCCATCCCCTAAATTTGCTCGAAGCTTCTCTCAGCATTTTAACATTCATTGATTCATTTTCCACCATCAAGGACATCAACTCCACTGGGTTACCAGCAATCTCTTCAAACTGGATTCCATGACTTTCAACAAAGTCTCTAAATTCCGAATGTGTAATTATTACTACTTGGTGACCTTCTTTTATCAAGCCCTTTCCAAGTGCAATATATGGTTGAACATCCCCTCGTGAGCCAATCGTCAATAATCCAAACTTATAACTCTTGTTTGGTTTTATGCTTGTTTTATAGTGCGGATTCTCATCAATCATTAACGGTACCTCAAAGCCCTCGGCATTGATTTTATCTTCGAAAAGCTTCAACTTCGCTGAGTCAGGGTTATGCTGAACATCGCCAAGAGAAGCACTCGATATATTCGATCCTTCTGCACTGCTTGCATATATGTTATCTAAGAGCTTTAAAAGGATGCGTTCAATATCATCCCTGGCGACCTCAGTGCTAAATTCAAAAAATAGCTCCTCGTGACCGTGAATTACTATAACCAATACAAAATAACCAAATCGAAATCCCTTTTCTTTATAGCATGTCTCCACATCAACCAATGGCAAAACCATGTATGTATTGGACCCTGGTAATAAGGATCTGAAGCACACCGTATCATTGGATACGTAAATCTTACCATAAACGGGAACATTTCTATTCAGGTATGTGTAGTAAGTACTGATTAGTGACTTCTCTTTATTAAACTTGAAATGGTACCTGAACCGCTCGTTAGCAGAAACCTCTTCTGTTTCTTTAATCAAATAAGTATCATCCTTTTGAAACGGGATGAACTTGTTCCGGTAGTGTATTGGTTTGGCAGCCCACATTTCAGCAAAATTTTTGAGGTGACTTGGCTTCCAAGCTACGGTTTGCTCTTGACTATCTTCTTGTTCATGAATATGGATCGTGGAATGCACAGAAGAGTCTATATCATTCGCCGCATCTTTATATATTTCCTCCACATCCTCAACTTGAGAATCTTCAAGAGGTTTAGCTCTACGAAACCAACTATTGCTTCTTTCTCTGAATCTGAATCGACTCTTTTTCCCATTTTCCGAAGAAGGCACAGCCGAAGTTGGAACATTCAAATATTTTGAATCCTCGCCGTTATTCTTTTGCTCAGCTGTAGCTGGTGTCTCTTTTCCAAAACTTGATTTTGATTTCTTGGCTGGAATATCATAATAAAGTGTATTAACACCGGATTTCTGCAATATAGCCAACTGTTCGCCAAGGCTCTCTTTGACCTGACTACCGGACCCATCCATGAAAACAAACATGAAATCATCGATAGCATAGGTCTGTGAGCTCTCCAAAGCTCTTAATCTCAATGTTAAAGCTTTGTTGACTATAGGTTGATCATCTATCTCTATAATGTTGGGCAGCGGAATTTTTAAACTTATCGAATTGTTTTCAGAATTCTGAGCTGCGAACTGCTCCTTTTTCAAAGCGTTCACCCACGATTTAGCGGAGAACTCTGAATCTGCATTGAATTTGAATGTACTTTCATCTGTGTAAAGCTTAAATGTTTTCGTAGCACTCCCGTTTAAGGTATGTTTTTGTGTTTCAATTTTTTGGACCTCCCTCAAATCTATGGTTAAAACCGGAAAGTATAGCTCAGTTGATGAGGTATACATAGAAAATAAATGATTCTTTAGTACGCACCAATACCTGGTAGACCTAATTAGTTTTGTCCTGATATTAAGGTTTCCAGACATTTTAACCGACCGAGGATTCTTAGGTAAATATGCAAAGAATAGGAAATGTTTTGTTGTAATAAAAATATGGCCTTGAACCAACACATCTTTAAGTAGCCATGCAGGGAAATCATTCAAAAATGGTTCCCGTTCGTCTAAACAAAACCGCTGTCTCAACTTAGCCACATTGTCTTTTGACAGTTTTTCCCTAGTTATTGAGAAGTCGAATAAAGTTGGCTTTCTTTTGTCTAATCTTGGTACTTCCGGATGCGATTTAGTTTTGAGATTTTCCTTTTTGCTTTTTACCTCATTTCGACCAATGTTTTCCTGGAAACTATCACTGGAATCAGATTCTTCAGAATCAACTTGCGACAACACATTCATTTCTTGAGCATTATTCATCCCTGCATACACACTAGCAGTAGTTAATAAACCGGCAATACTTTTCATCATATACTTGGATTTCGCCAAGTCATCTGCATTATCGTTATTGTAACCGTTTTCGTCATCATCACTACGGGCTTCATTTGGACTGTCCTGCAGTTCTTGCTGCTCAGACGACCCCATCGATAAACTGCTATTTGATCTTCCTCTCCAGCGCTTGAACTTCGAAAGTGACCTTGAAAGGCGATGATGCCTAGGGGAAGTTTCTGGCTCAGATGGCTTATCAGGTACCAACGAAATGCTTGGTTTTGGCCCCGCCTCGCTATCAGACGCTGATATGATTTGAGTGATGGGCATTCTTTTAAGTTATACGGATTTTCACCAAAGCATAAAGTGCAACTGAACTTCTGATGTTTACTTTTTGACAGCCATGACTTTATCAGTGATAAATGCAATGACTTTCCGATCTACTCCTTCTGTTGACTTTTAGTCCCTTTTTTCTTAGATGTTATGTTACAGTCACATCAGGGTTAAGTTTTTCCAAGTCATCTCAAAACAATGACCTATTTTATTTCTAGATAAACCCTGGTGTAAGCAGGGTTAATTTTGTCCCAAACGGGCAAAATATAAATACCCCTTTCGGGAAATAAACTAAAAAGAGTTCTAATTAGCCAATTGGCAAGAAAGCTCGATGAAGAATCATTATGGGTTTAGAAATCAGATTTCCTTACTTTACAAGTTCTCTCACGCAAGCTTGATCGTTTTTAAATTTTCTACGTTCATTCAAGACAAAGTGGTTACAGATAGAAGTTTTTCTCACATTTAGATTATTTTTTCCTGATAGTATTAAATAACACGTACGATCAACAAATTGTTGCTCAGTTTAAGTGAGCCTAGAGAATTAAGCTTTATTACTGCTGTATTTTCTGTTATTTTGATTGCCTTGGGAATAAAGGAAAGGTTTGGAGGGGCACATCTTCCTAAATAGCAGTAAGGAAAAAGAATCGCGTGTGAAGTCTTTTAAATCAACATAGTTATCCTCGGTTCCAACTATTTTACTTTCGTTTCAATTCCGTTGTTCTTAACTAATCTTCTTTTCTTTTAACTTGTTACAAGCCAGTACTCATTGCAAAATCAAAAAAAAAAAACACAACTAATAAACTAAACAACTAAAAAAATGAATTCTCCAACAATGAAATCGGAACAACTTACTCCAAAACTCTCACCAATGTCCTTTTGTTTGGATGACCAAAGAAATGCAGGCTCTTTTCAAAATCTATTGAACTCACCTACGAAGCTAAAATTAGACACTGGCCCGATTGGTAATTCCTTGTTATATCCAACATCACTCTCTAAATTGAGCGAGTTATCAAGAGGTGGACGTTCTAAACAAAGAAGGGGCTCTGACACTATGAGGTCTGTATCGCCTATTAGGTTTCAGTTTTTGAACAACACTCCAAAGATGTTAAAACCCGAGTACCTATCTCAAACAACCAGTAATCTGCCATTGCTATCTGCCCTATTGAAGAATAGCAAGAAAACTACTAGTGAAGGCCAGAATTCAAACCCTGATCCATTGAACATAGAGAAAAACATCATTAAACAAAGCATCAAGGACAAACTAGAGCAGCTGCGCAGTTCAGAATCCGTTGCGCAAGTACAAAAGAAAGAACGCAATCCCCCTTCATTTGAGGCCAAAGTCTGTGCGGAAGAACCGATATTACGGAAAAACGCCGAAGGGTTGCTCCCCTCATACGTTCCTGTTCCTGCTACTCCTTTGGAAGATCCAGAAAATCATGGGGTGCGAAAGGTCGAGGACAAAGGACTTAGAGTCGTCTCCGGCGGCTCCACTCAGTGTCTAAGCACCGAAGTGAACGAATTGCCTAAGGATCTGAATCTAGACAATTTACCTACGGATAATAACGGGTTCGTTCAATATGGTCTCAAAGGCAATAACAACAACAACAGATATAGCTTTATCTCGTCTACGTCGACGGACTATGAGCCCGAATGGTGTGACGGACAACAACATATTTCAATGCAAATGGCCTCTATGGCCAATGCAGAGGAGGCAAATAGTCGTGAAAAATCGAATTTAGACATAAAGATCAAGCAGCTAGAACTTGAAATTACAGAATTAAAGTTGCAGAATGAAAAATTAGTGCATTCCATGACGACGAACAGATACATTGAAGAAAGATTTATGCTTGAGGTTATGAAGGATCCTAGTATACAGGCTCAAAGATCCCAAAGAGATATTGAGAGAAAAGTCAAGCAACTGGAGAAAAAATTCTTCAATTGTAAAAAAGTTCTTAAGAAATTGACTGAATCCTCCGCAGTAGTGGCCACCTCCACTTCAAAAACTGAAGGAAATTCAGCAAGAATCCCATGCCCTAAGACTAGACTGGCACGCGTTTCTGTTTTAGACCTAAAGAAAATTGAAGAACAGCCAGATTCTTCTTCGGGAACTTCGTCCGAGGAAGATCATCTAACAAACGATGATACGGATGCTAATACTAGCGAAGATTTAAATGTTGCTTTTGAAGAGGAGCCAACTTCTGCTATTTCCACAACAGCATCTGTGCAGAGTGGGGAAAGTAAAAGAGGTTTCCAACTTAACCTTCCTGTCCAAGTGGAGAAGAAGGAAAAATGAAGCGTCAACTTCAAATTAAATTAACTTATTTTACACAAACATTCACAATACATCAATGCTGATAGGCGCTTTGTATTGTAGGCTATCGAGTTACGCATCTGCAATGTGCGTGATTTCTCCGTTATCCATCCTTCTCATTGGACAATTTTTATTTGAATATTACTGAACTTCAAAGGGCTTGTCGTGTGATTTAATCTTTTTTCTTACAACGTCGAATGCTGCAGCTATTTATTCATAGTGTCGTCTAAGCAAATACCCCGCTTTTAAAAGCTGAATAGAAAATCCAATCACGGTGTGACTGGTATCACAAACACATAATTTATATATTGCATTCAAGTTTATTCAACCTATACTTAAATACATTAATTACCAAAAAAAATGATATAATAAAGTCTTCTTTTATCTGATTAATGACACCTTTTTCAGCGGGCCAAATTTTTTTTATTTCCGAAGCCCGCCGGACTAATATTAATTATATCAGATAGTTGGTGAGCAAACGCATGTGGAAATGAACAACAATTTCGAAAGTGCATATACTATCTATAAATATCAAGGGGATTCTATACTATAACAATACCTGCGATGTCATCCACAGCAGTACCACGACCTAAACCTTGGGAGACCAGTGCTTCGTTAGAGGAGCCACAGCGTAATGCTCAGTCTTTAAGTGCGATGATGACCTCGAATCAGCAGGATTCCAGGCCAACTGAAGAAAGCAATAACAGTAATAGTGCAAGTGAGTCTGCTCCCGAAGTTTTGCCGCGGCCTGCGGCACTTAACTCCTCTGGTACCTACGGCGAATCGAATACAATACCGGGAATATACGGTAATAGCAATTATGGGATACCCTATGATAATAATCCGTATAGTATGAACTCTATATACGGAAACAGCATAGGGAGGTATGGCTATGGAGGATCGTACTATGGCAACAATTATGGATCGTTTTATGGAGGAGGGTACGGTGCAGGAGCGGGATATGGAATGAATAATGGAAGTGGACTAGGTGAGTCGACGAAGGCCACCTTTCAGTTAATAGAAAGTTTGATAGGCGCTGTTACTGGATTTGCACAAATGCTGGAATCTACTTATATGGCCACACACAACTCGTTTTTCACCATGATATCCGTCGCAGAACAGTTTGGTAATTTGAAGGAAATGCTAGGTTCATTTTTTGGTATCTTTGCTATAATGAAGTTTCTTAAAAAAATACTCTATCGTGCTACTAAGGGGAGACTAGGAATACCACCAAAGAATTTCGCAGAATCTGAAGGAAGCAAAAATAAACTAATTGAAGATTTTCAAAAGTTTAATGATAGTGGTACCATAAATTCTAATGAGAAAGCCACAAGAAGGAAAATTTCATGGAAACCGCTACTATTTTTTTTGATGGCAGTATTTGGTTTTCCATATCTACTAAACAAATTTATTACTAAACTACAGACCTCTGGAACCATACGAGCATCGCAAGGAAATGGTAGCGAGCCTATTGATCCTTCGAAGTTAGAATTTGCAAGAGCGTTATATGATTTTGTTCCAGAAAACCCAGAGATGGAAGTTGCTTTAAAAAAGGGCGACTTGATGGCAATTTTGAGTAAGAAAGACCCTCTTGGGAGGGATTCTGACTGGTGGAAAGTGAGGACAAAGAACGGCAATATTGGCTACATTCCGTATAACTATATTGAGATCATAAAAAGACGGAAGAAAATTGAGCATGTTGATGATGAAACGCGTACACACTAGTGCATCAATATTTGCACACATATATTCGCATATATATATAGTAAAATCTAAAGTAATGTAAATATTCCAGGGAGAATCAGCAGAAACGAGACGAAGTACTTCTTAACAAAAAGCCAGATAACGGTGCAAAAACACATTATATTCTCCATCTTGAAAACACAATCTCCTACGTACACATATGCGTATTTATTTTTATATGAATGAAACGCCTATGGATATATATATGGGAATATAGACATTCACAATTTCAGGACAATTGTGATATGGCAATATCCAAGGCCTGCGGTGCTGGGCTTCGCTTTTTTTCACCAACAAAATGAGATGGACAAGTTTATCATAGCAAAGAAACAATAAGCAGATTACATAAAGTCGTCATCACCGAATTCAAAATCGTCGGGGCCATCTAGGTCGAAATCTTGATCTTTCTTAAATGCGCCACCCAAATTGGTCTTACCTTTGACTTTCTTCTTACCAGCACCCCCAGTAGCAGTACCACCTCTAACACGGGCCAGACGAGCTTGCCTCTCCTCTCTTTCCTTATCTTTGATCAAAACGTTCAAAGTAGCAACTGTTTGTCTTATAGATTCGATGGACATTGGTTTTGCTACATCTCTAATCAAATCAATCGCTAACGATGAGGAGTAGTTCAGCGGAGATTTTTTGTTCATTGGTGTAATAGCAGCAGTAAGAGCCTTTCTTAAATCCTGGTACTCTCTCTTTGTTTCGGCGTTAAACAAAGGATGTGTTTCGATAGGTGTGTCCTTGGTAAAGGCGGGTCTTTTTAGAGCTTGTTCCTCTTGTTCCTTTTGTAAAGCACGAGCCCTTGGATGTTCTTCGGCAACACCTAAACCCGCAAACAAATCTGCAGCATTGTTTAAGTCAGACTCCATTTCAGCCTTTTTGATTAATTCTTTACGTGTCTTTTCATCCAATGTGTCAATATCCAATAGGGCTCTGTCAGCGGAGGATTCTTTCCCTTTTTTAACCTTTTTTGGTTGTTCTTTTTTTGGCTTTGGGGCAGGCTTCTTTTCTTCCTCTTCTGCATCCCATGATTGCATGACAGGTTCGTCATCACCAATTTCAGCATCCCATGAGTCCATCAAAACGGCGTCATCATTACCCATAGAACCATTGATAGCTTCGTCGTCCCAAGACATTTTTATTACTTTTTTTTTTTTGAGGTGGTGGTTAGGATAGAATAGTTACAAGGAACTCAAAAGATAGTAAGATAATTTAAAGCGAGAGTTCAAGAATGGTGGGAGCAGTCAGTTCTCAATTCTTTAATGTAGTACTTCTGACTTAGCTAGCATGAAAAAAAAATTCGGAAAATGCCCAAAAACAGGTGTGTTCGTCTAATATGATACAGGGACGACCATAATATCAAGATTAGTGACATTTGATGTATAGTTTAGCAGAATGACTGTTATAAATAAATAATTATATATGTGTGTATATTAAATTTTGTTGAACCAGCGCTTATTTACAATTTTTAGGACGTGACCAAATGCGAGCTGCACTAGTTTTCTCAATTTCGCTCGCCCATGGTGATATCTTTAAAGATCTTTAAATGGGAACATCAAAACTGAGGATTTCTCGCCTCTTCGAGTTTTTGGATAACAAATGCCATGCCCATTCTGCTTTTCTTAACGTTTTCGTCAAATTTAGTGCGCGACCAATCCTCTACCTTAGATTTGATACCCATATTGAAGCCACTTGAAAACTTCACCCGGCTGTCTGCTATCGTACTACTTGTAGCACTGTCAAATTGATAGGTAGTATATTCTTCAACCTTCATGATTCCAGTGTGATCCAGATTCCTAGTGTAAGTTTTCATTGTGGAGTTAGCGGGGTTCACTACGGAAACTTCGATTATCCATGTTTCTGTTATACCTCTTAAAAAGGGTTTGACCCATGTGGGCAGCTTTCCGGACTTTTTCAACAGCCTCGTTGTGCGCAAATTTCCTTCTTGATCAACGTTCCTTGATATTGTGTCTATGGATAGTACATGGGGGGAGTATGGATTGGGGTATCTATTAAAAAAGGCGCGTGAAACAGAGGCAAAATCGGTAGGAAATATATGTGTGCTTTTGTGTAAAAGGACCATTGCAACTCTTAAGGATATCTTACCGCCGTCTCAGAAGCCAGACAATACTTATTGAATATGATTACTCATCCATCTGTCATATATATTTTTTTTTTCTAGCTTATTATCCAGGGAGAGCGAGAAATACTGCGGAGTTTTTCACCCGAAAGAAAAAAAATACGCAAGCACGATGATAACAATAGTTATATTATTGGTTACCTACAGTGTATAAAAAGAAAGAGTTTTATTAAAATGCAGAACTATGTGGTGGTATACAGAACTGATTATACATTCTATAACAAAAGGGCACCAACGGCGAATGCACCCGCACCATAAGCTATGTGAGTGCCGGCAAAGGCGCCATTGGTAGAATTGGACATTACGGACGCTACCTTACCGTTGACTGTAGACTTGTATGTAGTGGTCAGTGTCTCTACTGTAGAACCTGACGTAGTGGTATAAGTTGATTTGATAGTGCTTACTACCTTGGTGCTTGATTCCGGTTTTGATGAGGATCCCGAAGATGATTTACTTGATGAAGCCGTGTTGTCAGTTGTGGCTGAGGACGGTAGCCACCAAACAGTAGATGTGTAAGTCTCACCTAACGAATTCGTGGTAGTTACTATAGTAACTGGCCCGTCCGTTGATGTTGATGTCGTTGAGGAGGATGCGGAGTTGGTGATTCCGCTTGACGTCTCTCCGGTGGGCTGCACAGAGGCAGTTGAAGTTGTGCTTACGGCAGAGTTGCTTTCGGCCACCCACCATAGGTACTGTGTCGTGGTTTTGCCTTGTGCATCCGTCGTCACTACGGTGGTACTTGGAGCCACAGCATAGGTGTTGCTGACGACGTTGCTAGTTTGTACTAAGCTTTTTCCGGTAGAAACTACAGTTGATGCGCTTTCTTGGGCTTCCTTTGTCGTGGTAGGTGTGATCTCTTGAGAGTTTGAGCTTTCCTTTTGTGAGCTATCTTCAGAGTTCTGGCCATCTAAGGAACCAGAGTCTTTTTGAGCAGCGGCTAGAGTAATTAAGGTGGTAAATAATATGGAACAGGCCTTCATTTTATATATATGTTGGGTTTGTTTATATTTTCACTAGATCGGTGAGTATCTAGTCCAGAAGAGTTGATCTTTCTTACATACTTATATATGCTCACTACCGCCTTCTGAGAAAGTAGGCGTTTTTCAGCTACCTCAGTCGCTAAAAATAAATGCGAGTTCTCAAGCCAACTTGGACTCCAAGGCGGTAATTATAGTGATTCTCTTTGTCTATTTTTGGATTTATTTTGGAGGCTGACACTCTAAAGCCAGCCATTGGATTAATTATTTTTTCACTTCGTCAATTGACTATGCGGAAAAACTAAATGTGGTCAAATTCTGTCGGCTATGTACACGAAAACTATATACGCCTCGTCCTTTCAGCCACTACAACATAACAACACCGACATTGCTACGCCTTTTAATGTCGTTACTATTGTCGGGATTCAAGCCACCGGTAATCGGCTTTGCTCTATAATTAAATAAATAGAAGTTCAAGAACCCGTCACCGGGCCCGAACTTCAAATCATCCAAGAACAATGTATTATCTTGCGAAGTCAACGCGTTAAAAACATCCATATTAGCGTTTTTGGCCAAAATACAAGCGTCATAAATCAATTCACACAATCTTGTTTTCAAAGCCTTAGTAGCTTTTGGATCAAACCTGTCTTTGAATTGGAAATCTGCATCGGTGGCATAATAATACAAGTACCCGATGCCTAGGTCCTTATATTTTGTGTTATTTAGGATTGTGAATGGCAATGAGTAAAATGAGAAGAAGTCTGTAATTTTTCCATCGGGCTGTTCGACTACATATGAGAAAATTACTTGTTTATCCAATGGTAACGATTCTTCACCAATGAAATTATGTTCGAATTCTTCTTTTGTGAAAATTTGAATTAGTTCGAACCTGGATTGATATCTTTTGAACAACTCAAAAACTTGGTCAATATCTTCCTTCTTTAATTTTCTCAATCCCGCTGTCTTTGTTTTGGCCGGTAACGCATTCTCAGCAATCATATCCTCCTCTGTGTGCCCATCTGGTAACCCTGTGAAATCTACTTCATAAAGTTTCTTCCAATTCAAGGGACGATGAGTATAACGACACGTACTCACAGGTGCTGGCAAAACAATACCTGCCGTGTACAATGCATGCCAGATGTCACATTTGTTCACTCGTCTCGTAATTTCTTTAATTAGAACAGGTGTTAATCTCTTCGATCTTAGCTGTTTGTGAACGCACAAGAAATTGATTTCTACACTAGGCACTTGTTTACCTCTAACACCAAGTGTTACTGGTATGGCTGAGATAAAGGCAACTAATTTCTGTGTTTCTTTAACGCGAACACCAATATGCCAATCCTTCTTCCAACCTGGACTCTTTAAAGCCCAATTGAAGAATTCTTTGGTATAGTTAAATCTGAAGCCTGCATCGCGGTCTTCCACGTAGTTTTCATTTAGTAGAACGAAAACATCTTCAAGCTGTTTTTTGTTGTCCACATCAATACTACACCATTCGAAGCTAGACAATAAAGGTAGTGGCTTGTCAGATATATCTTCCGGTGTCTTTGGCTTATCAATGGGGCCTTCTTCCACCACCTTTTCATCGAAATCTTTGACCGGTTGCGTTCTCCAGAATTTGTGGTCTTTCATAGCTTTTTTCTGTTCTTGAGTGAATTTTGAAGTATCGCCATTATTCAACTGTAATAACTTCAATAAATTCTCTAATTTTTTCGCTTTATCCTCTTCTGACATTCTATAAATACGTTTACTACCGAAGCTCTATGACAACCAGAGCTATTGTACAGATCATTCTCTAAAAAGCGTGCAACACATATCATCTTCAATTATAGTGAATTACTTTTATCATGAGCAACGGCTGAAATTATTTTATCCTATTGTTTTATGACAGTATCCTTTCAAAAGAGTCAAAAGGATCCTCTGTTGCAAGAACTACTATTACGTAATTATACATAGTCCGCCTGCAATTTCTAGGAGACTTTGCTTTGCTTTCCACTTTGCGATTAATATTGAGAATTTTAAACGTTAACTGAATTCTTACCCACCCATAATAAGAACTCTAACTGGCGAATTTATCATGAAACAAATCTGCAAGAATAAAAAATTAGAGAATCGTGCAATTCAATTTAATTGCCTTGTCCGTTGTAAAACTTTTCCATAGGCCCTACCTTGAGTTGATCATATGTATTATTCTATATATATTATATCCAGTCGGGTAATAAATTTTCTCGCCCTCGAAAAAAAGAAGTGAAAAATTTGTCTCGATGAGCTGAGATGAGTTTGAAAGAAGCAAAGAGTTTTAATTTGTAAACGATAGCAAGTGTACCCTCAGTTGAGTCTATTACGCCTTCCTTATTTGGAAACTTAGAAGACGAATAAAAAAAACAAAATAACTAATGATTTCTGCTACTAATTGGGTTCCAAGAGGGTTTTCCTCGGAATTTCCTGAAAAGTATGTTCTGGATGATGAGGAAGTGGAAAGAATTAACCAATTAGCACAGTTGAATTTGGATGATGCTAAAGCTACTTTGGAAGAAGCAGAAGGCGAATCAGGTGTTGAAGATGACGCCGCAACAGGTAGTTCTAATAAGTTGAAGGATCAGTTGGATATAGATGATGATTTGAAAGAATATAACCTGGAAGAATATGACGATGAGGAAATTGCAGATAATGAGGGTGGTAAAGACGTTTCCATGTTCCCGGGTTTAAGTAATGATAGCGATGTTAAATTCCATGAGGGTGAAAAAGGTGAAGATCCATATATTTCATTGCCTAATCAAGAGGATAGTCAAGAGGAGAAGCAGGAGTTACAAGTTTACCCATCCGATAATTTAGTTCTTGCTGCGAGAACAGAAGATGACGTTTCGTATTTGGATATCTACGTTTACGATGACGGTGCTGGGTTCCACAGTAGCGATATTCCCGTTGAAGAAGGTGATGAAGCTGACCCAGATGTTGCTCGTGGATTGGTTCGTGACCCTGCACTTTACGTTCACCATGATTTAATGTTGCCTGCTTTTCCACTATGTGTTGAGTGGCTTGACTACAAGGTTGGATCCAATTCCGAAGAAGCAGCCAATTATGCTGCCATTGGTACGTTTGATCCACAAATTGAAATTTGGAACTTGGACTGTGTTGACAAGGCCTTTCCCGATATGATTCTGGGTGAACCTCTTGATAATTCAATGGTGTCTTTGAAAAGCAAAAAGAAGAAGAAGAAGTCTAAGACTGGACACATTACTACTCATCATACCGATGCTGTTTTATCCATGGCACACAACAAATATTTCCGTTCCGTTTTAGCATCCACCTCTGCAGATCATACCGTAAAACTATGGGATTTGAACTCAGGTAACGCAGCCCGCTCCTTAGCTTCCATTCATTCAAACAAAAATGTTTCATCATCTGAATGGCACATGTTGAATGGTTCCATTCTTTTGACCGGTGGTTATGATTCTCGAGTAGCTTTAACAGATGTTAGAATTTCTGACGAAAGTCAAATGAGTAAATACTGGTCTGCCATGGCAGGTGAGGAAATAGAAACTGTTACATTTGCCAGTGAAAATATAATATTATGTGGTACTGATTCTGGTAATGTGTATTCTTTCGATATTAGAAACAATGAAAACCGTAAACCAGTTTGGACATTGAAGGCACACGATGCTGGTATCTCCACATTATGTTCAAACAAATTCATCCCTGGTATGATGAGTACAGGGGCCATGGGTGAAAAGACTGTCAAATTATGGAAATTCCCCTTGGATGATGCTACGAACACTAAGGGCCCAAGCATGGTTCTGTCTCGTGATTTCGATGTCGGAAATGTATTGACATCGTCATTCGCTCCAGACATCGAGGTAGCGGGTACCATGGTCATTGGTGGTGTCAATAAAGTTTTGAAACTATGGGACGTTTTTACCAATAGATCTGTACGTAAGAGCTTTAAAAGTGAACTAGAGAATGTTCAAGCAAGAGCAAAAGAAGAAGCCCAAAAACTAGGAAAAAGTTCAAGAATCGCCAGAAAATACACCAGTAACGATAACCCAGATACTGTTATAACCATTGATGATCAAGGTGAAGATGAAGAAGAAAGAGAAGGTGAAGATGAGCATGATGACATGGCATAATCTGGATATGAAAAATATTAAAGCAGAGTACATTGCAAGTACAAATAAAAAATCTATAGAAGATAATACTGTATACTAGTGTAAGAGGAGCCTCAGAAAAAAACAATATAATACATTAATATGTGCTGTTACGGTATAATTTAGCATATGATGACAATGTGGTGAATTACAGTTGTGTAACTTTTTTATATCACCCGGCATATATACGCTCGTAGAATGCGATGTGAAAATTTTCTTTTTTTTTTTTTTTTCAAAGTGAAATTTTTTTGAGTGATGAGATGGGAAATGAAAAATTTTGTGCAATTGCGTAGTGTCTACAGTTTTTTAAGTAGTTATTAAAAGTGTTTTGGAAGGTATATTTCTAGGGAGAAGAAGCGTGCAGAACAGTATTTAGTGAAAGATGGCTCCTATTGAATACCTACTGTTTGAAGAACCTACTGGTTACGCAGTTTTCAAGGTTAAGTTGCAACAAGATGACATTGGTTCAAGATTAAAAGAAGTTCAAGAGCAAATCAATGATTTTGGTGCTTTTACAAAGTTAATCGAACTTGTATCTTTCGCGCCATTCAAAGGTGCTGCTGAAGCCCTTGAAAATGCTAACGACATATCAGAAGGTTTAGTCTCTGAGAGTTTGAAAGCTATCTTGGATTTAAACTTACCAAAGGCTTCCTCGAAAAAGAAGAACATTACTTTGGCTATTTCCGATAAAAACTTAGGTCCTTCTATTAAGGAAGAATTTCCATATGTTGATTGTATTTCAAATGAACTTGCTCAGGATTTGATTCGTGGTGTCAGATTACATGGCGAAAAATTATTCAAAGGTCTACAATCTGGTGACTTAGAAAGAGCCCAATTAGGTTTAGGTCACGCTTACTCCAGAGCTAAAGTGAAGTTCTCTGTTCAAAAGAACGACAATCACATCATTCAAGCTATTGCTTTATTAGATCAATTAGATAAAGATATCAACACTTTTGCTATGAGAGTTAAAGAGTGGTATGGCTGGCATTTCCCCGAACTGGCTAAATTGGTACCAGACAACTACACTTTTGCCAAGTTGGTTCTTTTTATCAAGGACAAAGCTTCATTAAACGATGACTCCTTACATGATTTGGCTGCTCTTTTGAATGAGGATTCGGGAATTGCACAAAGAGTCATTGACAATGCCCGTATCTCCATGGGACAAGATATATCAGAAACCGATATGGAAAATGTTTGTGTTTTCGCTCAGAGAGTCGCTTCCTTAGCTGATTACAGAAGACAATTATACGATTACTTATGCGAAAAAATGCACACTGTTGCACCAAACTTATCAGAATTGATTGGTGAAGTGATTGGTGCTAGATTAATTTCTCACGCAGGTTCCCTAACTAATTTATCTAAGCAAGCAGCTTCAACGGTTCAAATTCTTGGTGCTGAAAAGGCTTTGTTCAGAGCTTTAAAAACTAAAGGTAACACTCCAAAATACGGTTTGATTTACCACAGTGGTTTTATTTCTAAGGCCTCTGCCAAGAACAAGGGTCGTATTTCTAGATACTTGGCTAACAAATGTTCTATGGCCTCTAGAATTGACAATTACTCTGAGGAACCATCTAATGTTTTTGGTTCCGTACTAAAGAAACAAGTTGAGCAAAGATTAGAATTCTACAACACTGGTAAGCCAACTTTGAAGAATGAATTAGCCATTCAAGAAGCCATGGAACTTTATAACAAAGATAAACCAGCTGCAGAAGTGGAAGAAACCAAGGAAAAGGAATCCTCAAAGAAGAGAAAATTAGAAGATGATGATGAAGAAAAGAAGGAAAAGAAAGAGAAAAAATCGAAGAAGGAAAAGAAAGAAAAGAAGGAAAAGAAGGACAAAAAGGAAAAGAAAGATAAAAAGGAAAAGAAGGATAAAAAGAAGAAAAGTAAGGATTAAAAGGAACAATGAATCGAAATAAAGTATATCCCATCTTTTTGTGTACTTTTCTTCCCTTTAAAGTTTTTCATATATATATATATTATCTTTTATTCCCTTCTAATATTCTTCTTTAGGATTTGGAAGCTGTATATTGTATATTTAGAAATATTATTAAATAAAAAAGTCATATGTTATTTTGAGCTTAAGTACCCTCTTATGCCTCTTTCACTCGCCATTACTGACATTCTGTGATCGCCATTCATATATATAGGCCTGATTGTGCACCAATTGCCGCGCTATCACACCTCCATAAGCGATAGCATTCTTCAGAATATCTTGAAGGCTCAAAACCAAGCCATTGACCGCACAAATCAACTAAAGAACCCATGTCAGACAACGAAAGTTTCTCAAATCCATTAGGCCCCTCACTAGGCGCTACAAGACATTTAAATTTCAGTCCCTTACTGGGACCGACAATCAATTGTGTTAGCACACTTCCTATGAATCCCGTTATAAATTCTGGTGGTTGTAGTGTACATTCATTTTCCGTCATTACCTTCATGCTGGCGATTTTATCAGAGGTGCCAATTACTATTATATCAGGGGAGAACTGGGCTAACTGTGATATGATAGATCTACTTATCATGTTACCAAAAATCGGCGATATACTAATGAAATTCTCCTCCATAGAAAATAATAACGTCTTTCCAAATGAATAAATCGGGAAAGAAAAGCCATATACTGTTTCATCGGCGGTGTCATTTTTTTGATCAGGATCAACCTCGTTTGGAAAGTTTTCGTCGTAATTCCACGAGTGTTTACCTGAAGATTGGGGAAGACTTGGACTTTTCACCGTCAATGTAGTTTTAATTTCACCAATAGAGGTTAATTGAAGCAGATTTTTGGGGAATAATGGGTTCATTATCTTAGTAGTAATGACGGCTGTCGAATATTGAGAAACATCCAAGTCCTGAGGAAACTCAACTTTTGGAACCGGGCAGACTTCTAAAGATTGCAGGTTTTTTGAAATCTCTGGGAGATCTAGCAGATGTTTTGGTTCTGGTAAGTCATTCCATTGTTTAAACTTCAAAAAGAATCAAGTAACATAAGTTAGTCAAACCACTCTACTCTAGCAAAATATGATGGGGAAAAAAGATTATTGTAACATACAAGCATCGCTATAAATGAAAATTTTACTGTAGTGCGATGATATCTTGGTCGCTGTTTCTTATTATTTCGCCTGTTGCCACCTATTGCCACGCAACTTCTTAAATTGATTTCAATGAAGTCTGAAATTTTGATGCGAAAGAAAAAAAAAAGTAAAGGCAATAAAACTTCATCAAGTCAAACGTCATCTATAAATAATCCCACTTCAGAATTGAAAAAGACTACATTTGAGTGGAGGAACAAAAGCAAAAATGTCTGAATTAGGTGCCAAATATCAACAGTTGCAAAATGAGTTAGAAGAGTTTATTGTGGCCAGACAAAAATTAGAGACACAATTACAAGAAAACAAGATTGTAAATGAAGAGTTTGACCAATTAGAAGAAGATACACCTGTGTACAAATTGACAGGCAATGTCCTTTTACCAGTTGAACAAAGTGAGGCACGTACCAACGTGGACAAAAGATTAGAGTTCATCGAAACAGAAATTACAAGATGCGAAAAGAACATAAGGGACAAGCAGGAAGAACTAGAAAAGGTGAGAAGCGAGCTAATTAAACTGAACAATACAGCAGCTTCCACTGGCCCAGGAAGGTAAAACAAACTCACAGGTCCTCGGAAAGACAAGAAAGCGCACAGTACCAATAAATCTGCCCAAAATAAAATTTTCTTTTATATACAATTATGTAACTTACAAACAAAATACCTACGCATTTCACTGTCCTAAACTTCAAATTGACATGTAAGATTGCTTAACCCCTAACTAATTGAGATTTGATTAAATTTACCGTAGACATTAACGTATACCAGGCAAACTCTTCAGTATTGTTATAGTACTCACCCAAACGCATGACCCTATGTAATTTATCCTTTGCAAAAGTAAACGTTTCTTTGTAATTGTGGGATTTATCCTGAGCCATAAATAACTTTGAACCAATGTAGGTGCTCGAAACAGCCAATCTCTTAGCATACCATGCAGAATCATGGTGGTCCTTTTCGTTGGAAAAGTAAATCATATCATCGGACAATCTGTGTAGTTCAGGAATTGCAGTTTCAAAGAGAAAGGCGCTTGGAATAGCCAATTGTGACATTAGTTCCGACAAATGCCCACCGATTGGCTTGTCCATCTCCAATCTTTTTAACAGCAAATGTTCTAATGAGGGTAGTTTGTATTGTGGAGTTACGTCAGGGTTGATTCCTTCAGTTAAACGATACCTTTTATCTACCAATTGAAACTTTATCAGTTCCATGACAGCGGTGGAAGAATGGAAAAACGAGGGCGAGTTGGGAGCACCTATTGAAGAGATCATGGAGGAAGGATAGCCGAGCTCATTTAAAGATTCAACAATGGATCTTTCAGAGAAACCGTGCTCGGGAACAAACTTTTGTAGAGCTAGTGACAATACTTTATACTGGGGTGATTCTTTTCCATAAGTTAAAGGTTTAATATGAATTGGTTTAACATGTTCGATAGGGTTCGAATGATATAAACGAAAGAATTTACAGCCCGTTCTGGCAGTATTGCGACAAAGCATGATTTATAATGTGGTAAAGACTCTGTTATCTCTTTCCAAATTGGGGTGAAGTACCTTATGTAGGCCCAAAAAAAAAAAACCCCCGTATTATTGTTTCTTACTATTGTTATTGCTATTTTTCTTCCGCCTAATATAGTCCGAAAAGGAAAGGATATGTCATGGCAACTGTAGTCAGTATACTACTGTATAGGTGAATGGATTAGTTAATGGACTATTAGGTCAACCATTACGAAGGGGGTGGGGTTAGTATTTTTGTATTTACAGATATTGAGATATCATACATAAGAAAAAAATTATAATAACGGTAGAAAACGCATATATTTATAAGATGAAAGTTGGGCATGGCCTCCCGATAATCATTGTCTCTTGATTGTATGGTACCTTTTACCTCTGAACCCGGCAATATACATGTTAAATTGATAAACTTCTTGAGGATTCATGTCATTTAATTCCCACTTCGTACTTCCAAATACGTTTCTGACGGGCTCCATTAAGACATCCATTTCCTTACCGTATTTGGATTTGACAAGATTTATGTCGTCCGTTAGGTCTTTCTTATTGAAACCCGTTGTGAAGATAGCACATTTTGTTTCCAGTAATGCCTTCATAGTTTCACCCATCCATGAACCGTGAGATTCTGGAGATGCGTAGCCTGGATGGAAAGTAAAAAAGACATCCATGTATGGATCGTATGGGAAAAAATCTTGAGCCTCATGGAATACTTCGAAAAAGTTTGTACGATAAATGAATTTCAGAGTCTCGTCTACTCTTTGTACTACCGGCGTAGTAGACTTGACGTACTCCTGTTTATCCCTTTTATACAGGCATTCGGGTCCAATGAAATGTATTTCGAAACTCTGCTCTGGGAAAAGAAACTGGAGCTGTTTCCAAACGTGGCCCGGCAATTGAGCTTCAGCACGTGCACCTAGGATGAAAATTCTCATAGCACGGTTCTTAGTTGTGGTTGGTAAAGATCTATTCTCCAACGGATATAAAGTATACCTGAGAGCAGCCAGAGATTTTAGACCTTCTAAGGTGATAGGCCCCTTTGGGTTCAATGAATACGGGGAAAATTTGTGCAGCAAAGACCCAATCGTAATTGGATAGCTTAGCATCTTTGTGACTGCGGCTAATTGGAACTCTGTATCCATGGAATAGAATGATCTTGTGTAGAAAAACAAATCCCAGTTTGTTAGGTTAACGGCCTTGTCGTAGCCTTGCTGTTGGGGAAAATCAAACTCCGGGAAGGGTCTACCGCTTCTTAAGTCATGCTCATAAATATTAACTTTTTTCAGGATTTCATATTTTTTAGAATCGTGATATGCTTTATCCATCTCCCAAGCCTCTCGTGAGTGATGAGTCGGAATTCCTGACAGAGGACAAGTGTAGTTAATATCTTTGCCGGTAACAGGGCAGTGTGCTAGCGTTCTAATCTTGGCGGCCCTTTCACGCAAGTCCACTGAGGGAGACTGATCCCATGGATGGAATCTGTTCTCCGGAGTAGGATCTTCTGGAGAAGGAGGAGGATCCAATCCAAGGGCGTTCCTAACGAACCCCATGAGGTGACGACGTGTTTGGTGAGAGACAACTAGCCTGTTGTGTGGCGACTTCCTTAGCAGATGGAAATATAGCTGAGTAGCACCCGAAGGAGCATATAGCACGGTCATAGTTCTGGAAGTACAAGTTTGCCAAACTACTTTAAGTCCACCTTCGCAATATCTACAGTGTTCTGCGCTTATAAAGTGTAAAAAAACTACAACCAGAGGCCCGCCCTTAGTAGTTGACCAAATATCTACTATTGTCTCTTGTCAGACTCCTTTGGATTATTTTCTTCGAGCCGCTTTTTCGTAGCGCATGATAAAAAGAGCCCTTTCCCCATACTGCACACTTAAGTGAATGCCAAATATAATATCAAGAGCGAAAGGCGGTTGAGTTCCAGCCAAGACGAGCACACACGACACCAGAACGAGATAAACATGCTAGGAAGGGCATTGCGACCTGGGTGGCTGGGCATTACTAGGACGGTGGTGAAGAAACCAAGTTGCGGGTCCTACTTTAACAGAACCTTTCAAACAGCAATTAACACTACAATGCCTCCCATGCAAGAGGGCATGCTGAGTACAATGATGATGATGACGGCTACGGCAACAAGGATCACTGGCACAGTCAGTGAGCCATTAAACGGTTCAAATATAGTGATGCAACTCGATTCAGTGATGAGAAAGAGGAAAAAAAAGATGAAGAAACACAAACTGCGGAAAAGAAGAAAGAGGGAGAAGGCAGAAAGAAGAAAGCTATCTCAGGGTAGATAATAGGGCTGTAAAAACCTCTCACATGTTTTTCTCTGCTGTTTTTCCTTCCCTATTCTTCATATTTTGATATTATTTCATGTATATATTATGTTTGTATTTAGATTTTTTTTTTTATACGTTATACTATGCTAAGAAAAGACTTCTTTACCAAGAAGTAAAGAACCCAGATCGCGATAATAGAAAGCACCAGCAGCATGACCGTGTGGAGTGCTCTTCTAGTAGCAGAATCTTTGTTGAACATCCATTCTTCGTACAAGTACGTAATACACTTAAAGCTGAACTTGCCCATTAACTCGCGACGATTCAACTCTCCAATTTCTGCAACGATGTTGAAGTTCCAATCAAAAATGCCTTCTGCGACGCTAATGATCTGCAACTTTTGTGCTTCGGTCAATTCCGTCCTGGTGGCCAGCTCATAGTTCTTCTTGTATTCCCATTTCAAGCGTGTTTCTTCAGTGGGGCCCAGAACGCTGAAGGTGAAGAAGTTTGTGCCCTTTTTGACCAGTTCCTTCTGTGATAGCTTCTCAAAGTTGGGGAAGAGCCCTAGTCTTCTGTACAAATTCGATCGTATTAGCTTGCCGCCGGCGAAAAGCGCCAAGTACAGAACGTGACAGTAAGAAAGAATGGTGCATGGCTCCTTGTGTATGTTTTCGTGGATGTTATTGATAAACTGCTGTAGTAGCGGTGGCTTCTGGAACGTAGCCAGGAATTCGTTTAATGATTCTGTGCTTTTAAACGTGTTTGAGTATAGCAGCTTCAGGTCCTTATAGATCTGCGTAGATCTTCTAAAATCTTCGAGCCAAAACTGCTTCAGAATGGTCGAAGTTTGCAGCTCCTCCTCCGTTACGGGGTCATTCAGTAGGCGATCTATCTCTTGCTCGATGGCATCGAACACATAATAGTACGCCAGAATACCCTGTCTGTATATAAAGCCATGTCTCATGGCGATGGCCATCTTTATGCCCATGAAGGTATTGATTTTATTGTGGGCATCTCTGGTTTGAAAGTTGATTCTGTTTGCTAGCGCCCCCACGTCAGTGGGTGAGGGTATGATTGTATTGCTACTGTCCTCCATTTTTGCGGTTATTTTATGTGTGTGTGTATATATATATATGCTGTGTTATATTGTGCACTGTTAAATAGCTCCTCCTTAGACTAAGCAAGAGAGTATGAGGAGGTTGCTCTTATATACAAACACAAGAGAGCGAGAGGGGCACCTGGCCATTGCTCCATCACACCCAACTCAGGTGTAAATCGTCCTACTTATGAAGGTCATTAGCCCATGTTTGAAACCGTGTGTTACATGGCTCAAATTCCACGGTCCGATAACGCCGACCCCGAGCAGGTGCAAATGGCCAGGCGGTATCGCCAATGATCCGTTTATCTAAAGATAGATAGATGGCCGAACGTGGACTGCCTCTATGGGTACAATAACATATGCACATGGCAACGGGTCTTGGTGCTCAATCGACGGGCACATACACCCTGACTTTCCCCATCATACGACGATGCTCTAGTAAACTTGCACCCGCACTTGTTAGATAAACAAGTGCGCCCAAGATCACAATACCGAAGGGGCGATATCACCACTCAGTATTCTACAGTTGAGCATAGCGTAGTCTGGCAGTATCCCGCACGATCCATTGTATTGTTTGTCCAAACTGCATTTTATGTGTAACGATTAATCGTATATACATGGCCTACAAGAAATTACCCTGCGGCGAAGGGTGAAAAAAAAAGTAGTGGAAACTAAAGAAAGAAGAGTTTAGTTACGGACCCTTTCAAGGATTGACACACTCCCAATATTTTGCTACATTATTGACCTTTGTTGAAGGAGGCGTTCGTTTATTTGATTATTTTGTTCTGTTTTGCCTACAACTGCGAATACGCTTACATTCTAGTTTGACCTTCACAAATTCTTATCATCTTCTTTTGTTTATTTTGACACACCCCTATTAAGTGTATTTGTTTTGTAAGTAATGTCTAAGCAGTTTGTTCGTTCTGCAAAGAACATGATGAAGGGCTACTCATCCACACAAGTGCTTGTGAGAGATGCCACGGCGAACGACTCGAGGACTCCATCGATAGACACTCTGGACGATTTGGCACAGAGATCTTACGATTCGGTGGACTTCTTCGAGATTATGGATATGTTAGACAAGAGGCTGAACGATAAGGGCAAATACTGGAGACACGTTGCCAAATCGCTGACCGTTTTGGACTATCTTGTTCGTTTCGGGAGTGAGAACTGTGTGCTATGGTGCAGAGAGAATTTTTACGTAATTAAGACATTAAGGGAATTCAGACACGAAAATGAGTCCGGATTTGACGAAGGACAGATTATCAGAGTAAAGGCTAAAGAACTCGTCTCTTTGTTGAATGATGAAGAAAGGCTACGCGAAGAGAGGTCTATGAATACAAGAAACAGAAGGGCGAACAGAGCTGCTAGGCCAAGGCCAAGAAGACAAAGAACAAGGAGCAACCCACACGATTCTTCTCCCTCTTACCAGGACGATTTGGAAAAGGCCCTAGAGGAGAGCAGAATTACTGCTCAAGAAGATGAACAACGTAGAAGAGAACTGGCCCAGTACGACGATGAAGATCCTGACTTCCAAGCTGCCTTACAACTAAGTAAAGAAGAAGAGGAGTTGAAGCAATTGCAGGAACTACAGAGATTACAGAAGCAACAACAGTCTCTGTCTCAATTTCAAGCTCCTTTACAACAACAACCACAACAACAACCAGCGTACTACGACATTTTCGGTAATCCAATCTCCCAAGATGAATACTTACAGTATCAGTACCAACAGGACCAGGAACAAGCAATGGCGCAGCAAAGATGGCTGGACCAGCAGCAAGAACAACAGCAGCTTGCTGAACAACAATATTTTCAGCAGCAACAACAAGCTGCGGCCGCCGCTTCTGCCTTGCAACAGCAACAAACAGCCGCTAATATGCAACAACAACAACAACAACAACAGCCCGCTGATTTTCAACAACCTTTGCCTACAGGTTCTAATAATCCGTTTTCCATGGATAATCTTGAAAGACAAAAGCAGGAGCAACAGCATGCTCAATTGCAAAGACAACAAGAAGAAGCTAGACAACAACAAGAACAATTGAAGCTACAACAATTGCAAAGACAACAACAAGAGGAAGCTCAATTACACCAGAAGAGGCAAGAAGAAGCCCAATTACAACAGCAGCAAGCCCAATTGCTACAACAGCAAGCCCAGTTCCAGCAACAACAACCCTTGAAGCAAACAAGGACTGGGAACCAGTCTATATCGGATAAATACAGCGACTTGAATACCTTGTTAGCAACTGGTACAGGGATAGATACTTTTGGTAACACTGGAGAGGCACGTATTCCTGCACAACATACAAAGACAGGCACGTTTATAAATTCTCAGGGTACAGGCTACAAACAGGTTACTAATGAACCCAAGAACAACCCTTTTTTAAGCAACCAATACACTGGTTTACCAAGCACAAATATCGTGCCCACGCAAACAGGGTACGGGTTTGGTAACCAACCTCAAAGTCCTCCTACTAATTCTCCTCAGCAAAATCCTACTGGTATAAGCTACTCTCAGCCACAACAGCAACAACAGCCACAGCAACAACCGCAATACATGCAAAATTTCCAACAACAGCAACCTCAATACGCCCAAAACTTCCAACAACAACCACAATACACTCAAAATTATCAACAACAACCACAATACATTCAACCTCATCAACAACAACAACAACAGCAGCAGCAGCAACAGCAGCAACAGGGATATACTCCTGACCAAGGTGTAAGCTTAATTGATCTTTGATACTGTCCTATATATACTTTTTTGTCATGGGTACACATACATGTACGACATATATATATATATATATATATATATTAGCGAGTTTACATTGATGTAGAGCAGTAACTGGAAGAAATAAAAATTTAAACTTAATACTAGGGGGTCCGTCTTCTCGTGGGTACTTCTTTTACAGTTTCAACTTCTGCTGACCTGTATGCCTTCTTGGCGCTTCTTCGGAAAAGTTGACAGCGGGCTTTACTTTAACGGCAAATCGCAGTAAGTAAGCAAGTAACGAACTCGCACTTCAGCAAAATAAAAAAGAACAATCGATTAGAAATTCAAATTTCACCGTGACTCTTTAACCCCTGCCGAATATTATAAGCAAACTATGATAACACTCTTATTATACCTGTGCGTAATATGTAACGCAATAGTGTTAATAAGGGCTGATTCGATAGCGGACCCTTGGCCTGAAGCGCAACATCTACTAAATACCATAGCTAAGTCCAGAGACCCAATGAAAGAAGCTGCTATGGAACCCAATGCAGATGAATTTGTTGGATTCTATGTACCGATGGATTATTCCCCACGTAATGAGGAAAAAAACTACCAGAACATTTGGCAAAACGAAATCACAGATTCTCAACGTCATATTTATGAATTACTTGTACAATCAAGTGAACAATTCAACAACTCAGAAGCAACATATACACTTAGCCAGATTCACCTTTGGAGTCAATATAATTTCCCGCATAATATGACTTTGGCACACAAATACTTAGAAAAATTCAATGATCTAACCCACTTCACCAATCATTCGGCCATCTTCGACTTAGCTGTGATGTATGCCACTGGGGGATGTGCTTCTGGTAATGATCAAACCGTGATCCCTCAGGATTCTGCTAAAGCACTGCTATATTACCAGAGGGCTGCCCAACTAGGGAATTTAAAGGCTAAGCAAGTGCTAGCTTATAAATACTATTCTGGCTTCAATGTCCCACGAAATTTTCATAAATCTTTGGTATTGTACAGGGACATTGCTGAACAGCTAAGAAAGTCGTACTCCAGGGACGAATGGGATATTGTCTTCCCCTATTGGGAAAGTTACAACGTGAGAATATCGGATTTTGAGAGTGGCCTATTAGGTAAAGGTTTGAATTCCGTTCCATCTTCTACAGTAAGGAAAAGAACTACGAGACCAGATATTGGTTCACCCTTTATTGCGCAAGTTAACGGTGTACAGATGACCTTGCAAATCGAACCGATGGGTAGGTTCGCTTTCAACGGTAACGATGGCAACATAAATGGCGACGAAGATGACGAGGATGCCAGTGAAAGACGAATCATTCGGATATATTATGCAGCTTTGAATGATTATAAAGGAACATATTCACAAAGCAGAAATTGTGAGCGCGCCAAAAACTTGTTGGAATTAACGTACAAGGAATTTCAACCTCATGTGGACAATTTGGATCCTTTGCAAGTATTTTACTACGTCCGTTGCTTACAATTATTGGGGCACATGTATTTCACTGGCGAAGGCTCCTCGAAGCCTAATATTCATATGGCCGAAGAGATCTTGACCACGTCGCTAGAAATAAGCAGAAGGGCACAGGGACCTATAGGTAGAGCGTGCATAGATCTGGGCTTAATAAATCAATACATCACAAACAATATTTCTCAAGCAATTTCGTATTATATGAAAGCTATGAAAACACAAGCTAACAATGGAATCGTAGAATTCCAATTATCCAAATTGGCCACTTCATTCCCTGAAGAAAAAATCGGCGACCCATTTAACTTAATGGAAACTGCCTACTTGAATGGATTCATTCCAGCCATATATGAGTTTGCAGTAATGATCGAATCTGGAATGAACAGTAAGAGTAGTGTGGAAAACACTGCTTACCTGTTCAAAACATTCGTTGACAAAAACGAAGCTATTATGGCACCTAAACTGAGGACAGCATTTGCCGCATTAATCAACGATCGTTCAGAAGTGGCTTTATGGGCTTATTCCCAACTAGCCGAGCAAGGCTACGAGACTGCTCAAGTCTCTGCCGCCTACTTAATGTACCAGTTGCCATATGAGTTTGAGGATCCTCCAAGAACCACAGATCAGAGAAAAACTTTGGCAATTTCCTACTATACAAGAGCGTTTAAACAGGGAAATATAGATGCTGGTGTTGTCGCGGGAGATATCTATTTTCAGATGCAGAATTACAGTAAAGCTATGGCTCTTTATCAGGGTGCAGCTTTGAAGTATTCTATACAGGCTATCTGGAACTTAGGGTACATGCATGAGCATGGGCTAGGTGTAAACAGAGATTTCCATCTTGCTAAACGTTACTACGACCAAGTTTCAGAACACGATCATAGATTTTACTTGGCTTCCAAATTGAGTGTTTTAAAATTACACCTAAAGTCATGGTTGACTTGGATCACCAGAGAAAAAGTAAACTACTGGAAACCTTCCTCGCCACTTAACCCTAACGAAGATACTCAGCACTCGAAGACTTCATGGTACAAGCAATTGACGAAGATTTTACAAAGAATGAGACATAAGGAGGATAGTGACAAAGCTGCGGAAGATTCTCACAAACACAGAACTGTAGTGCAGAATGGAGCTAACCATAGGGGTGACGACCAAGAGGAGGCTTCCGAGATTTTGGGCTTCCAAATGGAGGATCTTGTTACGATGGGATGTATCTTGGGGATATTCCTATTAAGTATATTAATGAGTACACTGGCGGCCCGTAGAGGCTGGAATGTCCGTTTCAATGGAGCACAATTAAATGCAAATGGTAACCGGCAGCAAGAGCAACAACAACAACAACAACAACAAGCACAAGGTCCCCTGGGCTGGGACTTCAATGTTCAGATATTCGCCATATGATGTGGTTTGTATAGATATATACATAGACTATCCATAGAAATCACCCACGCATTACCCGAAAGTTTTCAATAAAGCGAACAGCGAGAAGAAAAAAAGCGAAACCGACAGAGAATTACCACCCTAGAGCTTTAACCCCATTGAGATCAACACAATTTCGAACAGTGAAAGTGCATTGGCGAAGGTGATACAATTGGCTTCCAGCTCTGAATAATAATAACTTATAAGCGCAAAGATAACAGATAATTTTATATTAGCATACAAATGGTCGTCATAGCTAATGCGCACAACGAATTAATCCATGACGCTGTTCTAGACTATTATGGGAAGCGCCTTGCAACCTGCTCTTCTGACAAGACAATCAAGATCTTTGAAGTCGAGGGAGAAACACACAAGTTAATAGACACGTTGACTGGCCACGAAGGCCCAGTTTGGCGTGTTGATTGGGCACATCCTAAATTCGGAACCATTTTGGCATCGTGTTCTTATGATGGTAAAGTGTTGATTTGGAAGGAAGAAAACGGTAGATGGTCTCAAATTGCCGTTCACGCTGTCCACTCTGCTTCTGTCAACTCTGTTCAATGGGCTCCTCATGAATATGGCCCCCTACTACTGGTTGCTTCCTCTGATGGTAAGGTCTCCGTAGTAGAGTTCAAAGAAAACGGTACTACTTCCCCAATAATCATCGATGCTCATGCCATTGGCGTTAACTCTGCTTCTTGGGCTCCAGCTACCATTGAAGAAGATGGTGAACACAACGGTACTAAAGAATCTCGCAAGTTTGTTACTGGGGGTGCTGACAATTTGGTAAAGATTTGGAAGTACAATTCAGATGCCCAAACTTATGTTCTGGAAAGCACCTTAGAAGGTCACAGCGATTGGGTTAGAGACGTAGCATGGTCACCTACTGTTCTTCTACGTTCTTATTTGGCCAGTGTTTCTCAAGATCGCACCTGTATTATTTGGACTCAAGACAATGAACAAGGCCCATGGAAAAAAACTTTATTAAAAGAAGAAAAATTCCCAGATGTTTTATGGAGAGCCAGTTGGTCTTTGTCAGGTAATGTACTAGCTCTTTCCGGTGGCGATAATAAAGTTACTTTATGGAAGGAAAATCTTGAGGGTAAATGGGAACCCGCTGGTGAAGTTCATCAGTGAAGAGTATCAAGAATTTAAAATGAAACATCTCAAAAGAAAAAAGAATGCAAATGAGTCTATCGACGAATTTGAAGAGAAATAAACGCATAATGTACAGTAACGTATAACAATTAAAGATTTGTGGAAGTTTTCAAAAACTTTTCAACTTTTTTCTTTGTTTTTTTTTTGCAACTTCTTATATTAATATTGTCATAGATATTTCTTATACAAAAACAAGCGAACAAAAATAATCGACGTATATACAATAGATATATAAGACTGTTTTTCTTCAATAGAACAGGCGAAATTATTCTACCGGCCGAAGGTACATCTTCCCGCTATGTAATAAATAGAGGTATTTAAGTTATAACAATTATAATTCCCCCATTACGGCAGCAATTAAGTTTTGCACGTCATTAGAGGCGATTTTACCATTCTCCAGTACTTCAGCGTGAGTCGCTTTGCCTTTTTCTAAGGGTACAGGTGATTCGTCCAACGCACTGGCAGGGCTATCCACCACGCAAGTATTGGTAATCAAACTTAAGGCCAAAACCCTCCATCCGCAATGTCTTGCAACAATGACTTCGGGAACAGTACTCATTCCGACAGCATCTCCTCCCAACATCCTTATCATTTTGGATTCTGCTCTTGTTTCGAAAGTGGGTCCAGATACAAAAGTATAAGTACCTTCATGCAGTGGCCTTTGAATCTTGAGCTCTTTCCATTTCTTAAATAAAAGCTTCCTCAACTCCAGATCATATGCATCACTCAAGGCTAAAAAACGAGGTCCATCTTCATCCAAGTTAGGACCTCTCAATGGGTGCTGGCCAGCAAGGCCAGGGATATTTAAATGATCATAAATGCACATCAAATCGCAGGCTTGATATTTCGCGTTTATACCACCAGCGGCATTAGTGACAATTAAATTACGAACATGACCCATGTGGTTAAGCACTCTAATAGGAAAAGTAGTCTCAAACAATGTGTTGCCTTCATATCCATGAAGACGACCATTCATTAATACTACTGGTGAACCATTCATAGATCCGAACATTAGTGTACCGGAATGACCTGGAACCGTACTTTTCTTGAATCCTGGGATGTCTTGGTATGGGACTGTTACCGGGGGTGGATTGTCTCTAGACAGCTTGGTAGATATTCCACCAAGCCCTGAACCACATATAATCAAAGTTCTCGGAGGCTCGAAATTTGTTGTATTTTTGAAATGTGGTTCTAAAATAGCAGAAATATACGCAGCGGCCTTGGTAATTGCTTCACGTTGTTGACTTACGTTCAAGATATCACTCATCTTTTAAGTTTATTCGGAGTTTCTCATGTGTTCTAGAAGATTAGCAAGATTAGCCTAAAGTTATGCCTGCCCTATCTGCCCTCTGCTTCGAGATTTTCCTTTTCTTTGCGCTTTGTAAACACTGAAACAAAAACAAAAACAATGGAAACATCAGAAAGATATTTATTTATTGTGGCCGCATAAAGTTTTAATTCTTTGATAATTAACGTCGTATTTGGGAAACTGCTTACTATACCGGATACAAGGCTGCCCTGATCAAACAAGGAAATTGACAGATGATGCTTGAAGGGTATACGGTACAACCTCCACAGTCCACTTTGATAGGTGACATTGAAATCCAGGACGAAAATGCAAACCAAGAAGTTAAGAACGTACTTTACCAAGGAGTTCAAAAGGGTATAAAAAGGCTAGAAAAAAGACAAAGGAGGGTTGCATTAGGTGATGTAACCTCTCAAAAGGCAAACAAAATACACAATGCTATACATAATAAATTCCATCAGACGAAGAACAATTTTGAAATAGAGAACATACGCTCATCGGCCTTGGTAAAAGAACAACAACGAGACGTAAGGGATGAAGATAGCGACTATTTTTTAATTGATAGTTCTGAAGGCTCTTCTACTGATGACGAACAAGTTAATGAAGATGCTATTGATGATTTGTTAAGTCGAAGAGTAAATGATCAGCAGATTCAAGCCGATGAAGTGTATGAAGATTTCGATGGAGAAATGCAAGATGTCATTGAAGAGGATGTTGATAGTCAAATTGAACCACTATCACCAATAAACAACGATGAAATTCAGACTGAGCTGGACAGGGCGTTTGAAAAATATTTTCGGTCGGTTCCCAATCCGCTGGATGATGATACCCATGATGTTGTGATGGTTGTGGAGTACGCTTCCGACATATTCTATTACTTGAGAGAACTTGAAGTGAAATATAGGCCTAATCCCTACTATATGCAAAATCAAGTAGAGCTTACATGGCCGTTCAGACGAACTATGATAGATTGGCTAGTTCAACTGCATTTTAGATTTCAACTTTTACCAGAAACGCTATACCTGACGATTAATATAGTGGATAGATTTCTGTCAAAGAAGACCGTTACTTTGAACAGGTTTCAATTGGTTGGTGTATCGGCTTTATTTATTGCTGCCAAGTTTGAAGAGATTAACTGCCCCACTTTGGATGATCTAGTTTACATGCTGGAAAATACATACACTAGAGATGACATTATTAGAGCGGAACAGTATATGATAGATACTCTGGAATTTGAAATAGGTTGGCCAGGACCCATGCCATTTTTAAGAAGGATAAGTAAAGCAGATGACTATGACTTCGAACCAAGAACATTAGCAAAGTACTTATTGGAAACTACAATAGTAGAACCCAAACTAGTGGCTGCGGCACCAAGCTGGTTAGCTGCTGGCGCGTATTTTCTGAGCAGAACAATCCTTGGTTCAAATGATTGGTCCCTAAAACATGTATTCTACTCTGGCTATACATCCAGCCAAATAATTCCTTTAGCATCACTGATATTGGAGAATTGCAAGAACGCATCTCGACGCCATCATTCAATTTGGAAAAAATACTTTGACCAAAAGCATTACCGCTGTTCTCAAATTGTAGAAGAATGGATTGTTTCGACAGAAGCCTAACTTACTCATCTTAACACCATTTGCTTCAGTTTTGGTTTCGGAAGGATCATATTTCATTTATTCAGGTAGAAGATATATATCATATTACACACACACACACACACATACACATATACACACACATATATATATATATATAGATATATATATATATGAATGCATCCTTGATTCCGTTTCAGTTAACACCCCGATGGTACACCCAAGTTTATATCATCCTCTTTTTGACCGAATCTTTATTTGACAATCTTCAAGCAGCCTCAGGGCAAAATTCAATTCTGGAGGGTTTGATATATGTGCCCTATGCCTCCAGGTAAGCGGCATTCGCAGTAGAAGAGCAGCAATCACATACTCCAACTAAGTTAAAGACGATACTTCGTATCTTGAAAAGAAATTACCTTATTCGTCTAGTTTTTTTGCTTATCCCTTCTTTGCTTCGCACTTTCTACTAAGCTGTCCCAGCGTTCTCTTAATCGCCCAATTTCATTAGCCAATTTTTTATTTTCTTTCGTAATTTCGTCAATTTTCATACCATATTCTTTAAATTTTTTCTGCTCATATAATACCAACTCCTTTTTGAATTGTTCCAGTCTTAAGTTAATCTTCATTTCCGAGTTTTTGGAATTTTTTCCTCCTTCTGTTTTCAATTGAATATCATTATTCAAATTAAATTGTAAGCGGTTTAAAATTGACATAAGAAGTGGATCGTTTATGGGACTTAAAGTGTCCTGATATGCTGGGTTATCCCAATTCCTAGCATTGCTTATTCCATTTATCGGAGATTTGTTGTTTAAAATAACAGAGCCAATAAGCATATTGTTGTTGACCATTCCAATATTATTTTCTTCTGATGACTGCTTTTCAATCAAAAGTTCCAATTCTTGGATTTTGGCTGTAATGTCCTGTTTTAATAGGTCAATGGCTTGCGTAACGTCAGAACTTAATTTATTTTGAGACAAATTCTCGTTCTGCGGACCTAAAACTTCAATGGCTTCTTGATACTTCGCTTTTGCATTTGTAAAATCTCCTTTTCGACATTCCTGTTCGGCGTCCTCAATAATAGTATAAACCTAATTCATGTTAGTCACCATGAACAAAAAAAAAGTGGGGGCATAATTCAAAAACTTACTTCCGCTAAAGTACTCATTCCATCACCAAGATTAGTATAACTGTCGTTGAATTATCGAACTAATCCGTGCAGCGATACAGATGTTTTTTATTTCAAACAGAGCGTTCCATTACGCTGAGTTGAATCATCTGGTTTTTCTACCCTTTAGGAAATTCTAAAGTTGAAGAGGCGCTATCGATGTATGCAATGATGAAAAAGTGGTACAGAGCTTTATACATATTACAATACAGTGCAGAATTTATAAAGGGAGATAATACATTTGAAGCGGTTGTTGGTATAGATATATTGAGAGTACTATAATAAAACTATTGGGCGGTGGTAAAATTCCTGAACAAGGAAGGCATCATTATACTAATTTATGATCACCGTCGGCATCCAGGTCCTCTTCCAACTCGCCAACCATATTTTCATCATCAACAAGTACATCGTCCAAGTACGAATCTTGTTCTGCAGCTACATAATCCTCCATCAGGCTTTGTACTACTTCTCTTGACTCGGCGAATTCATCTTGAACGTTCTGCATTGATTGGAACAAGTCGCCTACATTATAATTATTTAAAAATGCGCCCTTGGCAAATACTTTGTCAAAAGTATTGCACGCATTCTCAAAGACGTTCACCACGGTAGACATATTGCTTAACATCATGCCGCTAACTTCGTTTTCATTTGGTTGTAAAGGCAAGTATGGCGATCTTCTTCCAATGTTAACGTGCATCGCAGAAGAGGACCATGAGGGGAATTTGATGCGTTGTTGTAATTTGGTCATAGCACGCGATATCTGACGAGGTTCTACATTACCAATGATTGTATTATAAACGTTAAAATATGTTGGATTGTTCATCGCGGTAGAGACAAGAGAATTGGAAGGGTCTAATAAATCTAACATGACGTCATAACTGGAATGGCCTTTATGCGCTATATCATCGTGAATATAATCTGATGTAAATGGAGTGAAACTAGGGCTTAGGAAATGAAGTTCAGGAGAAGGAATCAAGGTAGAGTAAATACTGGACATGGATGAATACATGTAACTCGGAAACCGTATACTGTTCGTTACTGAAGATATTATGGTCGATATCAATTGATTCGTGTGTTGTAAATCGATGTTCGGATTTCTAAACACTTTACCGGAAATATTCAGCAACGAAGCGTTATCAAACACCACCGTTGCATCGCTATCTTCTATCAGTCTTCTCAAAGCCAGAATAGTGTTATAAGATTGAACAACAACCTCAGAAGATCTTGCAGGGAACACAGAATATGTCGTGAGTATTTTTTTAGGATATCGATCACACAGCGCTTCTAAGAGGTTGGATCCGAGCCCTGAACCGGTCCCTCCGGCTACTGAGTGCAGCAACTGGAAACCTTCGAAATTGTCGGTAGAATCAATCTCCTTGTCGATCTTGTTAAGAATATCATCCTGGTTACGAGTTCCTATATCATACCCATTGGCCCAAGAATTACCAGCGCTAGCGCCATCAGAAGCTACCCAGGTATTTCTTGGGTCGAAAAACCCACGAAATGTGTTCTCCACGTCGGCGATGACACTAGGCTCGGAATCCATCATAATAGCCCTTGGCGTAAACTTATTCCTATTGTTTTCGCGGAAGAAAGGCTTTGTGTCATCATCTCTTTCCGTACTGGAATCAGGAAGCTGAGATAGCCCATCGGTGCCTATAGCGTGTTCTTTCGCCAATTGAGACCAGAGAAACTTACCAACGTGGTTCCCGCATTGACCTGCTTGCAAAGTAATAATTTCTCCACCCATAGATAGTTATATGTTGAATTCTTATACATGTGACTAACCGATATTACGCATTTGTTCATTTCGCAGCTACTGTTACGATTATTATTTATTACATTTAATGAAATTTCCCAAAAGATAATATTAACGCGTTCTGTTACCCGGTGATATTTTCTGAATGTCAGGGTAACAAAGAGAGAACGTTATAATGGGAGAATAGTAAATATTTGCTTTAGGAAATTAGTAATAATTGCAATGCGGAAAATAGGTGCATTTTGTGTTTCTTGAAAGGTTTGAACTAAAGAATGTATACATATATATTAGAGCGTGCCTTCATGCAGGGAATTAGAGGATCCGTTACGGAAGAGAGAACTTCGTAAGACATTATTGCTGTGACTATTTTGACCGTTTCCAAGAACTCAACCAGTCATTTATCTTTGGAGTAACAAAGCAGTCCCATTTGAGAGACCCCTCATCATGATGATTCAGTCTGTCTTGCCTGTTATACGAAACGACTACTCTTGACAAATCTTTTTGGGAAAAGGTTGGTGCCTTTTTCTTTGCCTTTATACAAAACTGCACTTGTTCTGTGAATTTATTTTGGTACGGCGTTACGGTGATTTGTTCAACATGCGCCGTAAATTGGCCCTTTTCGATAATATCGGGTGAATTTTCCCAATCTATGAGGCCACCTGCCCAGTTTATTGTACCGGGTCCGTTGGTTTCCGAGCCGCCTGGCCAAACAGCGATTTCTAGTCTCATCGGCGTTTGTGGGTACCTATATTCTTTACTAATGGGGTCCCAGGTATCCTTCTTCAGGACTGTGCGAGCTATTTTACCATCAACATACCATATTATCCTATCCGGGTCCCAATCAATCTCATAAGTGTGGTAAGTGGCCCAAGTGTCAGCGCCTACGGGAAATCTTTGCATTCTTGTGTAATCCAAATGCCCTTGAGAATAGTAGTTTGATTGGGCCGTCATTAAATCACCACCCAGCCACTCAAAATCAATCTCGTCCCCAATTGCGGATGTTAAGTCAAATGCAGTCACCACACCCCTCGACCTCGCCGTTTTCATTCGCACGCTTGCCTTGCCGTATAGAAACGACCTGGTCGATGTGATCAAACTTCCGGTAGTTTTTTTTGGCATAGCCAGAACAATATTCCCGCTACTCGCTTCAATTGATGTGTAGCCGCTATGTGTGAAATCGAAATCTTCCAACATTTTCTCTGCCTCTTTACTGTCTGGAGTGACCAAGAATTTGGCGTAGTGTATGATTCTCTTGGAATTTAGCTCCCCTTCTACTACACCCACCTTGGTATTTGCCTTATTCGGTCCATTTCCCTCTCTTATTGGTGGCTTAGGTTGATAGTTCACAATAAATTTAGGAACCTTTGGTGTGCTAACAAATTCAAGTTTTTGACTGGCGACTAATGCAGGTATAGGAGCACAGCTTTCCTCGTCGAAAGATGACCTCACGTTGCAGCCACCGACACATATCGGTCCAGCGCCACATTCATTATACGGCGAGCAGCACGGCCATTCTGCGGGACAAGGGTTATTTGGAGAACAAGAAATGGAGTTTTTGGGTTTGTATAATTCTCCCAGTGCAAATCCGATGTAGCCAACAACCGGCACCAGCTGTAATATTGATATTCTCATATTTTTATTTCGTGCAAAAGCCCTTGATGATACTTTAAACTAAACGACTGTTCTTGTATTTCGTTATTAATCGATAATTATTAGCTGGTATTGTCTTTTTTTTTTTTTCCTACATGATCGTCGCGAGGCTTTACATAATTTTTGTGACGCCTTTAAAAGTATAGTAGAACGAGCACATAAGAAGTAAATGTAAAGTACGGCAGATGCAATTGACAGTAAAGAGCGGTACAATAGTTGAAGAATACCCGATAAAAATGTATTTAGGTTGCTTGACGGGTTTGCAGCAATTGCCAAGAACACTAACTGTGGCAATCTTGGTGAGAATCTACTCCCAACCCAAACATTTTCGCCGATATTTTTGCTCACCTTTTTTTTTTGCTCATCGAAAATTGTTATAGCGGCTCGACTTTGATTCACTAATACACCCAATTTCTAATATCCTCAAGGCTAGATCGTTCTCTCAAGGAACTTAAAGTGCCTGATCTTGCGATGATTAATCTACAGCGATGGATACTTAAATCATGTTAAAATCTCAGTTTTGAAGTCGTTTGCTCTCTTCCATGCTTCAGTTCCCTTTTGGAAGGTAATATAATCATCTAATTTCTCGCATATTCACGCCGACAGAAGAACGAGCCGGATCAATATGGTTAGAACCCGTGTATTATTCTGCTTATTTATATCTTTTTTTGCTACGGTTCAATCGAGTGCTACACTTATTAGCACTTCATGTATTTCCCAAGCTGCGCTATACCAATTTGGATGTTCTAGTAAATCTAAAAGTTGCTACTGTAAAAACATCAATTGGCTGGGTTCAGTGACAGCATGTGCCTATGAGAATTCCAAATCTAACAAAACACTAGACAGCGCCTTAATGAAGTTAGCATCCCAATGTTCAAGCATCAAAGTTTATACTTTAGAGGACATGAAGAATATTTATTTAAATGCGTCAAATTATTTGAGAGCACCTGAGAAAAGTGATAAAAAAACCGTGGTCAGTCAACCGCTCATGGCGAACGAGACAGCGTATCATTATTATTATGAGGAAAATTATGGTATCCATCTTAACCTAATGCGCTCTCAATGGTGCGCTTGGGGTCTCGTCTTCTTCTGGGTGGCTGTGCTTACTGCAGCCACTATCTTGAACATTCTGAAAAGGGTGTTTGGTAAGAACATCATGGCAAACTCCGTCAAAAAATCACTTATTTATCCTTCTGTTTACAAAGATTATAATGAACGAACTTTTTATTTATGGAAGCGTCTACCATTTAATTTTACAACTCGAGGCAAGGGTCTCGTCGTATTAATTTTTGTTATTTTGACTATATTATCTCTCAGTTTTGGTCATAATATTAAACTTCCACACCCATATGATAGGCCCAGATGGAGAAGAAGTATGGCCTTTGTGAGTCGTAGAGCAGACTTGATGGCCATTGCACTTTTCCCAGTAGTCTATCTATTCGGAATAAGAAATAATCCCTTCATCCCTATAACAGGGCTTTCCTTTTCTACATTTAATTTCTATCATAAATGGTCTGCCTACGTTTGTTTCATGTTGGCCGTTGTACACTCAATTGTCATGACCGCCTCGGGAGTGAAAAGAGGTGTGTTTCAAAGTTTGGTTAGGAAATTTTACTTTAGGTGGGGTATAGTGGCAACGATATTAATGTCTATTATTATTTTCCAAAGTGAAAAAGTATTTAGAAATAGAGGGTATGAGATATTCCTTCTTATTCATAAAGCGATGAATATTATGTTCATTATTGCCATGTACTACCATTGTCACACCCTGGGCTGGATGGGTTGGATTTGGTCAATGGCTGGTATTTTATGCTTTGATAGATTCTGCAGGATTGTTAGAATAATCATGAATGGTGGCTTGAAAACTGCTACTTTGAGTACCACTGATGATTCTAATGTTATTAAAATTTCAGTAAAAAAACCAAAGTTTTTCAAGTACCAAGTAGGAGCTTTCGCATACATGTATTTCTTATCACCAAAAAGTGCATGGTTCTATAGTTTCCAATCACATCCATTTACAGTATTATCGGAACGACACCGTGATCCAAACAATCCAGATCAATTGACGATGTACGTAAAGGCAAATAAAGATATCACTCGAGTTTTGTTATCGAAAGTTCTAAGTGCTCCAAATCATACTGTTGATTGTAAAATATTCCTTGAAGGCCCATATGGTGTAACGGTTCCACATATCGCTAAGCTAAAAAGAAATCTGGTAGGTGTAGCCGCTGGTTTGGGTGTTGCGGCTATTTATCCGCACTTTGTCGAATGTTTACGGTTACCATCTACTGATCAACTTCAGCATAAATTTTACTGGATTGTTAATGACCTATCCCATTTGAAATGGTTTGAAAATGAATTGCAATGGTTAAAGGAGAAAAGTTGTGAAGTCTCAGTCATATATACTGGTTCCAGTGTTGAGGACACAAATTCAGATGAGAGTACAAAAGGTTTTGATGATAAAGAAGAAAGCGAAATCACTGTTGCATGTCTCAATAAAAGACCTGATTTGAAAGAACTAGTGCGCTCGGAAATAAAACTCTCAGAACTAGAGAATAATAATATTACCTTTTATTCCTGCGGGCCAGCAACGTTTAACGACGATTTTAGAAATGCAGTGGTCCAAGGTATAGACTCTTCCTTGAAGATTGACGTTGAACTAGAAGAAGAAAGTTTTACATGGTAAGGCCCCTTGTTAATAATTCTTGCACGCATACTTTTGTTATTTTGTTGCCTTATCGGATAAAAGTTAATATAAATCGATGTAAATAATTTTATATAATCATACAACAGGGTAATAAAAAGACGAATATATTCAAATGCGGGTTCTAAATCTAAGTTTCACTCTCACTATCACTGCTTTCTTCCTTTGCCTGTTGAGAGAGTAGTTCTTTCCATTTTTGAGTGAGCTCTCGGATTGCTTCAGGATTTAAACTAGCTTCTACGAGATCCTGTGGAACATGATTTTCGGAATGCTCTTTTGAAGCGAATCTCCCCGTGTTATGCCTCGTCACTAACCTTAATTCATAATCTTCAACATCATTCTTCGGAGGTGCTATCGCAGCAATCTCGTTCCATGAAAATAGCAAAGAATCTGTCTTCCTGGCAAACGGATTTATATCAACAATGAAGATTTTATTGAAAGGTCTTGGAATATAAACGTCAAGAACGAAACTTTTATCAGGAAACTTGGGCAGGACGACATCATGAACTATTTCATCAATAAGGTCCTTGAAGGTATCTGACAACTCATCTAAATAGTCATAATAATTTAAATCACGCTGGGTGGCCCCAACGATATGCGCATTCTTAACGAAGACCCTAAATTCGAGTGCCGGATTCATATCACACCATTGTCTAAGTACCAAGTCAAATTTCAATCCTTTTATATCATCCCCGTCCACGCAGCCTTTAAATGCTCTTTGAAGGTCATGCATTATGTAATTGGATGCGTTCAACAATAGGTAAAGTTCATTTACCTCGTTACACTTCATAGTGTTATTCGGCAAAATCCAGGTAGCGTCTCTTGGTGCAGACCAGTTTAACTTGGGAGCCACTGCACCTAATTCGTTCAAAGCATCCTTTAATTTCTGGTGTAATTCTGGAAAATCTATCAATGGCTCAACTTCTTGGACAAATTCGGTGGCGGTATCCTCATCGTCCTCCCAATCACTATAGTCATTATCTTCATTTCTTATTATTTCCTCGGTGTACACAGACCTGGAGTTTTCCTCTTGGGGTAGCTTGATACCGTCTTGTTCCAAATATTGAATAAATTTTTTCGGTAAGGATTTTAACACTATGGATTTCGGCACATATTTGGGATACAGCGAGGACCAAAACGAGTAAGAACAGTGTTCAACCTGCTCTCTTGTCACTGGTATGTCTATAAAAGTTGTATATTCTTGTGAGGACATCAATAAGTAATATGTCAGCGCTTTTTGGACGCACGTTTTAGTTTCACTGGTGGAGTTACGGTATCATTAGCTTCTTAATCTTCCCACTGCATAAATGGACATCGGAAAATATCCGCTTATTATGCCTGAAAAAATAATTTTTTTAACAGAATTTTCTACGTACTTTTTACTTAACTACTGAGGCAGCGCAACTGTTTAGTATTTAAACATATAAGCATATATATAATGCAAGTAATCAGGAGAACATCTTCGAAAGAGACTTTTTAGCTTTTTCGTTTTGTTGCTTTCTTTTTAATTTAGTATCATGAATAGCTTTCAAAATGGCGGCGTCATTTGGCTGGAAAGTAGTGGCCATTTCTAGGTCATTGAGAGCCATATCTGTGTCATTAACATGGTAATAGGCCAGGCCACGACGGTACAAAGCTTTGGCCTTAGCTTTTTCGTCAGCCGCTTCGGCATATAACACCTCCGATGAGGCTACTAATACTTGCTTGTAATCTTTTAATTTAAGAGCACAGATGGCAATATTCAATGGAATAGACACTTTCAATTGATTGATTTTTTCAATTTGTTCCTTCTCCAAATCTTCTGGGAAATACTCTTTCAAGAATTTATCACATTTGACATATTTTTCTAAAGCCACGGAATAGTTCTGTTTCTTGAACTGTTCAGTACCAATGTTCTTTACCGTTTCGATAGCTTTCAAGACGGTGTCGAAATTCTTCAAGTCAACTTTTTCGTCTTGTTTTAAAACATCTTCATAATTATCGCCGTACTCATCTGTTGGTGTAGCTTCGGCATTCTCTGGCACTTGATAATCGTCAGGTAACACGCCACAGTCATCAATCTTTACATCACGCAATGGCTTGTTGTTTTCTTGGTCACATTGTTGGTTTTCAATCAAACGAACAATTCTTTTACCTTGAATCACTTCACCAAACACAACGTGCTTCCCGTCCAAATGAGGTGTAGGAACACAGGTTATGAAAGCTTGAGATCCATTGGTATTTGGACCGGCGTTGGCCATGGATAGAAGGAATGGTTTATCATGTTTAACAGTGAAATTTTCATCCTCGAATTTTTCACCGTATATGCTCTCACCGCCAGTACCATTAAAATTGGTAAAATCACCAAATTGACACATGAAGTCTTTGATCACTCTGTGGAAAATGGAACCCTTGTACGACAATGGTACATCAGGTTTAGTCTTTGCCATACCAGCATTTCCTTCACACAACTTCAAAAAATTTTCAGCCGTTTTAGGCACTATGTCATTGTACAACTCAAAAACTATACGGCCTTGGGGTTTACCTCCAATAGAAATATCAAAAAAAGTTTTAGGTCTAGTCATTTTTACTCCTTGATCGCCTGAATATTGTCTTACCAGTTTTCTATGTGATGTGAGCGCATCAGCACCTCTGATATTCGACTTATTTAAATAATTTTCTGTCTGAACTTTCTCCAGCTAGGGCGGAAAAATATTCTAGAAGCTCATAGAAATGCCGTTCAAAAGCGTAACAGTTATGTTCTATAAAGGGAAACAATGTGTTTCGATCACTGCAGCTGTCTATTATATACAAGTTATACATCACGACATTTAGATTTTCATTTCTTCTTTTCCGAATCCTTACTGGTCGTCCCATCCACGTCCACTGTGCTTACGCGCTCTCTATTACCATTCTTTTCCCAACACTTCCTAAATAACGCCATCTCGTTGAAGCACTGCCTCCAGTCACCTGTTTCGGCATGGCACAGCTGTAATGCGAGGTTCTCTACGTAGCATCCGGTCTTGGATATTCTCGTGTCCCACACATCCGGGTCTTCGTCTTCTTGGACCTCTTTGTATTCTTCCAGCGCCTGCTTATAATACTCTGAAGTTTCGCCAGTTTCACTCATGACCAGTCTGCCAGTTTTAGCCTGCCAGAGCTTTTCTTTCCCTTTAATCTTCCCTTGTTTGGCGCAACTCTTAGAAGTGCCTTTCACTACCTTTAATGGCTGAGGCCCCTTTTTTTGTTTCGGACATTTGTTGTGAGAAAAAAAAGAAGAAAATAAAAGCATAAATGAAGCGAATGGATGAGAAGAGGGGAGGGAAAGCAAGAACGAGAAGGACAAACATCAGGGACCCATACTTCAATAAATTGCTTGATTTGGTGTTAATCAATTCTTCTAACATCAAACCTCTTTTAGTTTCCTTCGATCGTTTCACGTTGCTTATATTGATTGCTTTTTACTTCTATTTTTTCACTAGAATAAACAAACAAAGACATTCTGTTGATCAAGAAAGTTGAAAATGGTATTTGGTTTTACAAAGAGGGACAGGAGGGTACCTGATTTATCTAGGTATGATTACTACTATCAGAACCATGAAGATTATAACAAAAGTCCTCAGCTCTCTGCTGCTGCTGCCTCTGCTGCTTCTGCCGCATCACCGGATCGAACCAATTACTCAAGGTCGCACTCGCTGGTTAGTCATGCACCTTCAATACCGAGACAAAGAAGTTCGGTAAAGAGCCCAGGAAGAAGGCTTTCCACATCCTCTGCCGCTCCGCCAACGTCCAGGGCAGCAGCTAAGCAGTATTCACAGAAGACTTACTCGTTGAGGTCGCAAAGGAGCGGAGAGTACCATTTACACCCGCCCGGTTATACTACTAATGGGAGCCGTATGAATTCTATGACGTCTGGTGCGAATGTCAGAAGAAACTACGGTAAGAACAAATCGACGGCCGGCAACAATAACGATTCAAGGGCCAACTCCATTACCGTAAAGACTACACAAGTAACAGACCCTTCAGGAAGGACTCAATCAATTACCAAAAAGACAATAAGAAAAATAAATGGGTATGAATACGTAGAAACCACGACTACGACTAAGAATTTGGTTCCATTAGGTGACTCGCAGCGTCATTTCGATGAATTTAGTGAAAATTACATGTTGCAAGATGACGACATTTTAGAGGAACAAGCTAGTGATAACATTCACGATATAATCGAGGAAAACGAAACAGATAACGAAAAGCCATATTCCCCAGTAAGCGAAAGTCATTTACAAGATGATTCAGAGCTAAACGTGGAAAAACCAGATTTCCCACCTGGATCATATTTCCACCATAAGTATTCTACAGACGTTATGCCTCTAGAAGAAGAAAGTAGTTTATCAAACTTCAGTGACGCATTAGATTATATTCCTCCCACCCATCAGACCAGTAGTAAATATATTCATAATAAAAGGAAGCAAGCATCGACGACAAGAAGGAAGAAAAGACCGCCTGCCGTGAAAAACGCAGAAGCAGAGGCCAAGAAACCATTAACCGAAGCAGAAATGTATCTGAAGGCACTAGAGGTTGCTAAAAGAAACGTTTATCACACGGATGCTGCTTCGGATAACGCATCGGCCCCACTCGGGAGTAACAAATCCAGGAAAAGTAGGATGGGTCAAAAAATGACCTTGAGAAGCAGTAGTGATTCTCCGACGGCGACTGCTAATCTTGTCAAATCTAATGTCGAGGTTCAACCAAAAAGATTTACAAGTTCCTTCTTCAGCAGAAATACTAAAAGCGCCCCCCATGAAGTGCACAATCACTCTGTGTCTACACATTTTAAATCGAATAAGGCGGTTGACCCAGTTCCAGAGCCTAAAAGTGCAAACACAGGGCTAACAGATAAAGAAATGTATGACCAAGCTTTGAAAATCGCACAAGCGAGGTATTACAACTCACATGGTATTCAACCTGAAGCAGTCGATAATAGCACTACGGCGGCTAAACCTCGTCAGGTCGGCGTTAGCCATCTGGGATCCACTGGGAGCATCCCGCCCAATGAGCAGCACTATTTAGGGGATTCTGAAATTCCAGTCCAAAGCGAAGTGCATGAATACGAGCCCATTCCATTGCAGAAGACAAAAACAACTGGTTCTTCCAAAAATAAGTTCAAAACCATGTTCGATAAAGTGCTGCAATTCTCTCAAGAAAACTACGGCTACCAGCACAAGAAGGAACAAGGCGAACAAACTCCAGTTACTCGTAATGCTGAAGAAAGCTTCCCAGCAGCGTCTATTTCGGAAGGTGTGACAACCGCAAAGCCATCTTCAAACGAAGGTGTGATGACGAATCCAGTAGTTACAGATTCACCTTCACCCCTTCAACAACAAATAGACTCAACTACTGCGTCCTCGAATGGGCAAAGTCAGGGCAATGTACCTACCTCCGCAGTAGCTTCAACAACGAGAACAAGATCACCGGAACTGCAGGATAATCTAAAGTCTTCTTCTTCGCTTTTACAGGACCAAACCCCTCAGCGTCAGGAAGACGCCACGGATCCAACAACATCATCGACGAATGAATTATCTGCCGCTGAGCCAACAATGGTCACTTCGACACATGCCACTAAGACAATACAGGCTCAAACACAAGATCCTCCCACGAAGCACAAGAAGTCCAGTTTCTTCACTAAACTGTTCAAGAAAAAAAGCAGCCGTTAGCAGTTGTTTACTCGAATTTTGCAATCAACCCTAATTTTTGAAGCCTGGTTTTAGATTTATTCTCTTCTTTTTCTTCTTGTGAACTTCAATTACTAATGTAACTTAATTTTTAATATAACTTTTACAGTTTAATAATATTGATTTTTTTCGGTCTGGACCAATCGCGCCGCATTTCTCACTAATATTACTAACATACCCTCTTCTCATTGGCTCGGTACCCCTTTCGTGACCCGCATTTTTTGTTTTCTTTGTTAGCCCGAATGTCTCACAATGAAGATGTAAAATTAAGATTATATATGAAAAATTGATACAAAACAAAATAGTTCAAATAATCAAGTTAAAGCGACATCACTCTCAATTTTTGCTTTTTTTAGGTTTATAGAATAGAAATATAACAGAACGAAGCCTTTAGACTCTTTTTTTTTATTGGTATATTGAACAAAGAAACTTTTTTTTTGTCCTCCCATATCTCGTGCACACAAATATTATGTCCATTGTAGCACTAAAGAACGCAGTGGTGACCCTTATACAGAAAGCGAAAGGTAGTGGTGGAACCTCAGAGTTGGGGGGGTCTGAATCAACTCCCTTGTTGAGGGGTAGTAATAGCAATAGTTCAAGGCATGATAACTTATCCTCATCTAGCTCGGATATTATCTATGGTAGAAATTCAGCGCAGGATCTAGAAAACTCACCGATGTCAGTAGGGAAAGATAATAGGAATGGCGATAACGGTTCGGATAACGAAAAGGCGAACCTAGGGTTCTTCCAATCAGTAGATCCTCGCGTAATTAGCGATTTGATTATCGGGCTAAGCGACGGTTTAACCGTCCCCTTTGCTCTAACAGCTGGTCTATCTTCACTTGGTGATGCGAAATTGGTCATTACCGGTGGCTTTGCTGAGTTGATCTCAGGTGCGATTTCTATGGGCCTTGGTGGCTATTTGGGAGCGAAGAGTGAATCTGATTATTATCATGCTGAAGTAAAGAAGGAGAAAAGGAAATTTTACGATAACTCCAACCTAATTAACAGAGAAATTGAAGACATTCTGTTAGAGATTAACCCTAATTTCTCGGACGAAACAATCGTTTCGTTCATCAAAGATTTACAAAGAACACCTGAGCTAATGGTTGACTTCATTATCAGGTACGGTAGGGGTCTAGACGAACCTGCCGAGAATAGAGAACTAATCAGTGCAGTCACTATCGGTGGCGGTTATCTACTTGGTGGGCTAGTACCACTAGTGCCATATTTTTTTGTCTCAGATGTGGGCACAGGTCTCATTTATTCTATAATAGTCATGGTTGTAACATTATTCTGGTTTGGTTACGTAAAGACAAAACTATCCATGGGTAGTGGCAGTTCGACTTCAAAGAAAGTTACGGAAGGTGTTGAAATGGTTGTTGTGGGTGGTGTAGCAGCAGGTGCGGCTTGGTTCTTTGTTAAGTTACTGGGTTAAGTGTAAAGTAACAACACTATACATATTTATTGTAAAGAAATTTGGGATTGAGAAGCTTTGCTATATACTTGGAACTGGGCTGGATTTTCTCGACATACATTTCTTTTACGTTTTAATTTGTTTCTATATTCTCCTCTTTAAATTTATTTATATTAATGAATTTCAAACTAGTTTCTTTTTCTATTGCCAAGAGGCCCATCAGGTGATCCATGATAACCTTTATTCGCATTGAATCGTTTTTCATTGGATCTAATTCGTCATTTGGTCGCCGCCTTTCTTTGCTCCTTCTGCTTTTTTCTTTTTCTCTTTGACTATCAGGTCATAAGATCTTCTCCTCCATTATGCCCAAGTGTTTTTCTTTTTTTTGCCTTTATATAAATTACAAAATACATACATATACTTCTCGTGCAGTATACTGGAATCAGCTTTATACCATATGAAGCACAACTTGGATCAGGACCGCTCTTCATTAAAAATCGAAGAATTATCTAAATAATTAATGTGCACGTCAATATATTCTCCGCGGAAACATGACAAACTTTTAGAAAAAGATTTAAAGCAATATTTTTCAGTTCTCCATTTCTTTATTTTTCAAGACCAATTCTAGTTCACCAATATCAAACATTCCTATGCCTTCCTGCAGAGCATCTGCCAAAATGGATAGTGATTTATTCGTGAAATCCGGGGCAGCTCTAAGACGATTGATATCATCACCGTAGTTTTCAAAAAGTAAATTTAAGTATTCTTCCCTTAACTTTGTCTTGTCTTTCCCTTTGGGCACAAAGTTTTCTGCCAATTCATTGTATTCTTCTCTCGCAAGCTTGATATTTTCGGCAATTTTCGATGCATTCATAAAACCCTCCTTGTTTTGAGATTTCGTAGGCTCTGGGATCTTGCTCAAAGAAATTTTGGTTAAATCGTCTATCACTTCTTTTGAATTTAACTTCAAATCCTTGCTTTCTTCGTCTGTAAGCTCGACATCCGAAACTTCTATTGCAATGTCCTCTTGTTTGTCTTCGTCATTACCTTTTGAGAAAACATGATCACTTTTACCATTTTCTCCAACGTGTTCTTCGATGGCCCCATTTTGGATTTCCTCCTTTTCACTTTCTGATGATGGATCCGATGATGAAGAATCTGATGATGAAACATCAGCTGTTCTTCTCTTCTTCCTCCTTCTGTTTTTTTTGACAGACTTGATATTTATGGCTGATATATCACCTGCCGACATCCTGTATAATATATTATGGCTAGTTCTTTCCGTGCTATTTCAAGTGGGCAGTTTAAATTCTTGTATATATTACTACAATATATGAAAGTTTTCGCTCTTCGTTTTTTGCAAATTTTTAGTGATGAGCTCTTCGCGCAAAGAAGTTTTCAATGCCCGTAAAGGCACCTAATTATATATCGAATTATTTTAAGCTTTCCGCTTCATCAATGCATTTTGTCTTTATATATCTAGTTTACAAAATAATATGTTGCTATTGCCTTGCTTTTAAAGGCTCAATATCTTGGACTTACTGCCTAGAATAGCTTATCCATTTCCACTAGCGCGTAGTCTAATATGTAACTTTGTTCAACTAAGTTATCAACCCTTGTGAAATGCCTTTGCGTGTATGGAATTATTGCATCAACTATCTTTACCATTCCGGGTATCTCACTCAATTTTGCTATGTTATGATGCATCAAAATACATCTTATTGTTCTTTGCGCTATGGTATGTGTTTTTGCATTTGTATTCCAATCTCTGCATCGTTTCATTAACAAAATTAACTGTTCATCATTTAGGATAGAGATGGCTTGGTCCAATTCTTCATTGAAAATGACTTCAATTTTGCCCTCTTCGGTATCTTGTCTAGACCTTGATTCGCCCAAAGCTCTTTTCAAAACATTAAACAACCTCATTGGGTGATCTAAAGTCATTGCTAACAAAAATGCATTTGTCCAATCACCTTTGCTCATATAATTTTGAAGCGATTGTTCTTGTTCGACTTGTAATTTAGCTTTTTCTTGTTCTTCTTCTATTTCTTGTTCCGTACAATCTTTCCAAAACTGAAAAACACCATCTGCATCAGCACTTACGATCATATCACCATCATTCATAGTACTTAAAGCCCATAATCTATTATTATGACCATCCAAAGTCTTCAGACATTCACCGCTAGAACAATCCCATATTTTGATCAAGCCATCAGCACCACAACTGATCAGTTGTTTTTGCTTATTAATAAACGAACATCTTTGAACCGCATTGGTATGACCTTCCAATGTTTTCATAACGCTGAATGTATCCAATGACCATATCTTGACTGTTTTATCACCTGAAGAAGTTGCCAATAATTTATCATATTGGCAAAATGATACATCCCATAGTCCACGCTTGTGGTTGGCCAACGTGGCTTCCAATTCACCATTTTCTAGGTTCCAGATCTTACAGGTCTTGTCGTATGATGCTGTTGCAAAAATAGAATCGTTAGGAGAAACTGACAAAGCATTGATATCCTTTTCATGGGCATGACGAGTATATTCGGATACCTTGATGATTTGAACATCCATACTAGCAGTTGGCTTTGGAATTATCCATTTCTTAATTGTTAAATCATTCGATGCTGTCAATAAAAATTCAGGATATCCCTTTGAAACTATATTTGGCAATCCAACAGCAGTTACGGCAGCTGAATGACCAATATACTTGGCATAAATATCAAACTTGCAGCTGTTCTCATTGTATCTCCAAACAATAGCCGTATTATCTTTAGAGGCGGTTGCGATCCACAGGCCATCCTCAGTAGCATCCAATGAATTTAGCAAATCTTCATGACCTTCATAAATTTCGACATCCAAAGGCAGCGAAGCTTCTGGGCCTGATAAATCGGGGACGGGTATTATCCTAAGCGATGGAGAATTGGTAGCTAAAGCTAATTTATTCAGCTCTGGGCCAACATACCTCATGTCAGCAATAATACCATGATTACCAGCAATGCTCGAAGTGACCTGTATTGTGTCTTCATCATTCTTTAAGTCTTCTTCAACGTTAATTAGTTGTAATGTCTGGTCAGACAATACTAAAAACATCTGTGAATTGCTCAATATTGGAAGTACACCAATAATGAATAACTCTTCTATAGGTTTATTGGTTCTTTTAAGCACGCTACCAGATTCAGAGTCAATTAACTGAAAGATAGCATCACCGCCGGCTGTATAAATTATGCGTTTACCGTCACCATCCTTTAGGAATCCGCATGACTCTACCTGTTGATTTACTGGAAGTGTTTTCAACAATTTACATTTCTTTTTCATATTGAAATCCCAGAGATTGATGATATCGTCTCTACCACCGGAAAGTAAATTTAGGCTTGGCTCATCATTATCTGGTACCTCAATGATATCCAACCCTCTCACAGCAGATGTGTGCTCTTGTAATGTGTGCAAGCACTTCCTTTTAACAAGATCCCAAACCTTTACCATACCATTGGTGTCACCGGATGCTAATAACCATATTTTACTATTCAATTGTCCATAAAACTTCAAACTGGAAATTGTACCACCATGACCTTTGAACGAATGAGTAATGTAACCATTTTCAATATCCACAACAATTATACTACCATCTGTCCCTCCGACTGCGAGAAGCGTTGAAGTGGAATCTGCGTCGAGAATGTACGATGGAGAAGAGATTTTCATTGATCTGACAACTTTCCCGGTCTTAAGGTGAAAGATTTTTAAAAGCTGAGCTTGTGAAACATACGTGAGATATTGACCATCAGGAGTTAATTTCAGTGCAGTAATTTCTTGCTCGTCTTCATTAGAAATCTTGTGCAAAATTTTTCTGGAGCCTGGGGTTAAATCGATTATGTTGATTTCGTCAAGCACCGGAGTAGCTAGTATTTTACCATTTTCTGAAACAGTGGCAACAGCACTGCTTCCTGCATAAATAGGGTTTAACGATATACCTTTATATGAGGTTTTCAGATCCATATTGTACGTAGTATGGCTTACTACCGTTGAGAGTACTATGTTGTTGGTTCACACCTTTAATGCCATACCGCTATTATATCTGAGAGCGATGAGCTGAATTTTTCAGAAAATTTTCAGTCGCTTTACACGGATATATTAAGAAGCTCCATCTTAATCGCCAGAAGAGTGGATGAGGTTATCATCTCAACTAGAGTCGAAGAGTAAGGCAATCCATCAAATGGGGTTGCTTGAGGCTTATTTACTTTTATACGTCTGATTGGACGGATTATACCAGTAAAAAAAATATTGATTGTGTTTTTCTATAAAAATATGCATATATAAGTAAAAAAATAACATGTAATTCTTTTCAACCAACGATAAAGCAAAATTCAGAGTAGAATAAGGCAAAGTCACATACTGATGATGATATTGTAAACGAAAGGTGATTTGATTGTAGTAACCATAAAAAAATGCAAAATAGCTCATTGTAAGACGTCATTGAATTCGAATGAATGGTTAACATCATTGCCCATAATTCCTTCGATATCTGCCAATGCACTCTCACTAAATAAACCATTTTTAGTGAAACGAAGATTTTCAGCCGCTGCTTCCACCATACTTTGCCTTCTTCTCCACATGGAATTACTATTTTCATGGCTTAATGTATTGTCGAATTGCACAGGAGCGGTTAACGATGCTAGGATATCGGCGTCAGTATCTTCGATCACATGACCTTCTTGTGCATCATAACCGTTAATATCACCTACAGACAGTAAGTCATTTTCATCTTTGCCCAAAATCTCATGAATTTCATCTAAACCAACACTTTTTGTTGAATTTTTCCTTGTATTGCTGTCCACGGCAAGATCAGAATTATGAGGTATTAATGACGCATCTTCAGGTGCGTGAGAGGGAAGTTCATTCATAGGGGTATTTTCATTGGTTGTAAAATCGGTACCGGTATTTATGTCGCTATGGCTGTTATTGTTACCGATGATCTCATGGCCATTGATTCCCAATTGTAAATTCATAGTTTCTTGCTCCTTTATTGCCTTTTGTCTTTGCTTTCTTATTTTAAGAAGCTTCTTTTTTTTCTTTAACTGCCTTTTTTTTTCAGTTTTTTTCCGTTGTAGCTCTTTCATCTTATCAATCTTCTTTCTTGTTCTTTCATTACCAATATAGCCAATGGGAACTTTTCTGTTAGAATTTGCTGGTATCATGTACTCATCTTCTTCATAGGCATTAATACCCTTATTTCTAAATGCAGATAATGGAACCTTAGGAACTTCATACCAATCTGCAGCATGGCCATTTGTGCTTTTGCTATTAATTGCATCATTGTAATTGTTCTCCATATCGTCTGTGTGGGATGGTGAATCATCCTCCAATTCACTCATGTTTAGCAGCTCATTGAGTGTCAATTCGTCACCGTTATTGCCATTAGAGCTTCCCTCTCTTTTAACATCTGGGGTTTGAGCCCTTTGATGTTGCTCGCGAAGCTGTTGATGTTCTTGGATTAAGGCGTATAATGATTTAGTAGACAGACCATCAATAATACTAAAAGGTTTGTTGTCCGTCTCCCAAGTACCCAATTTTGGTGGACGTAATCCAACAACATTTGAACTTACGATTTCCTTTGCTTTTGAGCCAATGTTTTTTGACCTTGAACTTGGGGGCGGTAGGTTATCATCTTCATCTGTGGATTCGTCATCAACGTACACAACAGTCTCTAAGAGATCATGTTTGCAATCTTTGGATCCATCAGAATTTTCTTTGTCTGAGTTAGAACTTATCAAAGAGGAAGATCCATCGCTGTCGTAATGAAAGTAAAAAGAGTCTGGATCTAAATCATCGATGTCTATGAACACATTTGTCACGCTGGAATCATCGTCGTCGTCTTCGTAATCGTCGTCCAGTTCTGTGCCAATGTCTAAGCTATCTGAATCTAGTGCCCTCAATTCTTCATCCGTGTCAGCATCGTGGGACGTTTCAGATTCACTGCATTCATCATCTGAAGGCATATGGGCAACATCCAACAAAATGTTATCATATTCATCGTCAGAAGAATCATATTTCCCGGAATTCAGGACCGTACTATGAGTGGATGGTTCCAGATCATCATTGGATTTTATCAAATTCGAGCCTTTATTCTTATGTTCAATATGACTTTTGCCCGATTTATGCCTGCCTTTCTTGCTCTTATGGCCACTATTTTCATCATCTGATTGAAAAAAAACATTGAAAATATACTCATCATTGTCCACATTGGAGGTTGTTCTCGTACTAGGTTTTTGCGTCTTTTTATAGAGCTTTCGTCTTTGTTTCCTTTCTTCCTGTTCCCGTTTTTTGGCCTCTTTCTTTTTTAGTTTAGATAGTTTTTCATCATTTAGCATTAACGGTAAAGATGTACTCAAGGATAGCTTTGGCTCTGAACCATCGCCATAATAATAAAGATTTGCAAATTTAGGATCTTCATAAAACGGCATATCAAAATCAGACATTATTTCATCTTCTTCGTCATCTTCTTCATCATATCCGTTTTCTTGATTGTATTCATTTTGCAAAAATTTATTTTCAGCATCTTCTACAGGATCAGACCCTTCTTCGTGTATACTACCATCGAATGAGAGTTCGTCGTCATTTTGTAGCTCAGAAACAATGTTTTGTTCTTCTTCTTCCAATATGGGAAGATCGTCTTCCCCCGTTTCAAGATCTGTACCAATTTCTCCATGAGAATCTTCATTGTTAATCACGTCAAAGTACGCATCCTGGTCAATATCATATTCAGATTCATCTGACTCTGAAATATTGGGAAATCGTAACTCATCGTTGTTACCTAACATCACCTTAGAATCCAGTTTATCTTCTTCATTACCATTGTTCTCTTTGTTTTTTAAATCCAAGACTTCTTCACCTATATCCTCGTTATAGCCTTCATTACCATTACCAAAACTAATGCCGTCGTCCTCTTTTTTGAATTTAAACGATAGCGCCTGTTGTGTAGTAGTAGTGCCTGAACCGTTTACTTCTTTTTTGTTTGATTCTTGTTGTTTTTGTTGCTCTTCTTTCTCTTTTTCTTTTTCTTCTTTCTGCTCTTCTTCATTTTCTTTCTTAGGGGATAGTTTAACTGATTTATTTTTGTTACTGTTCTCACGAGAGGAATAGAGTGTATTGCTATTTGTATTCATGGCAGATAAAGCTTTCATGGCTCTTTTCTTTCTTTGGGCCGTCAGTTTGACAAAATCTATATTCTCGTCATCAGAACTTGTTTCGCTATCACTATCACTATCACTTCCGTCATCATCATCGTCGTCGTCGTCTTCGTCATCATCTTCTTCTTCTTCTTCACTCTCTTCTTCTTCATTTTCACTCTCTTCGCCATCTGTTACAGCTTGGTAATCGGATGACTCTGTGCCCTCGTCGTCATTGTCTATTTGCCTTTGTATAAGTTTACTTTTTTTTCCTTGGGAATTATTTGAAATGTTCTTTGCTTTTCTTTTAATTTTATGTGGGTTTGTACTTTTGTTTTTATCAGAATCAGATACGTCACTCAAGGATGACTCAGAAGAGTATATAAGGCTAAATCTTCTTGGCCTCGTTGTACTCAGTGTGGGTGGTGATTGCCTGGACTTTGTATCGGATTCGCCCTTTTTTATGAGCCTTTTAATATTTGCTGGCAGTTTACCAGAATGTGTACTATGATTGATCGTACTTTTTCGAGGACTTTTTTTGCCTGCCATTTCGTTCTGTTTCCAGTTTGCCGGTTGTTTTTTCCTTATTTGTTTATTTGCTTCCTTGTTGAATTTCCTTCAATTTCAACAAGCTTGAAAATGAATTTCGTAGAATGAATATTACTATGTTTGAAATGGTTATTGCTTATGATGCTCACCGAAGTTAAAAAAAATATTATAGGTTTGTCCTATGTTAGAATTGTGGAAAGGGAGGAATGTAATAAATATGCAGTAATTAAATATAGCCTTTTGAAGAGTTCCTCCTTTTAATTTCTTGTAGCAAGTGTTTCGAATGTATTCAAATATTACCAATGATTATACAAATACTTACAGCAAGTCAATTAAAGAGCCGTAAAAGCTAAACGTCAAAACGTGTAAAGCACCTATTATCTAGTCTCTTTTCCCTAGTTGTACTTTAAATCAATTTAGTGATGAGATGAAAAAAAAAAAAAAAAAAAAAAGAATTCCAACGAAAAAGAAACGACGGGCAGGGCAACCTTTAGAGATTTCAATCCGTATAAAGAGATGTAGTAGGCAGTACGGGTAACATCGTCACAATTCATAATGGAACTATCTAGCTTTTGCTTGATTGCAAAGTTCTACACCCGTTGATACTTCAAACATCTTTGCAATACGTAGGTAGGGGTCGCGTACTAGCAGCCTCCTAGTTAAGTGTATCTTTCAATCGCATTACGGAACAACTAGGCATCCCGAACCCCACACGGAAAAATCGGAACAATAACTGAAAATTTCCTTTTTCTTTTTTTTGCTCTCCAAAGTCTCTGCCCCTCTATTGCGTACTCGATTGATTTTTTTATCAAAGGCCATCTCAGACAAGTAGATCTACATTGGAGTTTCTCATAATATTATCACTATCGGAAGGTAGCATAACCTTTAATAGAGTTTCCGCTGTTTGCTTGGCTCGTTTTTTTGTTTGTACTATGCCTATTGGCGCAAAGAAGACAGAGTGTGCAAACAAGAGATGAATCAGAGCGATAGCAGCTTGATGGATTTACCACTGGAGATACATTTATCATTACTAGAGTACGTGCCTAATGAACTTCGTGCTGTCAATAAATACTTCTACGTTTTGCATAACCACAGCTATAAGGAGAAGAGTTTGGCGTGGATAGCTGAGGACAACTATATATGGGCCGTTGTCAAACATTCATTATGTTTATATGTCAAGAGTTTGGACCCACTTCGACAGCATGCCAGAGAAATCATTCAAGAAACGAAGGAACCAGGTTTTAATGTGCCACTGTGCATGACTAAATACATCGCAGATTCTTGGTATATTGTATACAATGCGCTGCAATATCCTGGAAAGATAATTAATATGGGATGGGACAAATATACCAAAAGTCAAGATTCAAATGGTTCTGATTCTACCAGTAACTTTAATAGTCGGCCCAAGGAAAGAACTCTTATGCAGTCGTTGACAGCTTTACCTGTTAACTTTTGGTCCAGGAGGAAGGACGAGCCTACACCGGTAAACGTTTGGTTTTATGTAAAAAATGCGCACGTTGCCAGATACATACCGAAAATTATTACGGAAATAGGCATATGCAACTATGGGCCGAAGCAGATCGTGGCAAGTGCAGGATATATCAACGAATTGATAACATCTGAAGGAATATACTGTGTTAACCTAGGCCACCTTCCCAGGCTATACGATGAGCAAATTTTTGAAGGCACTGGAACGACACATCTTCCCCTGGAACTGAAAGCTATCGACAGGACAGATTCAGATGTTTGTATCAATGGTGATTTAGTTCTACTCGGTTATGACTTTATTCCATATCAGATATCGAAGCCGTGGTTACTCTTTAGAATCGAACCCGTAAATAGCATTGAAGCAATCTTCAACTATAGTGAATGTTCTTTTTCATACCAGTTTGCATGGAGTTTGGCCTGCTTACAATCTGAAGAGAAAATTTCATTTCCTAGAGACACGATAATTGGGCACGGTTTACCTTACAAGCCATCCAAATTGATAAGAATTTTCGTCTACAAGCATCCGGAACAAAAGCAAGATCTTGGTCAAGAAATAGCATTGCCCAACTGGAATACCCCTTATCTTCGAAGATGAAAAAAAAATTTATCAATTAGTCTATAATATATGTGTATATACGTCTATGCACCTACCTACTTATAAATGGATATAATATTCTTGCAATGATGAAAATATGTATAGTCAAATTTCATTTTTTTCAATTGATAAATGTACTTTCAATGATGGAAACTCCTTCATCGTCATCGAATTTAGACTTCTGGCAGAATTGGTAAATGAATGGCTTCATGTTTGCCAGATTTTCAGCAATAGACCTAATGAAAGCGGGCAGCTCACTCATTATATCGTACCTATTGACTAATCTTAAATTAGATTCTTCAAAACCACGTGGAAATGAAATGGATGTAGGATATTTCCAACCATTTTGCTTATCCTCTTTTGTAGATGGAAATTTAACAGCATGATCATTTACACTTGACCCGACCTCCAAAATTTTGTCCTTATCACTAACCGCCCATATAGTCACTGTAGTGCTGCCATATTCTTTTGTTGTGGTGAATTCAATACACATCATCGAACGCTTCTCACCATTGAAACAAAGAAAATTCCATTTACTAGCCGCCTTATTGGGTATTAGCCCCTGGACAGCATCCAGATACAACATAGGCGTGTCCTTCAAGTCCAGCTTCACAGGTTTATCGTTTTTCTTGTATGAGATGGTACCATTGCAAAAACCTCTAGGAACAAAAACATGTCTTATCATTTTTCTGGACGTACTAGAAGAGTCTCTTTTTGCTAACTCTTCCAAGCTGATGCTCTTGTCAAGGTAATAATTGGAACCGTCCGGGTTTATTATGAATCCTTCTTGTAAATTTACGGTAATGTCAACCTTCAAATCTTTTAGTAAACAGCTTGTACTTCCCTTCGGAATATCTATCTTAATTAATAATTGAGCAAATCCACTGGAGGAAGAATTTTCCAAAGGTACGAAGTGAAACGTAACATTGTCCGATTCAACTTTTAACGTATCAAAATCTTTGATATTATCAATTTTAAAGCTTTCCCATATATCAATGTCTTCTTCAGAGTTTTCCTCACTGCTGGCTTTAAATATTTTGAAATTTAACTGAAAACCTTTGTATATACCGCCCATAACACTGGAATATAATAGTTGAATTAATCCACATTTGCCGTTGGTGAGATCCGTAAAATACAGAGTTTGTGTCTCTATTCTTGTTTCCGTTGGATTTCTTACTGCTTTTAATAAACTATGTGACTTGAACTTTTTGTGATTTGACGTCCTGCAAAACCATTCTAGTTTCGATGTATCCTGAAATTTAGTATAATTAGCATGATCCTTCTCGGATAAAACTTCCTTAACGGGGGCAAATTTCGTCTTCTCCTTTTTGATCGCAACCGCCATTTTTTCTTTGCTCTATGATTTTTATGTTAATTAAACTGTTCGTTGCCCTAAAATTTTGAAAATTTCTCGAATATTTAGAGAGAATCCGTCACTATTTTAGTATCTATCTTGTCTATTTATATATAAAATCTCATTCCCCTGTTATGGTTTTTGCCAAGCCCTATCCCAAAAAACCAAATGATACATGATAAACCTATTTATCCTCTTTAACAGACCTATCGTTTAAAGCTTTTTTATTGCAAACCCTATTCATTATGGCTTTTTGACCTAGGTCTCATTGTGACTTCTATTTTTCACTGTTCAGTAAAAAAAGAAAAGTGATTAAAAAGTATCACTATTTCTGTTAGAAAGCAAGTAGCTATTTTGATTGGTAATTATATACACATATTGAAGGAGGCCGTAGTATTTTCGTTTAAAATATATTACAGTAAGATAATGTCTGCTACATCTTCAAGTGGTGACGTGAAAAAATTTCAAGCTGTACCAAAACCAACGAGCAATGCATCACCACCACCAGCATCGAGTGGGTTTAACGCAAGGACCCTATGGCCGGATTTGATAGAAACACCAGAAAACCAGTGGGTTTTTGAGTGCAAAGATATTATTGAAAAGATAGGCACTAATGGACCGATAGCAGTGGAAATAAAAAAAAATATGGAAAAATGCTTAATGTACTTTTACACACTTAAAAAAAAATTAAATCTTTTTGATCACACCTATACGGCATCATGCATTCTATTTTACAGGTATTGGTTCATATATGGAATACCTACAGCCATAACTGAATGTATTCATATATCACAGGGAATTCTGGTCACCGCTTGCAAAACAATGGAGAATAATAGGCCTATAGAGGCCTATATTAAGGCGACTTGTGAGTTTTTGATGCAAAATATACCGTCTTTAAAAAGTCGAACAAATATTGATAAACTTAAATGGGAATTTAGAGATAAGTTAGTGACGAATGAAAAAAAAATACTATGTTTATTTGGCTTTGACTTAAATATCAGTAATCCAAAAGAATTGATTGAAGAAGTGTTCAGTGGCTATTATAGATTCAACAGGGATCACAATCTGCCAGAAAACTTTAAAAAAGCTTTTCCAAAAATTCTTCAAGAATCAAGAAATTTTATGGTCCAAGCTGTCACCCAGCCAGTTTCTTTATTGTGCGACGGTTATACGTTCATTGTACTATCTCTCATATACTGTGGTTTAGAGTATAAAAAGCTTGTAGACAAAGATTTCAGATATCCGAAAAACTTCTTCAAGGATAGATTCCCTATCGAAGTAACGCCGGAAAATTTTGCCAATATCTTTACCGATTACAAGTTACTGGAAGAGAATTTTTTCAACTTAAAAAGTAATAAAGGTGCTAAATTACAAATTGATTCAAGCATGATTGATTCGGTGATTGACGAAAGTGGCGATGTGGAAAATGAAGTTTCAGAAATCTCTGATCCGTTTAACTACGAGTTGATTAAATCCGGTGAGGTGAAGGAAGAGTTTTTGAATCATATTGAAACAAGGGTTAAAGATTTACTAGATAAGGCTAAACAAGAAAGTATGAAGAGAAAGGCTAAAGATCCTATAAGAACCCCAGATGCCAAAAAACCTAAAATATAAAAATAGAGTACAAGTTATGTTTAATTGGAGGGATCAGTAAAGGTTTGATATATACGTGACAAAATGTCCGGCAAGTTCCCTATGTTATCCTGATAGCAATATTTCCAATACTCAATCCAATGATCATCTGTTTCTGGATCTTTAGGTGAGTCAAAGCGCAGTTTCTGCTTCAATTTTGTTTTCATCTTGTCTATTATTATTCTGGGATGTCTGAATTGGTAAGTTCGGGGATGATAATCGTCCAGAGATTCTGAACAGTCATTATCTTCGGATATTTTTTCAGCAACAAGTAATTTCCCCTCCATAGCAGTCAACAGTACCTTAGGTAGTTGGTAGTCAGTTACTTCATCAGGATTGTCACAAGCATCAATAATATTTTCGATGATACATAAGCATTCTATGGTCAATTTATCCATTTCAGATGATGCTTCGAATGTGTATTCATTATCTTGCATATAGTATAGTTTTAATACATAAAAAAACTGGATAACTTTAAATTGAACACCTGATGAAAGTAATAAGCCTTCCAGAATTTTATTCAAGCAGCATATAATCTGAGGGTCATTTTTAAGTTTGAAAGTTATTGACAGAATATTTTTTTGAATTGTTTCATTCATGTGGTTACTATCTACTAATAGTCCGATTCTGGGACCGAACACATCACATTCACACTCCCAAATTTTTCCTCTCAGAATGGCTAACATTTCTTCGATTTCTGCACAATACTGAAAAAACTGACTAAAAACAAAATTTTCATTGACCTTTGAAAATTTAAGCGTTATCTTATCCATCGCATCGAAAGCGACGCAGTATAACGCCTCAATAACATCTACCTCGTCGAGTGACCAGTGCCATTGAAGTGACTTGGTCTCCTCATTTAAATCGAAGCCATGGGAATAATTAGGGTTTTGTCTTTTGATAAATTTTTTTAGATTATTGCCTACCAATGCTTCATTTTCTTTCAAATCAATTAGAAAACAGTGGCAACACAACATGGATATAAATAGTTCACAAAGTTCATAAAAATCTCCAATTTGCTCGTCTGCGATACTTGCAAATAGTCTTGTCCTTTTTGAGTACGCAATGAATTGTAAGCACCAGCGAAAAGATTGAAATGCGAGGTTATAATTTTTATCTACATGACCAAATACTCCTTGAAATAATTTTATATATAGTACCAGTTTTAATTTATTCATTGTCTCTGGATCGGCTTTATCTTTCTTCATTATCTTGATGATATGTTTTGGACCCATCGCAAGATTAAAGTTTAAAATTTTGGCCAGCGCTTCTTTCAGAAGGTTATTGGTTTGAATCCTTAATGGTGAACCTTTTTTCATGATCGAAAGATTATAAAAAACTACATGGTACGGAATATAAAGAGCCAAAAAGTCCCTTATCAAATCACCATTATATTCTTGTAAATTTAGGATAGTCTTAACAGCTTTTTTAAATTCTTTTCTTAAACTTTTTTTAAAAGTTTGATAGTCGACGTCTTTATTCATTATACGTGAGCCGACAATTTGTGACTATGATCAATAAATAGGGCATATATGTACAATTTTGTTTGTATTTCCTCCTGTTGGAGATGAGTAGTAACATAATCATGGGTAAATCGTCTTCTCTGTGACAGCGCAAACCTTTACGCCCAATAAAAATTTGACAGAAAAATTCTCTATAGTGCCGGGGCACTTCATTCAAATTTAGTAAATAGAACTTTTGTGGCAATGGACAGGTTCAGCTACTGCATTTCATATGCGAATTCGCTGCTATACCAGTTTTGTGGCCCCAAAATCACCCGGCAGACAGGGTCTAGTAACACGTCATAATTCTTTCCCTACTTACGAACGTAAAGGAAGCTTTGCCAACTTTTAGAGAAATGGCTACATTAATTATGAACTGGAGTGAAACAACTGTGCTAAAATGATACGATCTAGTAATTTATAGGAAAAAGTAAAGATGGCAAAAAACAAAAAATAATGAGAGCTAAGGGATTCGAACCCTTGCATCCGAAGATATCAGAGATTTTAGAGGTTAAATCCACCTAAATCTGACGCCTTAAACCACTCGGCCAAACTCCCATTGTATGTTGAAAACGATGGATTATACAAGCCATTGGGTTAGCCATTTATTTCTAAAGTCTTTTTCTTGGCTGATTACTTATTAATGAGAAATTGGTAAAGTTTGACATAATTGTTGGGATTCCATTGTTGATGAAGGCTATAATATTATGTATAAGAATAAACTAGAAGTTCTCCTCGAGGATATAGAAACTCTCAAATGGAATCGATATTTCTACACAATAATATTACGATTATTTCTCCTTCCGTTTTATATTTTTCATTATCTTATTACATTATCAATCCTTCCATTTCAGCTTCCTTTAACTTCGGTTGCATCTTCTCATACCTTATGTCATCATCTAACTACCCGTATATGATAATATACGCGTAGTAAGACTACTAGTTAATGACGATAGTTGATTTTTATTCCAACAATTAAGTTAGCAAATGTGGGAAAGCATAAATTATTTGGGAAATGCATATATCTCCGCGATTTCCCTAGCTTAGGAGCTCTTTGGGATCGATATCATTTTTGTTGGAATAGATGTGAACTCTTTGGCTTTTCGGTCAGACTAGACGTCAGTAAATAGTTTGAAAGCGAGAATAAAAAATAATTGTAGTGGATAATGAAATGCCGTTAATTGGTAGTATTAATGAAGAATGAATATCCACCTTTTCATGCCATATAAGAGAAAAATATAAAACTGCTGAGATACGGACAAAAATCACCTATGTACAAGTATTTATTTTATCATATACGGCGTAAGAAGATGACGTCAAAAATTGAGGAACAGTCATCGAATTTAATGGAAGCTGAAATGCAATGATCGATAATGTAATAGGATAATGAGTAACAACAATTAAATTGAAGAAGAAAAAATAGTGATGCTCTGTAGAGATGTCATTTCCCTTCAATGTTGCTATATTCTCCTGGCACATTAACGTATGCCCACTATTATTGCCTTTAACAATAGAATCCCAACAATTATTCAATTATTCACCCATAAAATCCACCTATTTTTCAAGAAAGCATTAGATTTGCTCATTATTATTTATTATTAACATAAAAGTGCCTTTGGTAGTTACTATGTATTTAGTGTGGTGACCCGTATTCCTCATATATATAAGTAGCTACCACATTATGTTCAATCAATATATCTTTAACTCAGCTCAGCATTGTCTGAATTGCTCGCTTAAGTTTTTATCCTGTGATTAGTGCATTTACACATAAACGTATACCGGGTGTACCTCAATATACTATGTAAACATTTAAATTGTTACCATAACAACTCATGTTATTATTAATGATCACTTGACAACATATAAAAACGAAAGAAGAAATAATAATACTACTATGTATAAGTATCCATTTCCTTTTGTGGATTCCTCAAAATGGCCAGTATATTCGGAAGTAACATAATGTAGTTATTCATCGATGAGGTTCACATTCTGTAGCACTGACTCATCGAAAGAAAAGAGTTTATATTTTGATAAATTACATAAAAGCTGAAAAGTTTGTAGTGGTCATAGAAGGTAACCCACCTCCTAAGAAATCCAGCATCATATGCATACCACCACCTCCACTATACTCATCAACATCCTGTGGTAAAACCTGTGATACGCTATCCAAGAACCACACTTTGTCCTTTATTTCTGTGGTATAACCTCTCAATAATGTATAGTAAGACCTCATTATTCTCATGGCCCCTAGGTCGCCTGTCATTAATAATGCTAAAAAAGTCCTATCCAAAAGAGCAGGAAATGAGAAGACTCTCAACATAAAATCTAATTGATTTTTTTCGCGATGCAGTTTGTCCAAATATGCTAAAGTTATCAAGTACGGTGAATCAATTTCTACGGGATATAAATCTGCTATACTTTCGTCAAAGCATACGAGTTCCGATATCGTATTATTGTTATTTCCATCACCATTATTGCTATTGTCATTATCATTATTATGATTACTTTGGTTGATTACAGCTTCACCCAAATCACTCAAGTCAACAGAAATTAAGTTATAAAACTTGGATGTCTCCGACAGGGGCCATACAGCAGTTAGTATAGTTACGGCGCCTTTAACATGGAAAATCCATGCCGTTGGTGAGCTGCTTGAAGCATTTGCCAATGAATCTAGGATTAATATTAGAGCACTAGCCACCAAAGCATCTGTGTTATCATCTGAAATTTCGAGCACAGCCTCTCTTAACAGTCTCAACGCTTCTAAACGATGACTAGACACGTAGTTATCCAAGCCGGCTTCAGTTCTGGACAAATGAGTGGCGCTAAAAGCCAAAATTGTATGCATCAAGAAGGGAAAATGAAAAGCCAAATCCGGAATATAAGTGCTCCATACTTCAGGACCAGAAATGCCTGCTTCGGTTATGGTATGCCATACGTCAGTACAATAGTGATGAAAAAGTTTTAGATCTATCAAATTCAAATTTGATTTTCTAGACAGCCCGACTAATTCAGGGACTAGTCGTGAGGCTGATGAAGCGTTTGAATGGGGAGAAGATTGTTGTTGAGTGTGAGAATTTGATGAACGTGGAGACAATGCCTCCGAGTTGGATAACAGGTCACCCATTGGGGACGTCTTCAAAGTAGGAGAATTTCCCAAAGCGGTCCTGTTGTCCGGTATAGATAACAATGACTTTGTAGAGGTTACATTGGATACTCCCGTTGAAGGGGACGCAATGTTTTGATCTATGGAAGGTTTGGACAACGTGTGTGGGGGACTGATTGTGAGACCGGTATTGTCGATTATCAAGTTTTTGTTATGAGATAGTATATCAGAAGCAGTAACTTTATTTTCGTTTCCGTTAAGGGGGTTATTGCCCGAATTAACAGCATCCGTCTTAGTATTATCCAATGGGTTCTTCGTAAATTGCTTGTTTTTGTCCTCCTGTTCCTGTTGCATATTTGCGAGTGCCTCCTCTGCTGTGCTAACTTTGATTGCTCTGTTATTGGATGTAGCAAACTTTCCGAGGCCAAATAACTCTTGAAACTCAGAGGCCATTCCATTTGCAGCACCGTATGGAAATAATGTATTGAAGCTCTTCATATTGAAGTTCAAGCCCATCTTGTTCAATTGCGCTAGCTGGTCGAAGGGAATATTGCTGAAGGGGGACTGTGTTCCTTGTTGTTGTGGAATTTGCTGATTTTGTTGTTGAAGTTGTGGCTGCTGCAATCCATTCGTCACCGAATTTAGCCTACCAGGCGAGAGTAAGCCGTTAAGGCTACTTGATAAATTCATGGCCGTTGATTGAAAACTAGGTGTTATCGGTATACTCAATGGCGAATTCCCTGGTAGGGCCATGTTTGGGTGGTTGTTGTTTATCATTGAACTGGGAGCTGTTTGTGTTATATTATTATGCGCTTCAGCTCCATTTGCACTGCTGTTGGTACTGTTACTGGTGTTATTCACTAAACTCGCTAATAGGTGCGGTAACAAAAGATTCTCCATATTATTGGATACGGATGGAGGAACGCTATTAGGGGAATTGCTTTGTTCATCAGTACCAACATGTGGCAACAGTTGCTGCTGTAACTGAACTTGCTGTTGTTGACGAAATTGCTGTTCTTGTTGATGATGAAGTTGCTGTTGTTGTTGTTGTAACATGATGGCATTGTCACTCAGATTTTTCTTGCCTACCCTATCGTGGACCGCTGATGCAAATTTTGACGACGAAGAATCTTTTCTTCTTCTTGGCTGAATAGGGCTGTAAACACAGTCCAATTTCATGTTTGTACATTTCTTGCAAAATGGTTTGCCTTCATCACATTTTACTCTTCTTCTTTTACAATTGTCGCAACCGGTCTTGGACTTGTTATGAAACTTCCGTTTCCCTGTCGAAGTCTTGCTCACTTTCTTGCCCCCAACCTCAATCAGTTCAGCATCCTTCTCTCTTTCTTGTCCAGCATTCCCATCATCGGATGTCATGTTATGTTAGATGGAGATCTATGGATAAACGAAATATAAACCTTAAATGAAAAAAACCGTCGACTTAACTCCTCTATATTATGTAAAGGCGAAATGTTATTTGTGCCTTTGAAAAGTGGAGGTCTTGGTTGCTTCTCCTTCGACGATAATCGATTTCGGTGACTAGTTAGTAGATGATGTAATCGTAGACGCAGGGAACCCTTGCTTTTCCCCAATCGTAACAAAAAAAAACAAGGGGAAATAAACTATTAGATAGTACGAGTTCGTTAAGTTAAAAAAAAGGCTATAAAAGTCGAAGAACGAATGATTACGACCAACATCTATTGTTCAAACTTGCCTTCGTTGAGTTTATCGAACGCGCTCGTTTAAATTTTTCCGACAAGAACGAGGAACGAGTCACCAATTACGTTTTCGGCTCTGTCGGTTGCAGGATCTGTAAAAGCGATATAGATACACACGTCAGCATGAAGCTCTTATGATTTGGCGAGTAGTGTTAGTACGTTAAATGCTACGACTCGGCATATACTGTGCTCGTTTTTATCAGTTTCATCCGAGGATTGTAGCCTTTTTTTTTCATTTGTTGATGTTTCTCTAGTATTTTCCGTCTTGTAGTGGTTTCGGGTATGTTGAACATAAACATTAAAAAAGACGATTAAATAAACTTGAGTTTGTACAAAGGAAAGCTGTAGTCATAGAGTATTTAGAAAAAAAAGCAGCCACAGTTTACATGAAGATGTGACCAATGAGGAGGCATCGGTTTGCCTTTGAATCTCAATCGCTTGAAAATTGAGTTCTTTTCGAATGATGACACCTCCGAGAAATGGCATTTCTATGCTAGCGCCACTCTACCCTTTCAAACGTCCGTACTCATATGAAGTTTCATCCTTCACGCAGCGATCTAAAAAGTTGTAAAAAAAAATACATTTAGGCCTAGCTATATATGCTACTATGTATCATTCAGTGAAATGGCTGAGGTTATATAAAATACTGGGAGGTCGTTTTTACGCTAAAGCAGACCTTGCGGATCTTTTCCTGTAGAATATATTTGTAGCATAAGTCCAATTTTACGGGCGCATTTTCAAAATCAAGGTGATATTGACATATTTTGAAGAGCACCCAATGGGCTAGCTGCAAGAACAAAGAGACCAGAAAGCCTAGAATTAAATGCCAGAAAAATGGAAATTTATTCTAGACAAAAATTGTTCGGCACCTCTACAGACGTTTAACGAACCTGGTCCGGCCTTTGAGGCGATCAAAAAAAGGCCCATTTTTGTGTTCCGCGTAATTGGTTTGCGCCTTTCCATGGAGCTTGGTGGGCGACATTCTCAAACTGGTTTCCTGATACATCATGCACGCCCGTAAAGGGTTTAAGTATTGATTGCTAGCCTGAATGTTTCATATGCATACCGTGTCTATGCAACGAATATATTTCAGAAAAAAGCACGAAAGCCAAATTTTTGATGTTAAGAGGTGTTTTTGCCCGTAAACGGAGAAGACGTGGTAGGACTCGCAAATGTCGCGTTTAGCGTTGAAGAACATGGAAGTATTGAACGTTTGGGGCTTGACGGCTCGACTTTTTTGCACTACTCCGCCTTGAACAGACGGATGATCCTGGCGCAAGAAACAAAGAGAATCAACTCTGAGCAAAGCGAAAAAATGAAATACAACGATAATAAAAGGATAGGAAGGTGTATATATAAGTTAATTTTAGATATAGATTAAGAAAAGATGGGCATATACTAATATGACTACAAAATTGCACATTTTTTACTTTTCTTGATAACAGGAGGCTCCAAGGCGGCCACGATAGCTTCATCGAATACATTCTTCAAACCGCGTTGTGTTAGTGCCGAACACTCGACATATTTTACTGCTTTCAGTTCTCTTGCTAACCTGGAACCTTGTTCTGATGTAATCGGACGTAATCTTTGTCTTTGCAACTTCTCGATGATTACCTTGTCATCCCTTAGATCAATCTGCGTACCGACGACCAGGCATGGTACACCTGGACAATGGTGATGTACTTCAGGGAACCATTTTTCTTTAACGTTTTCAAAAGAGGGTGGGGAAATAACACTGAAACAAACCAAAAATACATCAGTAGAAGGATATGACAAGGGTCTCAATCGATCGTAATCTTCTTGACCGGCCGTATCAAACAAACCTAACGTATATGGTTCATCACCAATCATCACAGTCACCGCATAGTTATCGAACACTGTTGGAACATAGTCGGCTGGAAATTGATTCGTTGTATAGGAGATTAGAAGGCACGTTTTCCCAACAGCACCATCACCGACAACAACACACTTTAGCGTTTGCATTTTGTGGAAGAGCTAATACGTTTATTTCTTGTTTTATAAGTTTTGCTTCTCTAATTCGTTTGTTAACCTATCTCCTCAGGAAAATAGAATAGTATAATAAATAACGACTATAATTTTTTGCGACAAAGGAAACCTATTGCAAAAAGTGAAGAATGACAGAGAAGGATAATCAGTATATCTCGGTACACCTGGAACCTATTTATCAAAACGCTGCTCTTGCCTTTTCCAAGAATCGCGTCTATCATCGATCAATCAACCTTGTTTGCTTTTTTTTATCACTTTACTTTTTCCCGTATCTTGTTTCATTTGGAAGGGCCCAATGGAAGCAGTATTACCCGTATTGAATGACCCTTGAATCGACGGTGGAAGACATCTTTAATGCGATGTTTAGAAGACAATGTGCCGTATTTACCTGTATATGTGGATTATCTAACAGTCTACAATACAAAATTAGGTGTAACGTAGCTACAACAATTGATAGAAATAATGCAACTTTTTTTAAAAAAAAAAAGAGAAAGTGCTCGAGGTGGGGATTGAACCCACGACGGTCGCGTTGCTTTTAAAGGCCTGTTTGAAAGGTCTTTGGCACAGAAACTTCGGAAACCGAATGTTGCTATAAGCACGAAGCTCTAACCACTGAGCTACACGAGCATTTTCGAAAGAGACGTAAATTAAATTGTTATTTATACCGTAGATGATTGTTTTTCACGAAATTACCCTTTTGAGTTCCGGCTTGTTTCGTTCAACAGTACTACAACTGATAAGTTAGCTTCATTATTGGAAGAAGGTTGATAAATGAAAGAAGATTCACGACTATGCACGGCAACTGGTAAGTAATACACGGGCCCAGATATTTATTTTAATTCTTGGAAAGAAAGTATAAATTTATAGGTTCGCTATCAGTAAACGAATTTCAAACTACGTCATATATAATATCCAAAAGAAGATGAAGGCGATGCGGTCACTCTAGGACTACAACTTATCCATCGCCTCATTTAGTGCATTCACCGCAATGTATACATCTGAAAATGTATTATATAAGGGAGCAGGAGCCAATCTAATTACGTTTGGTCTTCTTGCATCGCCAATGACACCATGGTCATGCAAATATTGGAAAACTTTGGGCATAATATCCTCTTTTCCAGTGTCAGAATCGAAGTAAAGTGACAATTGGGCGCCATGTTCTTCATCTGTGCTTGTTGGAGTTAATATTGTAAAAAAACATGGTAATTTCTCGATCCTTAAAGGGTGTTTGTAATACTTGGAGGCTTCCAACAGTTCCGTCATATAGTTCGTCAGCAACAACGATCTTTTACGAACTTCATTAATACCATTAAACTTCGCAAATAATTCCAATGAACTTCTCAATGCCACTGTGTCAATAACGCTTGGATTAGATTGCCTGAATCCCAATGCTCCTGGAATCGGCTCGAATACTTCCAGCATTTGAAATCGCTTAGCAGGATCATTGCCCCACCAACCAGCTAATCTTGGCAAACTTTCCTTAGCAGGGTCTGGTTTAGTATGCTTCGAGTGGACAAATAAGCCACCAATTCCACCAGGCCCGGCATTCAAGTACTTGTAAGAACACCAACAGGCAAAGTCAACACCCCAATCATGAAGTTGCAATGGGACGTTCCCTACAGCGTGTGCTAAATCCCATCCAACCAATATGTCGGGGAATTGGTGGGCAAATGAGGTGATTCGGCCAATATCGAAATATTGCCCCGTGTAATACTGAACACCTGACAAACAGACCAGCGCCAATTCATCTTGATTTACCTCTATGGTATCCAGGATATCTTGAGTTCTGATATAAGTCTCTCCCTCGCGTGGCTCGATCTGAATAAAAACATTCTCAGGTTCCGAAATTCCATGAATTTTGCACTGGTTGTAGAAAGCATAATAGTCTGATGGAAAGGAGCCCTTTTCAAAAAGGATCTTGAATCTTTTCTCAGTAGGTTTATAAAACGTAATTAACAATGAATTCAAATTTGCAGTGAGACTATTCATTACTGCAACTTCATTTTCTTGAGCACCCACGATGGGGGCTAGTAGTGGAAGAATAGGTAAGTCAATGCTGACCCAAGGCACCTTTCCTCTGGCTTCTTCAGGATGTTTGAAATGCGATTCCACAGCACAATCGCTCCACGCATCTAGCTCAGCATTAATTGAATTCCTAGTTGACTTCGGCATCAAACCTAAAGAATTCCCGCATAAGTACGTCACAGGCTTATCGTCGGACGATAGTCCCATGGATTTAAATGTAGGGATGTTGAATTCATCCCTAAGAGATTCCGGATACTCTCCGTCTAATTCCAAAGCTTTCTCCATAATTACCAATTTGTCTCTTTTTCCACAGAATATTTAGGCTTAATATGTACATATTGACAGCATATATATTTGCTGTCTTAAATTTATTATGCTAATAAATAATTATGTTTTTCAAGCGCAGTCACCTATTTCCAAAGCGATGGGTTTGTCCGTGCCGTAGACGGCATCCCGTCGTTTTAATAACCGTTATAAAAACCGCCCCCATATTTTCGTGGGTTGACGATGACAGGCGTGGACGACGTTAATTGACGTCGTCATAATATATTTCATATTATGATTTTTTCCCTCACCATTACTTGTTCTCTCAAGTAGGAGTATCTGGCACTTGGACGGTGATGTCCTCATCAGCATCAATTGCTTCGTCTGGATATGAGAGAAAATCAGAGGATAGTGGGCCAGTGATAGTTTTTTTCCCTCGTGAAGCAGCATGTTTTACCAACTCAGAAGAAACGCCATCTTTTTCTGGGAGCGGAGACAATTTTTTTGTTCTCCGAACATTTGCAAATTGTTTTTCCAATTCTGTCACAGCTATTTTCCCGGCTCTTTTGCGCTGTTGTTCGTCTCTTTTGGCCTCAACTTTTCTCGAGGAGACTACTCTTTCTTGTTGTGTTTTTACGTTTATTTTGGAGGAAATTTCCGATAATGCTATTTGGCGTTTCATTTTAATATCCGGGCTTATTAAATCAAACTTATGTTTGCTGGCATTCCATATGACGCCGGTGTCATTTTTCTCTAAAAATTTCATGCCAGAAAATATTATTGATCTAATTCGCAGAACACATTCTTCTTTTGGAGAAAGCATCTTAGTCAATGTAGGGCATCCAATTATATTATTAATCATGTCGGGAGAATCATACACATAATCGTCATTAAAATCGGTTAGTGCAAAGTTAATGCAAGAGAATTCCCTGAAAATAATATCTTCTCTAAAAAGATAGCTTCTTTTCGGCCTGTGGCTATATATATTTCCTGAACAATTCAATGGACTATTTATCAAGTCGTTCAGCAACAAGGCAAATGAAGTGCAAAACTTTTTGTGTCTGTGAGTGTACTGCAAAATAGATCTATATGACTTAATCCAGCACATAAGCAAACGAATAATGGCTAGATATCGAAAGTCTTCCATGTTTTTTTGCCAGGAGGGTTTGATGACGACGTCTATGATATTAGCAATAAAATCAAAGCTCAAGTCTAAAAAAAAAACCTGGCGCTCACTCAAATCTGCATATTTGAGTTTGTTCTTTTGTTCCTTACTTTTTCGAGTTGTAAACATAAGATCGAAACTTCCCATTGTGGCAGCCAAGTTTTCAAGTATAACATTAATATTACCTGAATGATACTTTAATGCAGCTATTTGTAAATGCTCTTTCAATAACCAACAATTAGAAGCACGTGATGCGTTCCATGACTGTGGAACCAAAGTGTGTTCTACTATCGATAGAAATTGCAAAACAATTTGACCTTCAAAGAATGATTTCTCACCTTTGAGATCTTTTGACACAAGAATTGCCAATTTTTTCATCAGACGTCTTCTTTCCGGAAAATTAGGAGTTAAAATGAAATCCTTCAAATTGTTTAACGCACATTTGGACGGAATCCTTACTAATGCTCCTCTTACTAATTCAAAAAAATACAGTGAGAATTTCCCAGTGATCAAGTAAATTTTCGCTCGTTGAAAATAAGTATCTCCAACGGCTGGGAGATAGAGTGAGGCAATATTCAAGTACCTAATAGACTTCTCAAAACCTTCCACACTCTTGGGTTTGTTAGACGGCTTGTTTAGTAGTGTTTTATAAAAATGTGTGGAACCTAGATTAATCACGCATCTTTGTAGTGAGATTACAATGGAAAACGTCAGTGGATTACTCGTGTTTAAGATAATTTTCTCATGAGTTGAAAGTCCATCTGTGTATTGCATCAAATTCAACTTCGCGAAGAGAGCATTTGAAATAACGGAATTCATATCATACTTTGCGCATAGGTGTTCGATGATGTCATAGTAATATCTGTGTGTAATTTTGAAAAATTGAATCATTTTTTTTTGAAAAATTCTAAAAACTCTGAACTTTCTTCTGTTACTTAGTCGCATGATGTCATGGAACCAGTGCTCAAACCATTGGAGTGTAGGTTCGTGAATTTGAAGCCATAAAAGTTTCAGAACCAATGGTATCACGGAATCATTTATGCATTCGTAATTGTTATTATGGTACATATTTTCTTGTTTCAAAAGTAGCTCTTCGAGAAACCTAGTAGATTTGCAATGTATTCCATCCAGGAAGCATCTGAACGTGATATATGCATTTTCATCGCATGTCAACCTTGATGTTAGATGTTTATCCAGATGCGCACGAGCGTTCTTGAAAAATATTCTCATACATTCTTCGTTAACTTCTTCATTATCCATTATCTATGGTGGCATGTGTCATTTAATGGAGTATACTTTTTCCCCTGGTAAGTTTGCTAAAAACTGTCGGATCATACAGGCATGTTAACATTTCCATTATCCTTTTTGACATTGGATAATGGCGTGAACGCGAAAATCACATTGATAAAAAAAAGCAGTTTGGTGAATTAGTAACTGTCAATAAAGAGGGCATCGCTTTTGAAAGCACCTTCGTCTGTGCGCTCGCTTCAGCTACGTAAAGGTGTATTATAGACAATAATGAAAGTACTATGTGTCGCAGAGAAAAATTCTATAGCGAAGGCAGTTTCACAGATCCTAGGAGGAGGCAGATCAACTTCAAGGGATTCCGGCTACATGTATGTAAAGAACTATGATTTCATGTTTAGTGGGTTCCCGTTTGCCAGAAATGGGGCTAACTGCGAAGTTACCATGACTAGTGTTGCAGGGCACCTAACAGGCATTGATTTCAGCCATGATTCGCATGGGTGGGGAAAATGCGCCATCCAAGAGTTATTTGATGCGCCACTGAACGAGATTATGAATAACAACCAAAAAAAGATAGCAAGCAACATCAAGCGAGAAGCGAGGAATGCAGACTATCTGATGATATGGACAGATTGCGACCGGGAAGGAGAGTACATCGGTTGGGAGATATGGCAGGAGGCCAAGAGAGGCAACAGGCTCATACAAAATGATCAAGTATACCGGGCAGTCTTTTCGCATCTCGAAAGACAACACATATTAAATGCAGCACGAAACCCAAGTCGATTGGATATGAAGAGTGTGCACGCTGTAGGCACGCGGATTGAAATCGATCTTCGAGCAGGTGTTACATTCACCAGACTCTTAACAGAAACGCTACGAAATAAACTGAGAAACCAAGCCACCATGACCAAGGATGGTGCAAAACACCGCGGTGGTAACAAGAACGACTCACAAGTCGTATCGTATGGTACATGCCAGTTTCCAACGCTCGGCTTTGTAGTAGACAGGTTTGAAAGAATACGAAATTTTGTTCCCGAAGAGTTCTGGTATATCCAATTGGTAGTCGAAAACAAAGACAACGGCGGAACAACAACGTTCCAGTGGGACAGGGGCCACTTGTTCGACCGGCTGAGCGTGTTAACGTTTTACGAGACATGCATCGAAACCGCCGGCAATGTTGCTCAAGTAGTAGACTTGAAATCAAAGCCAACAACGAAATACAGACCTTTACCTCTGACCACAGTGGAGCTACAAAAAAACTGCGCCCGGTACCTGCGTCTGAACGCCAAACAATCACTAGACGCAGCAGAAAAGCTATACCAAAAGGGGTTCATATCGTATCCAAGAACAGAGACTGATACTTTCCCACACGCAATGGACCTAAAATCCTTGGTCGAAAAGCAAGCTCAATTGGACCAACTCGCTGCAGGCGGCAGAACCGCCTGGGCATCGTACGCGGCATCGCTGCTCCAACCCGAAAACACAAGTAACAATAACAAGTTCAAGTTTCCACGAAGCGGCTCCCATGACGACAAAGCGCATCCACCAATCCACCCCATCGTAAGTCTGGGGCCTGAAGCAAATGTTTCGCCAGTGGAAAGAAGAGTATACGAGTACGTGGCCAGGCACTTTTTGGCATGCTGCTCAGAGGACGCCAAGGGCCAATCGACGACCCTTGTGTTGGACTGGGCCGTTGAACGTTTCTCAGCTTCAGGTCTCGTAGTCCTAGAGAGAAATTTCCTCGATGTTTACCCTTGGGCCCGATGGGAAACCACCAAGCAGTTACCGCGGCTTGAAATGAATGCCCTCGTAGACATCGCGAAGGCCGAAATGAAGGCGGGCACTACGGCGCCGCCCAAGCCGATGACTGAGAGTGAACTCATTCTCCTCATGGATACAAACGGCATTGGCACAGACGCCACCATTGCGGAGCACATAGACAAGATCCAAGTACGTAATTACGTTAGGAGCGAGAAAGTAGGCAAGGAAACCTACTTACAACCCACGACCCTGGGTGTCTCACTAGTGCACGGCTTCGAGGCCATCGGCCTCGAAGACTCCTTTGCAAAGCCCTTCCAGCGCAGAGAAATGGAGCAAGACCTCAAGAAAATCTGCGAAGGTCATGCCTCCAAGACTGATGTTGTAAAGGACATAGTCGAGAAGTATAGGAAGTACTGGCACAAGACGAATGCCTGCAAGAATACTCTCTTGCAAGTTTATGACCGTGTCAAGGCATCCATGTAAGGCGTTTTTGCCGCCTTTTGTCTTCGAAAAAGCTCTCCGCTTAATTGCATGATTCAGCAGACTGCATATGTGCATTTCAGTACCAGCCGCAACTGCATGAAACCATGCAGAAGTCGCCGCCACAGAAGCTCCAGCGCGCCGCGTAAACGCATGTTGGAAGGCGCCCCAATTAGCATATTCACGCGCGACTACCAAACGCATAGGGAAGGTTTCAGAGAACCGATGAGCAGCGGATGCACGGAGTACGGCCATAAGGCTGCAAAGCGCTTGGCAGGAATGGGCGTTTTCTAGAGGTTGCCTTATTGATTTATATGGAAGAGGAGAGGATTCATCGATCGGGCTTCTAAGGCAAATAGTATGCATACCTTTTTCGGGTAGTTGAAGAGAAAAGAGGAAGAGAATAGAGAAAAAAAAAGCGAAATTTTTGCATCCTCTATTGTAATGTGATTTCTTTTTTTTTATTAGGTATATATGTGAGATATAATTCTCGAAGTCATCGGGAAGCTTTACCATTTCATTTCCTATTCCAGAACTCATATTAGCATCTATTGTTCTGAGATTCATCGCAACATCATTTAAAGGACTGTAGAGCCAATTGCATCATATCAATATGAGTTTCGGTAGTAAAGTCTCCAGGGCTTTGAGATTTTTGGAAATTCCTGTCAAAGACAGGGCATCTGTGAGTTTCTTGAAGAACCCGGATTTGCAACCTATTAAGTCGGTTAACCAAACATGGGGGTTCTGGTCTAATTTTGCATACTGGGGTGTTATGTCCTTTTCAGTGGGTACATGGATGAGTGCTTCTGCTGCACTAGGTGTTGGATTAAGTTACCCAGAAACCATTGGTACATTTATCGTCGGTGATGTGTTGACCATTATTTTCACATTGGCAAACTCGTGTCCTGGTTACGACTGGAAGGTCGGTTTCACTTTGGCCCAAAGATTCGTCTTCGGTATTTACGGTTCTGCCTTTGGTATCATCATCAGAATTTTGATGAGTATTGTCAACTACGGGTCCAACGCTTGGTTGGGAGGTCTTTGTATCAATATGATCTTGGATTCATGGTCTCACCATTATTTGCACCTGCCAAACACCTTATCTTCGAAAGTTGCCATGACCACTAAAGAATTAATTGGTTTTATCATCTTCCACGTCCTTACTGCATTCTGTTACTTAATGAAACCCTACCACATGAACTACATTTTAATTTGGTCGTGTGTTGCTACATTTTTCTCTATGTTGGGTATGGTGATCTATTTAGCTAAACAGGCTCACGGTGTTGGAGAATTGTTTACCTCCACTAAATCCACTGCCACTGGCTCCACCAAAGCTTGGGCTTGGGTTTATATGATCTCTTACTGGTTCGGTTCCGTTTCTCCAGGTTCCACCAACCAAAGTGATTACTCGAGATTTGGTTCCTCCAATTGGGCTATCTGGGCCGGTACCATCTGTGCATTGTTGATTCCAACCACTTTAATCCCAGTTTTTGGTGTTATTGGTGCCTCCACCTGTGACAAACTATACGGTGAACAATATTGGATGCCTATGGATATCTTCAACCATTGGTTGACAACTAACTATTCTGCAGGTGCTCGTGCCGGTGCGTTCTTTTGTGGTCTTTCCTTTGTCCTATCTCAAATGTCCTACACCATCTCCAACTGTGGGTTTGCCAGTGGTATGGATTTGGCCGGTTTATTACCCAAGTACGTCGACATCAAGAGAGGCGCCCTTTTTGCCGCATGTGTCTCCTGGGCTTGTTTGCCATGGAATTTCTACAACTCTTCTTCTACTTTCTTGACTGTCATGAGTTCTTTCGGTGTTGTCATGACTCCTATCATTTCTGTCATGATTTGCGATAACTTCTTGATCAGAAAAAGACAATACTCCATCACTAATGCCTTTATTCTCAAGGGTGAATACTATTTCACTAAGGGTGTTAACTGGAGAGCTATTGTTGCCTGGGTTTGTGGTATGACCCCCGGTCTACCTGGTATTGCTTGGGAAGTCAATAATGACTATTTCCACAACACTGGTATTGTCAATTTCTTTTACGGTGACTCCTTCTTCTCGTTTTTGATCTCCTTTTTCATGTACTGGGGGCTATGCATTTTCTTCCCATTCAAAATTACTGTTAAACATGATGACAAAGATTATTATGGTGCCTTTACTGACGAAGAAGCAAGAAAGAAGGGCATGGTTCCATACAGTGAAATTTCTGAAGAAGAAATCCGTGCTTACACATTAGGCGAATGCTTCACAAGTGGACACGAATACAAACCTGAGAGCTCCGATGATGAACTACCTGAGTTGGTCAAAACTAGCTCTGAAAACACCAATGAGTTTGAAATAGTTCATCATAAGAATAATGAAAAGCAATCTTCCACCGCCAGTGAAAAAGCTGCTTAGTGGGAAATAAAATTCCAAAAAATAATTAAGAATAAAATTTCCCTTTCATTTAATGGCTCTCTGCACTAATTTTTTTACCTACGAAATTTTCCTTCGTTCACACTTAATATTAAATAACAGCTATTTCCTAATAATAACATGTACACTAGATATATAATACCAAATAAATTAAAAAAAAAGAAAAACAAAAAATAACGTAGCTTTGCTACAGTCGTAAAAAAAAGAACAATAAACCAATCTTATTGCCTGCGTCTAACTATTCCTATTATATTCCAATATATTAAGGGGTAAGAACTACTATTATTCGCCCTGAATTGAAATCTTTTAGAAAGCACCTGTTCTCTCTCTGGTGTTCTTTTTTTCTCATCTATTATCTAATTTCTTCAACCTTCGTTATTTGTTGTTATTCCGTAATCGTGGTGCTCAACTTTTGAAATTTCACTTGTTTACCATAACGGAACATAATTAAAAATTTGTTCTTGAAAGTCACAAGCACTACGTGAACACAAAATTAAGGCAAGAGTGACAAAGTAACCCTCACAAGAAGCCTGTCGTTGGTTATATTGGAAGCTATAGTTATAATCGAACCCAATGACTGGTCCTGGACCTGAAATAAATAAGGAGGAGCACCCCAGTTCTCCGGGCAAGAAACAGATAACATATAATAGTATACCCAAGAATGCAAATCTAATTGATGGATCTACGAATTCATCGAAGAGGCCAATTGAAAAGTATGACAAGAGAATAGCCGACCCAACAAAAAGCTATTTTCCACATAGCATATCAAGAACACCAAGGAGAAAATATACTTACATTCTAGTCCTCACATCACTAAATGGAACTTTTGAGAGCAAACATGTGGTGATACCATTTAAACCAGATGGTTTGAAATTGGGAAGGCCTGTTGCTAATAGTAATAGCAGCTCCAGTTCATCGCTCAGGGGCGGTAAAAGAGTGGATTCACACACTTTTTCCCAAGTAAGGTCCGATAATGGTAATTTCGATTCAAGAGTACTCTCCAGGAATCATGCATTGTTAAGTTGCGACCCGCTCACGGGTAAGGTATATATACGAGACTTAAAATCCAGTAATGGTACGTTCATTAACGGTCAAAGAATTGGCTCAAATGACGTAGAAATCAAAGTTGGCGATGTGATAGACTTGGGAACAGATATAGATACGAAAATTGAGCATCGAAAAATAAGTGCCACAGTTGAAGAACTATTTGTACAACCTTTATTAGAATCACCGATTTTTGAAAATGAAGATAGTGATGATTGCCATACAATTACAGAAAAAGAGGAGGCTGCTGCCATAACAAGTCACATATATGGTGATTCCAACAACCTAGAATTGGAAGAAGTTATCCTGGGCTCTGATACAGAAATACTGAGTGGAATTTTTATTAATAATTGTATTGGTACGAGCCCGACTTTATCTAATATCATCAAAACCCTGGCAATGGAAATTCCATTTTCCAAATGCGATAATTTTAAATTACAGTCGATGGAGAATTTCTTAATTAATTATACGACACATCTAGAATACACGAACAAACTTTTAGTGGAAAAAAATGATCAGCAACTGGTAAAGCTGCAAAATGGATTAAGAAGGAAACTGTCGGGGAAATACGAAAAGATTATCGAACAAAACAGAAATCAAGTAAAACAGTTGGAAAGGGACCATATGTTTTTCAAAAAGTCATTTGAAGTGAAGAAAAGAAGAAATAATGAAAAGCAAAAAAGCATGGAAAGGGAAATAGAAGACTTGAAAACTAGGTTAGAAGTGGAACGATATAAGAATTCACAAATGATGAAGAAGAACAAACAGAAAGAACAAGAACTCTCAACTGCATCTAAAAAAAAGACTACCGAACATGACACTAGAGGCGTTCCGGGCATGAATCCTAAGGGTACTGACAAATTTAGCATCAAGAACACGCTATGTAATCATTTCACACTATTAACATTTGGAACTATTTCCATCGGGATTATAGCTATTGTCTTCAAGATCCTTTCCCCCAACTAGCATCGTAAATACAAGACACACACGATCCGCTTTTCACGTCAGAGATTATTATATACGTACGTATATATGTAATAGATATTCACATGTAAAAAAGGTAAGCATCCTTTCATTTAAGAAAGTATGGGGGGAGTCATCCGTCTCACGGATTCTTTTTCAAAATATTGACGTCGTCAATTTGCATTCTTTCCAAAGTTTTTATTCCTAGCAGCTTTGTCATTTCTTTGACAAAACTAATTGCTACACTTTGCACATTTACAACAGCATCGGGTCGTTGTTCCATAATTGAAGTAGTCAGTGTATTTTTCAAACCGCACATTTCAAAACTATTCATATACGATAGATCTGTATTAACATTAATTGCTACCCCGTGCGATGTTATGGAACGTCTGACGTGTATTCCAACACTAGCAACTTTCTTCTTGCCATTTTCAACCCAAACTCCAGTGTCCTTTGTAGTCATAGCATCTAAGTTCAAAGGCTTGTCAGTGTCGTCGCACATCTTGGTATTCTTCAACGTTCTGATAGTGGCCTGCTCAATGCATGAAACCAAGCATTTAGCAGGGAAACTTTGAAATGTTTTCAAATCTAAAATAATGTAAATAACAATTTGGCCTGGACCATGAAATGTTACTTGTCCACCCCTTTCCACTTGAACAAACTTTGGTCGTGGGTTGTCCTTTTGCGTTTCTGGAATAAAACTTTCATAAGCCGCTATCTGATCTGGCGTCATAGTTTTCTTAATCCTCTTCCCACCTGTATAAGTTGGCTCAAACTCAAACGTTAATATTATCGGATTAGGTTTCATTGCCATAACCTTGTCTAATATTCTTTTTTCGTTATCATTTATTGTTGCAGTGCCCTTATATTCTTCATCCAATTGTATTAATTTTCTCTCAATCTTCGATTGAATGTCTTTGATGTCCAAATTTGCCCTAACTAATGTCTCCTGTATTTCCAATCCTTTTTGAAAAGGTATTCTTTGAGTGAATTGTAGATGTCTGAGCGTTTGCGCTGATGGTTTTATAGGATGTGTCATTTCCTTGAGAGCAGAGGCATAAGTGCTAAAGCATTGTCGCCTACAGACATTGAAGTTTGTGCATACGGACTGGCGAATACACCTCGACATGGGGCTGAAGCTTTCGACAAATCTTAAATTGTGACTTTGTGCATGAAATTTTTTTATGAACGTTTTAAATAAGTGGACATAGTCCTTCATTCGGTATATGCAGATCCGGCATCAAACACTTTTTCAAGAAAGTTTGAGTCAAAAGGATTAAAGGATAAAGTAAAACAACAATAACATCTCCGTGAAGCATTGAGGGAAGGGTTTAACTCCAACAATGTCACTGAACAACATAACATTCTGTGTCTCACAGGATCTGGATGTTCCCCTGAAAGTGAAAATCAAGTCATTGGAAGGACATAAGCCACTGTTGAAGCCATCTCAAAAAATCCTGAACCCTGAATTAATGCTGATAGGGTCAAATGTATTCCCTTCTAGTGATCTAATTGTGTCCTTACAGGTATTTGATAAAGAGAGAAACAGAAATTTAACTCTTCCGATATACACGCCGTATATTCCTTTCAGAAACTCTAGAACCTGGGATTATTGGTTGACTTTGCCCATACGTATCAAACAGCTTACCTTTAGCAGTCATTTACGCATTATTTTATGGGAATACAATGGATCCAAGCAAATTCCCTTTTTCAATCTAGAAACGAGCATCTTTAACTTAAAAGACTGTACTTTAAAAAGAGGGTTTGAATCCTTAAAATTTCGTTATGATGTGATTGACCACTGTGAAGTGGTCACTGATAACAAAGATCAAGAAAATTTGAATAAATATTTTCAGGGTGAATTCACGAGACTCCCTTGGCTTGACGAAATCACTATAAGCAAATTAAGGAAACAACGAGAAAATAGGACTTGGCCTCAGGGCACCTTTGTCTTAAACTTAGAATTTCCAATGTTAGAGCTTCCTGTTGTGTTCATCGAAAGGGAAATTATGAATACTCAAATGAATATTCCAACTTTGAAGAACAATCCTGGACTAAGCACAGACTTACGAGAACCGAATAGGAATGACCCTCAAATCAAAATTTCTTTGGGGGACAAATATCACTCCACATTGAAGTTTTACGATCCTGACCAACCAAACAATGATCCAATAGAGGAAAAGTATAGGAGATTGGAAAGAGCATCTAAAAATGCAAACTTGGACAAGCAAGTGAAGCCGGACATTAAAAAGAGGGACTACTTGAATAAAATCATCAACTACCCCCCTGGCACTAAATTAACAGCACATGAAAAGGGTTCAATATGGAAATATAGGTATTATTTGATGAACAATAAAAAAGCTCTTACAAAGTTATTACAGAGTACAAATTTGAGAGAAGAATCGGAAAGAGTAGAGGTTTTAGAACTAATGGACTCATGGGCAGAAATTGATATAGACGACGCATTAGAACTATTAGGCTCAACTTTTAAAAACCTTTCAGTGAGATCGTACGCCGTAAATAGGCTGAAGAAGGCATCAGACAAGGAGCTGGAATTGTACTTATTACAGTTGGTAGAAGCTGTCTGTTTTGAGAACCTGTCCACTTTTTCCGACAAATCTAACAGTGAATTCACTATTGTGGATGCCGTATCTTCGCAAAAGCTTTCGGGTGATTCTATGTTACTATCTACATCGCATGCCAACCAAAAATTATTAAAGTCCATCTCGAGTGAATCGGAAACTTCCGGGACAGAATCGCTACCAATCGTCATTTCTCCCTTGGCTGAGTTTTTGATTAGGAGAGCACTGGTCAACCCAAGGTTAGGAAGTTTCTTCTATTGGTATTTAAAGTCCGAGTCTGAGGACAAGCCATATTTAGACCAGATTTTAAGTTCCTTTTGGAGTAGACTGGATAAAAAATCTCGGAATATACTGAACGATCAAGTCAGGCTAATAAATGTGCTCAGGGAATGTTGTGAAACAATTAAGAGGCTGAAAGATACTACAGCCAAAAAGATGGAATTACTAGTGCATTTATTGGAGACGAAAGTCAGGCCTCTTGTCAAAGTACGACCAATTGCTTTACCACTAGACCCTGATGTGTTGATATGCGACGTTTGTCCTGAAACTTCGAAGGTATTTAAAAGCTCCTTATCGCCACTAAAAATAACATTCAAAACGACCTTAAACCAACCATATCACTTAATGTTTAAGGTTGGCGATGATTTGAGACAAGATCAACTGGTAGTACAGATCATAAGTTTAATGAATGAGTTATTAAAAAACGAAAACGTGGACTTGAAATTGACACCATACAAAATTTTGGCAACAGGACCACAAGAAGGTGCCATTGAATTTATCCCTAATGACACATTAGCTAGCATACTAAGCAAATATCACGGTATTCTTGGCTACCTTAAACTCCACTATCCTGATGAGAACGCGACATTAGGCGTACAGGGCTGGGTTTTAGATAATTTTGTCAAATCTTGTGCTGGCTATTGTGTTATTACATACATCTTAGGTGTCGGCGATAGGCACTTAGACAACTTACTAGTCACACCAGATGGGCACTTTTTTCACGCAGACTTTGGTTATATCTTGGGTCAGGACCCCAAACCTTTTCCGCCATTAATGAAATTGCCCCCTCAAATTATAGAGGCGTTTGGGGGTGCAGAATCATCAAATTATGATAAATTTCGCAGCTACTGTTTTGTGGCATATTCGATTTTAAGAAGGAATGCAGGCTTAATCTTAAACCTGTTTGAATTAATGAAGACGTCGAACATACCTGATATCAGAATAGATCCCAATGGTGCTATATTACGTGTAAGAGAGAGATTTAATTTGAATATGTCCGAAGAAGATGCCACAGTGCATTTTCAGAATCTAATCAATGATAGTGTAAATGCTTTGCTGCCTATCGTGATTGATCATTTACATAATCTGGCACAATACTGGCGGACCTGATTGGTTGATAATTGGTGCTTCAAAATTTAAATTTCGTCACTCTAATTATACTTAACATATAAATGGTACCTTCAATATATCTTCTTAGTAAAAAGTAGCATGATTTTGTGTTAATTTGCACTTTTTTTATTTAAAAATAAAAATCACAGTTAATTTTTCATGATCTTGCAAAGACACGCCTCCCCCTAATGTGGCATATATAACAATTGTGAATCAGAAAAACTCAACACTTTAACATAATGGCGGGCACGAAGGCTAAACAAACAAGATTAGCATTGAATGCCTTTTTTGGGTACAATAGAACAGTACTGAATGACATCATATATCGAAAGGCTCAAGTCGGCAGCATCGTATCTTGATACAGTTCCAGATGAGCATCACGATTTCAGAAAACCCACCGCCAAGGTTGTAACGACGCAACTGACTATTGCTACTTCACTAGGTATTTTTGCTTTGCTTTCGTTCTCAATTCTACTAAAAAAGTGGCCTAGATTATACGCAAGCAGACGATATAAAGATGACGGGAACCTTCGCTTACCGTCCTGGAATCAGTCAAGTTTATTCGGCTGGTTAACAGTGTTGTATAAGATACGGGACGAACAGATTCTGGAATATGCAGGTTTAGATGCGTATGTGTTTTTGAGTTTTTTCAAAATGTGCATCAAATTACTTTCTATTTTTTGTTTCTTCTCTGTGTGCGTTATATCTCCAGTAAGATATCATTTTACTGGAAAAATTGATGACGGCAACGATGATGATGACAGTGAAAGTTCTTTAATACATCTGGTAAAAAGAATTGTAGAGGGAAGTGGCGATGGTGACAATCATTCAGCTCCCGAACGTACAAATGTGTACCTCTGGATGTATGTTCTCTTCACCTATTTCTTCACCTTCATAGCAATTAAAATGGCAGTTGCGGAAACAAAGCACGTCGTAAGTACTAGGCAAGCTTATCTTGGGAAGCAAAATACGATTACTGATAGAACGATAAGGCTCTCAGGCATCCCGATAGAGCTTCGTGATTCGGAAGCCTTAAAGACCAGAATTGAACAATTAAAAATCGGCACCGTTTCATCAATCACTATTTGTCGAGAGTGGGGTCCTTTGAACAAGCTATTTCATTGTCGGAAGAAAATACTCAAAAACCTGGAATTAAAATATTCAGAATGTCCAAGAGAGCTCCGTACTCGACAACCATATTCGGAGAACTATCATTTATTGGGAAACGAGCAATCAGGCGCAGTTACACATGGAGAAAATGTTCCATCAAGCAATAATAATGACGAGGATACTATACTATATTCTCAAATTTCTCTTGGAGAGAGACCAAAAATGAAAATTGGATATCGTGGAATCTTTGGGAAGGAAGTAGATGCCATAGAGTATCTGGAGCAGCAATTAAAATTTATTGATGCTGAAATTATTGAAGCGAGGAAACAACACTACTCCGCAACACCTACGGCATTCGTTACGATGGATTCTGTTGCTAATGCGCAAATGGCAGCTCAGGCTGTATTAGATCCTAGAGTACATTACTTCATAACCAGATTGGCTCCTGCACCTCACGATATCAAGTGGGATCATGTTTGTCTTTCTAGAAAGGACCGGTTAACAAAAGTTTATTCTACTACCGTATTTATAGGCCTTTCAAGTTTGTTTTTAGTCATTCCTGTATCATACTTAGCCACATTGCTAAATTTGAAAACACTTTCGAAATTCTGGCCAAGCGTAGGGCAACTACTAAAAGATCACCAGTGGGCCGCTAACATTGTAACGGGGCTATTACCAACCTATCTCTTCACATTGCTTAACTTTGGAATCCCCTATTTTTACGAGTATTTGACTTCTTATCAAGGATTGGTATCATACAGCGAAGAGGAAATCTCACTTGTTTCAAAAAATTTCTTCTATATTTTTGTCAACCTTTTCTTAGTTTTCACATTGGCAGGTACAGCATCTAATTACTGGGCGTACCTCAGCGATACCACCAAAATTGCTTATCAACTTGCTACATCTGTGAAGGAGTTCTCCTTATTCTATGTCGATTTGATTATATTGCAAGGTATTGGTATGTTCCCGTTTAAGTTGTTATTAGTTGGTAGTTTGATCGGCTTTCCTCTAGTGAAAATCAAGGCTAAGACACCTAGGCAACGGAATGAACTTTACAATCCACCGATATTTAATTTTGGACTACAATTACCACAGCCAATTCTGATTTTGATTATAACGTTGATCTACAGTGTAATGAGCACGAAAATTTTGACTTCAGGGCTGGCGTACTTTATTATTGGGTTTTACGTCTATAAATATCAATTGATTTTTGCCACAGATCATTTGCCCCATTCTACAGGAAAAGTATGGCCATTAATTTTTAGAAGAATCATCGTTGGATTGCTATTGTTTCAATTAACAATGACAGGAACACTGGCAGGATTCGAAGGAGGATGGGTTTTGTCATCTTGCCTTTTCCCGCTTCCAGTAGTGACATTATGTTTCCTATATGATTTCGAGAAGAACTATTTGCCGTTGTCAAAATATATCGCATTGAGTTCAATTCGCGAGTACGAAAGAGACAATTCTACGGTGAATTCTGCCAATGAGGAAGAGTCGTATGCATACCCTTACGCTGTGAGTGAATTAGAGGGTCCGATGTTGGATTGAAATCCCAAGGTGCTATTTCTATATTTATATATTTTGTTGTGAAAATGCCAAAATAAGATTTTTGATACAAGTAATACTGGATATTTTTTTATTTGCTTATAACAATAAATAAGTTCCTGACTTCTGTAGTAGTAGTATAAACTCCTGGTGTATTAAATTCTTAATAACTGAAAAGTTGAACTTTGCCACGAAAACTATAAGTATTGGCTTAACCATGAAATATCGTAATAAAGACACGCTTATAAAAATCTTTATGATATTCCAATAGGAAAGATTAGTTACAATCTTCAACGATTCAATAATATAGAGATTAGCTACCCACTTAATGATACTCATCGAAATTAGAGTATCATAAGGCCATATCAACATCAATATCGGAAAAATTTTGGCACCGTACGATAATAAGATCGTATATGATATGACATCCTTTGAAGAAACGGAATAGTGCTTCCAATGCAACTTTTTCAGTATGAAATACTGGGTAAAGGTGTGGAATAAAGAAACGTCAAGAATACAATAACTTGCAAAGTAAAGATATTGTATTGGTGGGCTCCAGGTAAACACTTTACTTGTAATGGTATTGCGCATGATTGCCGAGTCCCATTTGAAGCTCTCTGGTAATTTTTTTGAAAGCATGATGAGCTTACCATCATTATTGTTACGGTTCAAATAATAGATGTATTTACTCTCCTCAGTAACCCAAGTTAAATAAATCTCGAATGATAATAGTAGAAGCCAAAGGCGATTTAACCGGTCATATTTACAAAACCAGTTCTTTACGTTAAATAACAAAGCTTGCGTATAGTCACGCAAACACTGGCAATCATTTAGCGCTTTTCTTTTCGGATATTTTGAGAGATGCAATTCCAAAGCATTGAATACCAAGTGTCTATATGCACCTGCTTTTAATAGAAGCAAATCAATGAATAACAGGACATTATCTATCTCAACATATTTGTCTACTGTCTCTTGGCAATATGGACAATCTGTCAGCTGAATGTGGTCATTGGAGTACACTGTATAAAGGGAATCTACGGGCCGCATGCACGTTATGCAAATCATCGTTTATCACAGCTAATATCTACTTTTTGATGCGCTTCATCCGTTCACTGACGCACCAAACCTTCCTTCTATGCAATGACAAGAATTTCTCAGCTTGATTTATGCCATTGATGTTTCTGAATCATCAATTGTTCACATAGGGCTATTCAATTTGGCCCGCTGTCCCTAAACTGAAAAAATACTAAGAAAAATTTTGCAAAAAATCTAAAATGATGAGGTGAAAGATCAAAAAAGAAAGATCAATAATTAAGAGGTTGGCAAGTCATCCTGATCGTGAAAAAAACTTAACAAGTACAAATAGAGTAATCAGCATTGGAAAATGTCTCGCGTTGGTGTCATGGTATTAGGACCTGCAGGTGCGGGGAAAAGCACATTTTGTAATTCCATTATATCACATATGCAAACTGTAGGACGAAGAGCTCATATTGTAAATTTAGACCCTGCCGCAGAAGCTACCAAGTATGAATTTACTATTGACATTAGAGATTTAATTTCCTTAGATGATGTCATGGAAGAAATGGATTTGGGCCCCAATGGTGCGCTAATATATTGCTTCGAATATCTTTTGAAAAATCTAGACTGGCTTGACGAAGAGATCGGGGATTTCAACGATGAATATTTAATCTTTGACTGTCCCGGTCAAATTGAACTCTACACGCATATCCCTGTCTTACCGAACATAGTGCGCCATTTAACTCAACAACTGAATTTCAACCTTTGCGCCACATATCTTTTGGAAGCGCCATTTGTGATAGATAGCTCAAAATTTTTTAGCGGTGCACTATCTGCTATGTCTGCGATGATTCTATTGGAACTACCCCATATCAATGTGTTGAGCAAACTAGACTTGATAAAAGGCGACATCAATAAGAAAAAACTGAAAAGATTTTTGAATCCCGATGCAATGTTATTAATGGAAACGGAAGGAATGAATCAAGCATCCAACCCTAAATTTCTAAGACTGAACCAGTGCATAGCCAACCTCGTCGATGATTTCGGTATGGTTCAATTTTTACCTTTGGAATCTAATAATCCTGACAGTATAGAAACCATATTATCGTATGTCGATGACATAACACAATGGGCAGAAGGACAAGAACAGAAAGAGCCTAACGACCAAATAGATGTCGAAGAATAGTTATAGAGAAAATTACGTACGCTTGATTCATATGAAAAGAGGTAAAAAAAAAAAAAATAGCTTCTCATAATAACCAATTCGGACTCGGGAAAGTACAAGTTCAAGTTTTTTATTGGTTTCTATATGTATAAGATAAAAATACCTAGATCTATTTAATTCTCTGTCTTGGGCCACCTGGTGATTTCTTATTCCTGGCTGTTAGGATTTCAACACCATGTTCGGTAACCAACAGTGTATGTTCAAATTGAGCACTCAGTTTACCGTCTTGGGTGGTAGAAGTCCAGTCATCAGGCCAGGTCATATCCTTCCAAGTACCTTCATTAATCATAGGTTCGATGGTGAAAACCATACCTGGTTTCATAACACCAGGTGTTCTATTCTTGGCGTAGTGGGGAATATTTGGGGAACAATGGAAAAATTCACCAACACCATGTCCACAATAAGTTCTTACTACACTGCACTTATTTTCGGTAGCGTGTTTTTCAATATGATCACCTAACTCTTGGAAGGTGGTACCTGGCTTACACATTTTAATGGCTAGTTTCAAACATTCTCTTGAGGTCTCAGTAGTATTAAGAGCTTCCTTAGAAATGTTTTCGCCGACATAATATGTCTCATTCAAGTCTGCATGATAACCTTGGTAGTATAAGGAAACATCTAAATTGACAATATCACCTTCCTTCAAGACAGTTTTATCGGGCACACCGTGACAAATAACTTCATTGACAGAGGTACAAAGCGATTTAGGAAAGTTGTAATAATTAAGAGGGGAAGGGTAGGCACCTCTCTTAATTGTTTCATTGTGGACGATTTCATCTAATTCATCTGTAGTGATGCCTGGTCTGACATGGGCAGCGGCAATATCAAGAACTTCTCTACCCAACATACATGCCTTTCTAATCTTCTTAATTTGATCTTTCTTGTATATAGGGATGTTGTTAAGTCTATCATTTCTTTGTTCACTGACTGGTAGCCCATTAGCGGCCCAGTCCGGTTTAGGAATATCTTCAGGGACATACCTTCTTGGGGTAAGTGGATATGAAGCCTTCACTTTACCAGAATATTTGAATTTTGGGAAAGGATCATAAGCACCTTCCAAGCCGTCCTTAGCATTGTGCAAAGCTTTGTGAGCTTTGTAGTTGTTTTCATAACAGCTTGTGTCGCAGAAAATGGAAACGATGCCTTGTTTTAGACAAACAGGGCATTTCATTTGGGACGAAGTTTCTCTACCACATTGCAAACCGGAGCAATATATCTTGGTAGGATGAGAAGCCTGATCGGAGGTAGTAACTGTTGTAGTTGCAGTGCTCATTATACAATTTTTTTGCTTATTTTTTTCTTGCTAGGAATATACACAATAGCGTTCTTGGGATGAATAATAATAATATCAGTTTTTCTTCTTAATATGAAAAATGAAAAAAAAAAAAAAAAATAAGTAAAAAATTTTCGCTTTCTTTTCGGGGAGCAGCCAAATAAAGATTGCTGCTAGTTTAAATGAGATGGACCAAAAGCCATGGGCAGCAGTTCTCCCATTGTCATGACTTTAGAACGAGAACCTGTGGAATTAAGCATGACTATTGGAAAGTCCTTGACCACAAATTCATTGATAAACTGCCTGCAAACGCCGCAAGGGGAAACACACTGGTCCTCAGAATCGCCACAAATGACCATGCATTTCCATCCTGAGCGATGGCCTGCCATTAGAACTTGTATCATAGCAGATCGTTCTGCACATATACAATTACTGTAGCTTGCATTCTCGACATTAGCACCAGTGAAGATAACATCGTTATTTGTTAATATGGAACAACCGACACGGAAGTGAGAATAGGGGCTATAGGAGAGTTCACACGCCTTCAGTGCCGCCCTTTTTAAGGCTTCCAGTTGTCTGTCTTCTATGCCACCTACTTTCATTACCTTATTTCTCTGCTTGAGATTCTCTGTTTGGTTTTCCTAGTTTCTTGTACATAAACAGTTTGTGTTTATTTTGCCAAACTACTCGGAAATTGGCGAGCAGCGCCTTATCAAGATTACAGTTTGCAAATATAAAAATGTAAAGGAAAGAAAGCGTAAGGTAACAAGAAGAGAAACGGGGAAGATAATGGCCTTGGTCTCTAGAAGGTCGACAAGATCGGAAAGCACCTCAATAACAAAGGAAGAGCATACAGGAGAAGGTTCATTGACCAAGTTGTTCTTCCGATGGCTTGTTACCTTGGAGGGTGATCAGGATATAAACGATGGAAAAGGTTATATATCGATACCGAATGTCTCGAATTATATATTCTTCCTTGGTGGCAGGTTCAGGACAGTAAAGGGCGCCAAACCGTTGTGGTTAGGTGTTCTCTTTGCTATTATATGTCCCATGGTTCTCTTCTCCATATTTGAGGCTCACAAATTGTGGCATACCCAAAATGGTTATAAAGTGCTGGTCATTTTCTTCTATTATTTTTGGGTCATAACGCTAGCATCCTTTATCAGAACAGCCACTAGTGATCCTGGCGTTCTTCCGAGAAATATTCATTTAAGCCAACTAAGAAATAATTATCAGATCCCGCAAGAATATTACAACTTGATAACACTACCAACACATTCTTCAATTTCAAAAGACATTACTATCAAGTATTGTCCATCATGTAGGATATGGAGACCACCTCGGTCTTCTCACTGTTCCACATGTAACGTCTGCGTAATGGTTCATGACCACCATTGCATATGGGTCAATAATTGCATAGGAAAAAGGAACTACCGGTTCTTTTTAATATTCCTGTTAGGTGCAATACTTTCGTCCGTCATATTATTAACTAATTGTGCCATCCATATTGCACGGGAATCAGGGGGGCCTCGCGATTGTCCCGTTGCAATATTGTTACTTTGCTATGCAGGGCTAACCTTATGGTATCCGGCAATACTGTTTACTTATCACATATTTATGGCAGGTAATCAGCAAACAACAAGGGAATTTTTGAAAGGTATTGGATCGAAAAAAAACCCTGTATTCCATCGTGTGGTCAAGGAGGAAAACATATATAATAAGGGGTCCTTTTTGAAAAATATGGGTCACTTGATGTTAGAACCAAGGGGCCCAAGCTTTGTAAGTGCCAGAAAGCCACATGAAGCTGGAGATTGGAGATTTATGGATTTATCGCCAGCACACAGCTTTGAAAAAATACAGAAAATATAAGGAAGTATAGATATAAATAACTCAGCGACACAGTAGTACGTAAAATATAAAAAGGTTACTGAAAGGAGTGAATTCCCCCATAGTATAGGTTGAGTATACGCAAATAAACGTTGGAAATTGGCTAGAATGTTAAAAAAACATTCATTAAAAGGTTCTTTTCGTTTAAATTTTACAACAAATAAGTGGTTGTTTGGCCGAGCGGTCTAAGGCGCCTGATTCAAGAAAGTATCTTGACTGCAGTTAACTGTAGGAATACTCAGGTATCGTAAGATGCAAGAGTTCGAATCTCTTAGCAACCATTATTTTTGCCTTCCGAAAATTTTGAAGCTACATATTAGCACTCTTCTTCAGATGTCAGACAACGTGCAGCATCTTTTTTTCCTACCATTGAATATATATATAGTAATTACGGCAACCGTTTATATAAAAATTCAAAAGATTAAATATTTTAATATATTAGTGTCTGGTTTAAAAGTCATACTTCTCTAATCACTACCGTGAAAAAAGCAGTTCCATAAGTGTTCATTACTGACTTCTTGGTCTACCACGCTTATCTCAAACTTCGCATCATCGCTTTCCTCATTATCCGTTTCATCTTGTGCTTCGTCGTATTTATCGCCTTTTTTTGACTTCTCCTTTCTTTTGCGCTCTTCGAGTATACATTTATATCTGAGGATGTTTTCTTCAACGGTATTTCTGATCATGAAATTCCACACAAAAGTTTCTTCATCTTGTCCTATACGATTATTCCTTCCCATAGCTTGTAATTCATCACTATTATTAAGGATAGGATCTAGTAGGAAAATATGTTTTGCATTTATCAAATTCAGGCCGGCACCTAAAGTTTTCACATTCAAAAGTAGGCAAGTGACGGAAGGCTGGCGTTTGAAGTTATTTATAGTTTCGCCAACATTGGCTGTATTAGATAGACATGCCAAGTGTTCAATGTGATACAACTTTAATACCTTACCAATGACCTTTAAATATTCTGTCTTTTGAGAGTATAGAATAACTTGTGGCGGATCAGCGTTTTCCTGCTCACTTTTTAGCCTCAGGTAAGATATTAACTTGATGACGAAATCAATCTTAGCACCAAAACTTTCCTTTATGTGAATTTGATGGACTTCATTAATTTGATGGAATTGCTCGTATTTATTTCCGAATAATTTTTCTACTTCACTCATATTGGATATAATCGAGTTTTCATTTGAATTATCTTGAGACGAATCGGCGCCCTCTCTTTGTGGCTCTTGAATTTCTTTTTCCCTCTTCTCCGTTGAGTTCTTGAACTTAAAGTTATAGACTTCCGATATACTACAGAAACCTTTGCATATAGGGCATTTACTATGGGCTCGTAGCCACGTAAGGATACAACTCTTGCAAAAATAATGTCCACACTTAATGATAGCACCTATTTCAACTTCTCCCAAACAGATAGAGCAGCTCAATATTTGATTATCGTTTAATGTGTCTTTCAATCTGGACAAATTTCTTAAATATATCAGCCGTGATTCAATGTTATTGATTTTTGCATCTAGTGTACCGCCTAATGACTTATTGATAGTTCTTATTAGATGGCTGAGTTGTGGAGCACTCAAAGAGTGCAAGGACACCAATGAATCGGAAATCCTCTGTAATTGACTATAATATTCCGTCTTGGCATTATAAATCGATCCCAGGATTTTCAAAGATTCTCTTACCTGTTTATTGTACTTGAACAGGCTTTTACTTTCAACTTCGTACTGAAGTAAGTAGTCCTCAAAATTTTGAATGGTGGATTCACTTTCATTGCTTGAGGATATCCGTCTTACTATCCTGCTGTTCTTCAGTTCATCAAAAACAGTTCGTAAAGGTGTTCCTGAAATCAAGCGCAAGCTGTTCAATAACTGCTTTTGATATTTTGAAATTATTGAACCTTCCGGTACCAAATGCTTCGGAATTTTAACTTCTGATTCTGAAGTTAAAATATTGTCCCTATTCTGTAAAATTATCTCCAAGCAACCAAGAAGACTGAATATCTTATCTTGACTGTCAATCGATGTTGAATATTCTTCATTACCGATAATTTTATTAGTGCTATCATCGTCCTCTGTCCTGTGGACAGGTTCATAGATAGTAATGAGTAACTCATCCAATAACTCGTTGAAGTTTTTAGTTTGTTCATTCAACCCTTCTATCAACTTACTCAAAGACTTGAAACAACGAGATACTGCTAAATTAGATGAGTAGTCATTTTTGTGGTCAAATTCAATATTGATTAATCGCAAAGGTATATTGCTCGTCATAGGAGCAAACTTAGTTCTGGCCATTTTAATAGTCATATCAACTTTTCTAGCCTCAGAGGAGAGGATTGACTTCCTCAAAATTTCTGCATTCGCATAATTTTCTTGTTCTAAAAGTCTATTCTCTTCAATTTCCTCTAACTCATTTTTTGGAAAAACATCAGAATACACCACTTCTTCAGTCTTCTCTTTTCGATGCTTGTCGTCCGCCTCTTCTAGCTTACGAGTGCCCAAGTTATAGTAAACAGAACCGAGGAAGAAGTAGCAATCATGCAGTAAATTCATCATAGCACGTAATCCTTTCTTCTTCAGGTGGTTGGATAACATTCCGTCATTGTTGTGATTATCATGGTTTTTAGCACCATTTATTTCTCTATCGCTTTCGTCGCTTGAAGATGTTTCCTTCTCACCAAACCTCTCGTCCATATGTTCGTCCCCATCTTCACTGAGGTTTAACGACTTATCAAACGGATCCTCGACGTTGAATTTTTGGCGTATGTGTATCATCAAATCATCTCTGATTTTGATAAATGATTCAAGGGCTTTGGCCGGAGTATTGGAAATTTCAAGTTCATACTGTGCCTGCTTGATCGATAAATGGAATCTCTCTCTGTAATAGCCAATTAAACTGTCAAATGCATCCATTCGCATGGATATTAAGATATCGTCTATATTTGAAATTCTTGACAAGTGCCCATGAAGGCGCTTCTGTCGGGTACTTAAAATTTCTGGAAATAATGCATGGCAACATATATATCGCAGCCTAGACAACCATTCGTTTAAAAAGGCATTGCTTACACGGGGTGATCCACTGCCATCCGAATTATAGCCACTCAACTCTAAAAAATTGTTCCAAAGATTTAAATAGTTGTCCCACTCGATAGGCGCAAACTCCAGGGGAATGATGAAGTTGTGTTGCCGCGGAATATGAATCTGAGACGCAACATTGGCTTTCGAATGCCTTATGCAAAGATCATACCTGTAAAAAATGTTCATACAATCCTTGATAGAAAACCGAACGCCCTTTAATTGGCATACAAAATCATTACTAGTGTAATCTTTAGCCTCATTTCTTAGTTTAATTTCTTCTTGAAGTGTCCGAATAAAGTCTACCTCATCACAAAATGGATGCAGCTTTAAATAAGACATGATCATCCTAAAGTTGTAAATGTTCTGTATTGGAGTCCCGGAAACACCCCAAGTGTGTATTCTATGAAGTAAACTCGTGCATTTTGCAGAATATGTTGATGAACTACGTAGCATTTGAACTTCATCCAGAATGATTCTATAAAACTGCATCAAAGCTAACGGTGAAGAATAGTCATACTTTGGGCTTTTCAACCTTCTCGATCTGATACTACGGTTAAACTCAGCATGATGGACCTCCGTGGCAATAATGTTATATGATGTAACTATAATATCGTATTGGCACAATTGTTGAACAGCTTCGTCCACAGTTTTGCAATCTTTCATTATCTCATTATATCCTCTATAGGTATACCATTTTAAGGAATTTGCGTGTAATTCGATTTCTTCGAGCCATTGTTTTAAGATAGCATTGGGACAGATAATCAAAGTCGTCTTTGCCTTCGTGATTCTTCTATTTTCATCGTCAATAAATGTTGCCTCTGAGTCCTTCAATTTCCTTCTATTTAAGAGTATTAGTGATAAAATTTCAATAGTTTTGCCCAACCCCATCTCTTCTGCTAACACCCCCTTTGCACAAACTGGGTAGTCGCCGCTTAACCTTTCCTTCCTATATTGGTTGTACAAATGTGCAGCATCTTCTGTAGTTAGAATATATCCTGTTAATTTGTTCCATAACAATGATGGCCCTACCTCGTCAGGGCTGCGTGCAATGAGCTCGTAACCGTATGCATAGTACTCGTTCATAAAATCTCTAAGCCCTACTTCGTCGATGACTGTAGGTGTATCACTAAGAGAATTACCATGCCCTTCTTTAATTAGCATCCACTCAACGCTCTCTCTTTGAAATGGTAAGAGGTTAACTTTTAGGTCTGGTATAGATTGGGGTAAGAACGGTTTGATCTTTGATAGCCTATCTTTACTATATTCCAAGATTTGAGAAATAAATTGTTTTTGAATGAAGTTTGAATGGATATGGCTGTGCTTGTGATATCGCTCAAATTCGTTCTCGTCCCTATTAGAGAACGTCAAGTCCAGTATTTGATTAGCCTCCACGGAAAACCGGTTGAATTTATTATTTAAAAACTTCAACTTCAAATTAAAAGATAAAACCCATGTTAAAGAGGAATCATTGTATCGGAATACGACTGGAGAGCATTCAAAATCTTTGTAGGACAAAGATAATTCGTGTATACGACTTTTTAGTAATATTTCAGGATCGTTAACATTTGAATTTTTTTTTCTTCTCTTTCTTGATGGTTTGCGTTCTAAAGATTTACGATCTTCTAACTGATTTCGTAGGGCCCTTTCTTGGTTTTTATGAGCACATATATCCAAGATCAGCGGAAGTTGTTTGTCGACAGCGATTTTTGAATTGTTCTCCATTTTAAATCCAATTTGAAATAAGGATACGGAATCTGACGACACAACAAGTGTTGCCTCGTTATCATTTTCACAAGGTAAGATCTCTATATCAACAATAAATTTAAATAACTGCCTGCCATTGTTGGAAAGACTTATTTGCTCTGGTATTTCAATATTTACCGAGGCAACGTTGATTAATTCTTTTCCATTCTTGCTAACTTTTTGAGTTACAGTCTCTTGTTCCTGATTTAGCGCTGGCAATGCTGCTATCACTGAATCAAAAGAACCATTTTCTAGGAAAAAGTCGCATCTTTCGGCAGTCACATTGTACTCCCTTGCTAATAGCGCACCTACTTCAGACATCTACCGTCGAATAAGTTGGCCTTTCCTGGAGTTCATTCCTTTAGACAGCGCCTAGAAAGTGGCAAATCAATACATTCATCAGCCACATTTCATCAGCTGTAGATCTGGAAAAGACGGGTAGCGGTTCGAGTGTTCCGAAAAAGGAAAAAACGAGCCTTATCCTTGGTCAGAGATGCGAGCAGGTAATTCCTTGAGCTCTCATAGGAGTGAAGCTATCCCAGACTCCTTGGATGTCCCTGTATTTGCGGTCAAGTTTGTTCTTTGACTGGTTCGTCATTTCGAGCTCACTTAAAAACAGGAGTTATTCAGCTACATCTTCAAGCTAATAAAACATCCGTTGCGCAGGCACTCTTTTTAGTAGTTGCCATTTCCTTTATTCTTGAAAGTACGAAGGCTGAAAAAGAGCCACTACGATCCAAAAAATCACTGTTAGTTTTAGTCGTCCACGAGTACGTTGGCATAAAGTCTAGTAATCTTTTACTTTATAGCAATCAAGAGAAAAAAGGAGGATAAAGGGACATTTATTTGTTATTGTTTTTTGTTCTTTTTAAACTTTTTTACTGGCTAGGTTTAAGGTTATAATTATAAATCCAGTGATTAAGAGGAAACCTCGTCAAGAATCCTAGATAATAGTAATCAGCGACAGTTATTTCAACGAAGTCAAACTCTATCTCTGGGCTTTATCTCTCCTATTGACATCTAACTTTTTACAAACGCTTACTAGAAAAGACGGATCGGCCAAAGAAAAAAAAGAGTGACATCGAAAAAATTAAAGAAAATAAAATCCCAGATAGTTCATACGTTATTTGAAGTACAAACATTTAACGATTGGAAAAGACGAAAGTATTGTTAAGAGTACTGTTTATTTAGAGAGGATCAAACAAAATCTCTTCGATGCTTAAAATAAAGGCCCTTTTCTCGAAAAAGAAACCGGATCAGGCAGATTTGTCTCAGGAATCTAAAAAACCATTCAAGGGTAAGACCAGGTCAAGCGGTACAAATAACAAAGATGTTTCCCAGATTACTTCTTCCCCTAAGAAAAGCTTTCAGGACAAAAATATAGTTCAGTACCCGAGTGTTGTCGCAGATGACCATCATATGAAGTCTTTAACCGATGAATTAGTAACCACAATAGACTCGGACTCTTCCCCGAGTGATAATATTACCACGGAAAATGTGGAAACAGTTACTTCCGTGCCAGCTATCGATGTCCATGAAAGTAGTGAAGGTCACTTAAGTTCCGACCCCTTAATATCTGACGAATCTCTTTCGGAACAAAGCGAGATTATCAGTGATATCCAGGATGACAGTACTGATGATGACAATATGGAAGATGAAATTCCGGAAAAATCCTTCCTCGAACAAAAGGAATTGATAGGTTACAAGCTGATCAATAAAATCGGTGAAGGTGCTTTTTCAAAAGTCTTTAGAGCCATACCTGCTAAAAATAGTTCTAATGAATTTTTAACTAAAAACTATAAAGCTGTTGCCATTAAAGTTATTAAAAAGGCAGATTTATCCTCGATTAATGGTGATCATCGTAAGAAGGACAAAGGGAAGGACAGCACTAAAACTTCTTCCAGAGATCAAGTCTTGAAGGAAGTTGCACTACATAAGACGGTTTCCGCTGGTTGTTCACAAATTGTCGCGTTCATAGACTTCCAAGAGACAGATAGCTATTATTATATTATTCAAGAGTTACTAACCGGTGGGGAAATCTTCGGCGAAATTGTTAGGTTGACCTATTTCAGTGAAGATTTATCAAGGCATGTAATCAAACAATTAGCACTGGCTGTTAAACATATGCATTCACTAGGTGTAGTGCATCGCGATATAAAACCTGAGAATCTTCTTTTTGAACCAATTGAATTCACACGCTCTATAAAACCAAAATTGAGGAAATCGGATGATCCGCAAACAAAGGCAGACGAGGGAATTTTCACACCAGGAGTTGGTGGTGGTGGAATTGGTATAGTAAAACTAGCTGATTTTGGTTTGTCTAAACAAATATTTTCCAAGAACACTAAGACTCCCTGTGGTACAGTCGGTTACACTGCCCCTGAAGTTGTCAAAGATGAGCATTATTCTATGAAAGTGGATATGTGGGGGATTGGTTGCGTTTTGTACACAATGTTATGTGGGTTCCCGCCATTCTATGATGAGAAAATTGACACTTTAACTGAAAAAATATCAAGGGGTGAGTATACCTTTCTGAAACCTTGGTGGGATGAAATCAGCGCCGGTGCCAAGAATGCCGTGTCTAAGCTATTAGAACTAGAGCCGTCTAAAAGATACGACATTGACCAGTTTTTGGACGACCCATGGTTAAATACATTCGATTGTTTACCAAAGGAGGGCGAATCTTCACAAAAGAAAGCAGGTACTTCCGAAAGACGCCATCCGCATAAGAAACAATTCCAACTATTTCAAAGAGACTCCTCGCTACTGTTTTCACCAGCTGCTGTTGCTATGCGTGACGCCTTTGATATTGGTAATGCTGTGAAACGTACCGAAGAAGACCGTATGGGGACACGTGGAGGATTAGGCTCGCTTGCTGAGGACGAAGAATTGGAAGATAGTTACAGTGGCGCCCAAGGCGATGAACAGCTGGAACAAAATATGTTCCAATTAACGCTGGATACGTCCACGATTCTGCAAAGAAGAAAAAAAGTTCAAGAAAATGACGTAGGGCCTACAATTCCAATAAGCGCCACTATCAGGGAATAGCAACTTTCCCTTCTGTTTCAATCTTTTTACCTATTCCTTTTTAAAAGGTATATATACATTAAACTCCTTCTACAAGTATAAATTTTATACATATCTACAGGGCGTATATATACATAACATTTTAAGATAAGCAAGTGAATGTTGATTCCCGTTTCTTAGTCAACACTTCTTTCTATTTTACCCGATCGTTACCCTATTAAAAAAACAACTTACAATCATTGTTCGCCCCTTCCATACTTACTGCCACTCGCAAAAGGGCCCAACCAGGGCAATTACGTATCAAAAAATCATGACAGGCTGGGTAATAAATATTCGTGAAGAAAGAAGAAATTAAAAAAAGAAACGAAGAAGCAAAAAAAAGAAAAGACTCCGTTTAATCACTTTCAACCGCGGTTTATCCGGCCCCACCCATGCATAACCCTAAATTATTAGATCACTTAGCACGTGAAAAAGAAACGTTTTTAATGTTTTTTTTTTTTTTCTTTTTCTTTTTTTGCGTTGGTGAAAATTTTTTCGCTTCCTCGAGTATAATTATCTCATCTCATCTTTCATATAAGATAAGAAGTTTTATAAAAACCTTTTGCATCAAAATTTTGTTGAATAACTCTTTTTCTTACGCTCTCTTTCTTTCCTTAATTGTTTTCTAAAGAACCGTGTATTTTTCTAGTTCGAATCCATCGATAACATTAAAAGATGTCTGATTCCCAGCAATCCATTAAGGTTCTAGAAGAACTATTCCAGAAGTTATCTGTTGCCACTGCTGACAACAGACACGAAATCGCTTCTGAAGTCGCTTCTTTCTTGAATGGTAACATCATTGAACATGATGTTCCAGAACACTTCTTCGGTGAATTGGCCAAGGGTATCAAGGACAAGAAGACCGCTGCTAACGCCATGCAAGCTGTTGCTCACATTGCTAACCAATCTAACTTGTCTCCATCTGTTGAACCATACATCGTCCAATTGGTTCCAGCTATCTGTACCAACGCAGGTAACAAGGACAAAGAAATTCAATCTGTTGCTTCCGAAACTTTGATTTCCATCGTTAACGCTGTTAACCCAGTTGCCATCAAAGCTTTGTTGCCACATTTGACTAACGCTATTGTAGAAACTAACAAATGGCAAGAAAAGATTGCTATTTTGGCAGCTTTCTCTGCTATGGTCGATGCTGCTAAGGATCAAGTTGCCCTAAGAATGCCAGAATTGATTCCAGTCTTGTCTGAAACCATGTGGGACACCAAGAAGGAAGTCAAGGCTGCTGCTACTGCCGCCATGACCAAGGCTACCGAAACTGTTGACAACAAGGATATTGAACGTTTCATTCCAAGTTTGATTCAATGTATTGCTGACCCAACTGAAGTTCCAGAAACCGTTCATTTGCTAGGTGCTACTACTTTCGTTGCTGAAGTTACTCCAGCTACTTTGTCCATCATGGTCCCATTGTTGTCCAGAGGTTTGAACGAAAGAGAAACCGGTATCAAGCGTAAGTCTGCTGTTATTATTGACAACATGTGTAAGTTGGTCGAAGACCCACAAGTTATTGCTCCTTTCTTGGGTAAATTGTTGCCAGGTTTGAAGAGTAACTTTGCTACCATTGCTGACCCAGAAGCCAGAGAAGTTACTTTGAGAGCTTTGAAGACTTTGAGAAGAGTTGGTAACGTTGGTGAAGACGATGCTATTCCAGAAGTTTCTCACGCTGGTGACGTTTCTACTACTTTGCAAGTCGTTAACGAATTGTTGAAGGACGAAACCGTTGCTCCAAGATTTAAGATTGTCGTCGAGTACATTGCCGCCATTGGTGCTGATTTGATCGATGAAAGAATCATTGACCAACAAGCTTGGTTCACCCACATCACCCCATACATGACTATCTTCTTGCACGAAAAGAAGGCCAAGGACATCTTGGACGAATTCAGAAAGAGAGCTGTCGACAACATTCCAGTTGGTCCAAACTTCGACGACGAAGAAGACGAAGGTGAAGACTTATGTAACTGTGAATTTTCTTTGGCTTATGGTGCTAAAATCTTGTTGAACAAGACCCAATTAAGATTGAAGAGAGCCAGAAGATATGGTATCTGTGGTCCAAACGGTTGTGGTAAGTCCACTTTAATGAGAGCTATTGCCAACGGTCAAGTTGATGGTTTCCCAACCCAAGAAGAATGTAGAACCGTCTACGTCGAACACGACATTGATGGTACTCACTCTGACACTTCCGTCTTGGATTTCGTTTTCGAATCTGGTGTTGGTACTAAAGAAGCTATCAAGGACAAATTGATTGAATTCGGTTTCACCGATGAAATGATTGCTATGCCAATCTCTGCTTTATCTGGTGGTTGGAAGATGAAGTTGGCTCTAGCTAGAGCTGTGTTGAGAAATGCTGATATCTTGTTGTTAGATGAACCAACTAACCATTTGGATACCGTCAACGTTGCTTGGTTAGTTAACTACTTGAACACCTGTGGTATCACTTCTATCACTATTTCTCACGACTCCGTTTTCTTAGATAACGTCTGTGAATATATTATTAACTACGAAGGTTTGAAGTTGAGAAAGTACAAGGGTAACTTTACCGAATTCGTTAAGAAGTGTCCAGCTGCTAAGGCTTACGAAGAATTATCCAACACTGATTTGGAATTCAAGTTCCCAGAACCAGGTTACTTGGAAGGTGTTAAGACTAAGCAAAAGGCTATTGTCAAGGTTACCAACATGGAATTCCAATATCCAGGTACCTCTAAGCCACAAATCACTGACATTAACTTCCAATGTTCTTTGTCTTCCAGAATTGCTGTCATTGGTCCAAATGGTGCTGGTAAGTCTACTTTGATTAACGTCTTGACTGGTGAACTATTACCAACCTCTGGTGAAGTCTACACCCACGAAAATTGTCGTATCGCTTACATTAAGCAACACGCTTTTGCTCATATCGAATCTCATTTGGACAAGACTCCATCTGAATATATCCAATGGAGATTCCAAACCGGTGAAGATAGAGAAACCATGGACAGAGCTAACAGACAAATCAACGAAAACGATGCTGAAGCTATGAACAAGATCTTCAAGATTGAAGGTACCCCTAGAAGAATTGCCGGTATCCACTCCAGAAGAAAGTTCAAGAACACTTACGAATATGAATGTTCTTTCTTATTGGGTGAAAACATTGGTATGAAATCTGAAAGATGGGTTCCAATGATGTCCGTCGACAACGCTTGGATTCCAAGAGGTGAATTGGTTGAATCTCACTCTAAGATGGTTGCTGAAGTTGATATGAAGGAAGCTTTGGCTTCTGGTCAATTCCGTCCATTAACCAGAAAAGAAATTGAAGAACATTGTTCCATGTTGGGTTTGGACCCAGAAATTGTTTCTCACTCCAGAATTAGAGGTTTGTCTGGTGGTCAAAAGGTTAAGTTGGTCTTAGCTGCCGGTACATGGCAAAGACCTCACTTGATTGTCTTAGATGAACCTACCAACTATCTGGACAGAGATTCTTTGGGTGCTTTGTCTAAGGCTTTGAAGGAATTTGAAGGTGGTGTTATTATCATTACTCACTCTGCTGAATTCACAAAGAACTTGACTGAAGAAGTCTGGGCCGTCAAGGACGGTAGAATGACTCCATCTGGTCACAACTGGGTTAGTGGTCAAGGTGCTGGTCCAAGAATCGAAAAGAAGGAAGACGAAGAAGATAAATTCGATGCTATGGGTAACAAGATTGCCGGTGGTAAGAAGAAGAAGAAGTTGTCTTCTGCGGAATTGAGAAAGAAGAAGAAGGAAAGAATGAAGAAGAAGAAGGAATTGGGTGATGCTTACGTTTCTTCTGACGAAGAATTCTAATCTTTTTGATCACTGCTTTCACAGTTTTCTTTAAGATTTTTATTGATCAATAATTTATGTATATTTTAATTTCTATGTTTTTGTAATATTGTTTATTTTGGTAAAATATAGACGCAACTTCCTTATTATAAAGAAAGGCATTATTTAAAAGAAAAAGCGTTCCATTAGTCAGACATCTTTTTTTTTTCATACATTCTTAAGCCTCAGGCAAATTGAGCATTGCCTCATACCCTTTTCGGTAAGAGGGTAACGAAAATATTTTTTTGGAAGAATAAAAATAGGTGACGGATCATAGACTAGGAAGCTTTAAAACATGATTGAGCGTAATATTATATTCCTTCTAGAAAAGATAAAAGAGCCAAGACCTAAAATTTTTTCATCCCTGTTCTATTAAAATTGTGGAAATGAGGTTTTTGAGGGGATTTGTATTTTCTTTGGCTTTCACTCTATATAAAGTAACTGCCACGGCAGAAATAGGATCTGAAATTAATGTGGAAAATGAGGCACCACCTGATGGTTTATCCTGGGAGGAATGGCATATGGACCATGAGCATCAGCTAAAAGATTACACTCCAGAGACTTTCTTCGCGTTACATGATATCAAGAAGAAAGGATTTTTAGATGAAAACGATATTCTATCTCTCTACGGGTTGAACCGTGAAGAAATTGTGGGGGCTGGTGATGGTATGGGACAACACGATGAATCTGAGAAAATTGACAATGAAATGGCTAAGCGTGTTGTTAGCCTTATTATGAGGTTATTGGATGTTGATGATAATACCAAAATCACCAAGGAGGAATATCTACAATTTGCTAAGAGAGGAAACAAGTTCCCTGACCTTGGCGTTGGTGTAGGTCACCACTCCGATTTTGAGCTAGAATATGAAATTCATCACTGGAATAAGTTTCATAAGGACAAAGATCCAGACGTTAAAGTCGTTCACAAAGAAGACATAGAACATGAATTGCTTCATCATGAACATGAAATTGAACATGAAGAAGAAATTCAAAGAGGCGCTTCTAGAGCTACTGTAATAACTGATGACGAACTAGAGTCTAGAATAGAGCTGAAAAATATTCCCGAGAAATTCAAAAATGGAATTTTTTAATGGACTTGGTCAAGATGAATAGTTGAGACTGAGAAAATATTCAAGACACTATGTATGTAGTCAATTAGCATGTAGTAAGTAATCAAAGCACTTAAAATATATTTTTACCATCGCATCGTTGTGATGCCTCTCCTTTGTGATTAACTATCTACTTTAAACGTTCTATTTTCTATGTTCTAATTACGTATGTATTGGTCTTTTCTCTCCGATGGTAACAAGAAGCGTTTCGGGAAACAGTGGCACCTCCTTGTCCCTTAAATGTCGAACTTTAACAGTATAAGTACAAAGTGAAAAAAAAAAAAAAATGGAAATATCTATGATAGTGATATGATAGAAGAGCTATTTGAATGCTATGTTGTCATATTTAGCCTTACAAAAGGGAAAGGGCAAACATAGTCTTTTGTTATTACTATAGGAAAGATAGAATTGATATTAAAACAATATGAAGTTATTGCATTTCTATGAAGCGAGCTTGAAGAGAAGGCCCAAAACTACGAATGCGATAATGACAGGTGCGCTATTTGGAATTGGTGATGTTTCTGCTCAATTGTTGTTTCCAACATCCAAAGTAAACAAGGGTTATGATTATAAAAGGACAGCTAGGGCTGTCATCTATGGTTCTTTAATTTTCTCCTTTATAGGTGACAAGTGGTACAAGATCTTGAACAACAAGATTTATATGCGTAACAGACCTCAGTACCACTGGTCTAATATGGTTTTACGGGTAGCTGTCGATCAATTGGCGTTTGCGCCGCTAGGTTTGCCATTTTATTTCACCTGTATGTCCATCATGGAAGGTAGATCATTTGACGTAGCTAAGTTGAAAATAAAAGAGCAATGGTGGCCTACACTTTTGACTAATTGGGCAGTTTGGCCACTTTTCCAAGCGATTAACTTTTCTGTTGTTCCTTTACAACATAGGTTACTAGCTGTTAATGTCGTTGCAATATTTTGGAACACTTACTTATCTTATAAAAACTCAAAGGTTATGGAGAAAGACAAGGTACCTGTTCATTATCCACCCGTGGTCGAATAACTGGATAAGAAATCCTGATTTTGAAAATATTTGGAATTCAACTAGCATATTTATCAGACCTTGTTCCTTGGGGTGCTGGAACAGCATATACCTAATAGACTTTCGGCAGAGAGCAGACCAACTTCATAAAAATTTGAGTCACCAAAGTTGGCTAGCAATCTGCTTTTCCTTTACAGATGTGCTTGGTCAGGAACAATTTATTTAATTACATTCGTACTTCTTTTATAGAGGAAATAGTAGCTAACATTTCACTATTGCGGTCATGCCTGTTGTTCTTCAGCTACCGTTTATGCAAAGGTGTTTAATTAGGTGTGAGACTTAAGTGGGCCCTTTAGTACCACTGTGGGTTCTGGACCTTTATATAATATTTCATTTTTTCAAAGGTTTTTTCATATGCCGTTAAAAGAGGTCAAAACATGGACCCGAGGAACATATCTTGTAAATCGCTGCGTTATGTATGCATATTGTACTCCTACCTTCGTAACTGGAAAGAATCAGTTTGAAAGTTTATTGAGCCTGAAACGGAGCAAGATTATAGTTGAATGTTTCTTATTCGGTGTTGATAGTAGATGATGACCAAAGCTTTTTTTAACAAACTACCGTTTGAGGTATTCCGTCGGTACGTTAGGACAGGTAAAAGCATCCCTCAAAGAAGCCCCAGGACAAGAAAATCTCTTCTGGTGGGTGGGACTATTGCATCAGCAGTAGTTTTGTACAACTTTAATGACACTTTTCATGATTCTGTAAAGCACACGGCGCTGACGACTAAAAGAATCGCTGTCGTCACACAAGCTACCACTCGTTGCTTCTACCATTACAAGAGGGCTCTAAATAAAAGCTATGAGAACAAAAAAGAACGAGAAGTTGCCTTAAATAAATGTCATAAGATGTGTGCCTTAATCACGTTGCATGCGCTACGATCGAATGGTGGGATATATATCAAATTAGGCCAGCACATTGGGGCCATGACCTACCTGTTGCCTAAAGAATGGACGGATACAATGATACCGTTGCAAGACCACTGTCCCGAATCCACCTACGAAGAAATTGATGAGTTATTTAAAGAAGATCTAGGCACCAGCATTGAGGATATGTTTTTAGAATTCAACAAAACCCCGATAGGTGTAGCTTCCTTGGCACAGGTTCATGTGGCAAAACTAAAAAATAGTGACGGTAAAGGTTCTAGTGTAGCTGTCAAATGTCAGCATCCATCGTTGAAGGAGTTTATACCATTAGATGTTATGCTGACAAGAACAGTGTTTGAACTGCTGGATGTCTTCTTCCCTGATTATCCGTTAACGTGGCTTGGTGATGAGCTTCAGTCTTCAATCTACGTGGAACTGAATTTTACCAAAGAAGCTGAAAATGCAGAAAAAACCCGTCATTATTTTAGTAAGTTCAAGAAGCAAACAGCATTGAAAATACCCAAGGTCATTGAAAGCCACAAAAGAATTTTGATTATGGAATATGTTGGAGGCAAAAGGTTGGATGATTTGGAGTACATTGACAGTCACGGTATCTCGCGCAGTGAAGTTTCGAGTTGTCTCTCTCATATTTTCAATAACATGATTTTTACTCCCAATGTAGGTATTCATTGTGATCCTCATGGAGGAAATCTGGCCATACGATCTGTTAAGCCCGCTAAAGATAATGGATACCATAACTTTGAAATTGTTTTATTTGACCACGGACTCTATAGATATCCTAGCACGAGAACAAGAAGACTTTATGCCAAATTTTGGTTGTCGCTCCTATTCGACAAGGACCAGACAAAAATGAAAAAGTATGCCAAAGGATTCGCAAACATCACCGACGAACAGTTTCCCCTTTTAGCGGCTGCAATTACGGGCCGTAGCGTTGATGCTGCTTTGAATTACGACATTTCAACGAGTCGAACACAAGAAGAAATGGACGTCATGGCAAATGGGATCTTGGAAGGAACGTTACTGAGCGACTTGATGAGCATTTTGTCTAGAATCCCTCGTGTAGTGCTTTTGATATTGAAGACTAACGACCTGACCAGGCATCTTGATGAATGTCTACAGAATCCACTCGGGCCAGAGAGGACTTTCCTGATTATGACGCAATACTGCGCCAAGACGGTCTACGACGAAAAAGTGGAAAGAATTAATTCGGAGTATGCGAGGTGGTCTATTAAATGGATGTGGGAGAACTTGACAAACTGGATAGTCTATGAGAGGCGTATTAATCAATTGTATTTTTATGATTTTGTGTTGTGGTGGAAAAAATTTATTCCGAAGACTTGGTTGTCATCTTAAATCGTTAGCGTTCTTTCTACTTGTAAATATATACGTAAAATTATATATACACAATTTTATATGTGTCATTAAACGGAAGACGTTGTTGCTATCACAGTGGATTGTGTTATTTGGGTATTTGGAATATTACAGTGACTTCTTGCAGCGTTGTTAGTTTTTGCCATGTTCTGCAAGTACAAGGTTGAAGATGTGGTCGAGACTTTGATAGTATCCTTGAACAACTTCATTTTTTTATTTTGACTGGGTAACGACCTGGTGTTCCTTCTAGTCTCACCGCTAGTGGCTTCTTCTTTGCTGACTCTTAACTTTTGCAGCGCCTCTTTGGTGTCGAGTAACTCGTGTTCCAGTAGAACGTTGCGTTCCAGTCGTCGGTCACTCTCCAATTGTAATGTCTCTATCTTATTCCTCAGTTGGATATTTTCATTTTCCAACTCATCTACCTGTATCTCTAAATCTGTTATCTGTTTCTTATTGCACTTATTTTGTTGTTGGCTCTCAAGAAGATCGCTTTTTAACTTTGATATTACTTGTTCCAAATCATTTTCATATTCTTTCGTGGCGCCTTCAAGCTCGCTCAACTGGGTCTCCAGTGAGGAGATTATCTGTATAGCTGTTTCCAAATCCAAATTCGGCACCATAGGAAAGTCGCAATTGTTGCACGTATATGTCCCTTGGATATTCCAATTAAATTTGCGAGGATTGTTCTTTCGGCCGTTCGTGGTTTGTTGTAGCCCTTATTATCCCTCTTTTTCATCCTTAATTGCAAATTTATGTATGAAAACTTTCATTTCTAATGTTATTAATTTTCCCGATTCTGCAAACTAATTGATAAAATAATTGATACTTGCCGTCACAGATGATATAGAGAACGTTCAGTTTTTTTATTGTTCTATTGTAAAAAAAAAAAAAAAGGAAGAAAAAAGCAAGATCCGATAGGAGAAGACCTCTTTAGCGGCTTTACTGCGCTACAAATAAGGTTACGAATATGCGGAATAGTTCATAATACGTTGTTGAGTTATAGTATGTAGCCAATATTTCCTGTTTTTCCGCTGTTACCCTTTTCGAAGGATCGATGAACGCTTCTGTCACTTAGTAAGCAAATGTACGAAACCCAGGGCATTGTATGTACACCAGCAGTCGTTTTTTGTAGCTCTTTTCCATGGATGGACGATGATGGCAAGACGCGATCGTGGCGGAGCCTCACTAAGAAAAACAATTGTGGAGAATCTATACACACAGAAATCGTACTTCAAGAAATATTGATTAGCGAGCCTTTAAGCACAGAACAATCTCTATAGCCAACATCTTGTGGAAGCTACAACTGTTTTTCTTGTTCCCGCTTGAGTAGGGCCTTACAAGGCAAGACCGTATAAAATAAAGATAACTCCTCCGCCGTATCCTGAATTTCGTGTGCCCTTTCTCTCTCTCTCTCTCTCTCTTCCTCTTTCTTCCTTTCCCTTTCCCTTTCCCTCTTCTTCTTATCTCAACAACCGCCCAGCGCATTAGCAAACCACAGTACGAGCTGTACGGCTGAGCCACTGCACCTGTCTGGCTTGCCCCTTTTTGTTGAGTAACCGGGTAATAATTCGGCTGTCTAAACGATACAATCCTCGTTCCACCCACACCCATTCACCCGTCGGGCGAAATCCACCCTCGCGGCCTCGTTTAGAATACCAGGCAACGGCACCAGCAACGGCCCCGGTAACTCGATCGCGTTCATATATATCGGATATACTCTTGAGGCACAATTTTTTTCGGTTTTCGGTTTTTTCTATTATTCTTCGAGATGCAAAGCACACATTTGAGACTCACAACTCAAGATACCGCAAGCACACAGACGCTATTGTTCTCCCAAAGAATAGGTTCCTGCAGTGCTCTTTTAAGGTTTGAAGATATTGCACAAAATTGTATCTGATTTCATCTCATCGAACCTCATTCCATCAACTTCCTTTTATCAAAGCATCTTGTTTTGTTTTCGCAGAAAATTTTTCTTCCCTTTCAATTTGGCCTTTTAGTTTTTCTCCAGTCGCAGGCAAGAAGGTAAGGAAATAGAAGAAAAAGAAAAAAAAAAAAAAAAGGGAACAATAGGTTAGATGTCGAATACCCCTTATAATTCATCTGTGCCTTCCATTGCATCCATGACCCAGTCTTCGGTCTCAAGAAGTCCTAACATGCATACAGCAACTACGCCCGGTGCCAACACCAGCTCTAACTCTCCACCCTTGCACATGTCTTCAGATTCGTCCAAGATCAAGAGGAAGCGTAACAGAATTCCGCTCAGTTGCACCATTTGTCGGAAAAGGAAAGTCAAATGTGACAAACTCAGACCACACTGCCAGCAGTGCACTAAAACTGGGGTAGCCCATCTCTGCCACTACATGGAGCAGACCTGGGCAGAAGAGGCAGAGAAAGAATTGCTGAAGGACAACGAATTAAAGAAGCTTAGGGAGCGCGTAAAATCTTTAGAAAAGACTCTTTCTAAGGTGCACTCTTCTCCTTCGTCTAACTCCTTGAAAAGTTACAACATTCCCGAGAGCAGCAACCTGTTTATGGGTAGCGATGAACACACCACCCTTGTTAATGCAAATACAGGCTCTGCTTCCTCTGCCTCGCATATGCATCAGCAACAACAGCAACAGCAGCAACAGGAACAACAACAAGACTTTTCCAGAAGTGCGAACGCCAACGCGAATTCTTCGTCCCTTTCTATCTCAAATAAATATGACAACGATGAGCTGGACTTAACTAAGGACTTTGATCTTTTGCATATCAAGAGTAACGGAACCATCCACTTAGGTGCCACCCACTGGTTGTCTATCATGAAAGGTGACCCGTACCTAAAACTTTTGTGGGGTCATATCTTCGCTATGAGGGAAAAGTTAAATGAATGGTACTACCAAAAAAATTCGTACTCTAAGCTGAAGTCAAGCAAATGTCCCATCAATCACGCGCAAGCGCCGCCTTCTGCCGCTGCCGCCGCTACCAGAAAATGTCCTGTTGATCACTCCGCGTTTTCGTCTGGCATGGTGGCCCCAAAGGAGGAGACTCCCCTTCCTAGGAAATGTCCAGTTGACCACACCATGTTCTCTTCGGGAATGATTCCTCCCAGAGAGGACACTTCGTCCCAGAAGAGGTGTCCCGTTGACCACACCATGTATTCCGCAGGAATGATGCCGCCCAAGGACGAGACGCCTTCCCCATTTTCCACTAAAGCTATGATAGACCATAACAAGCATACAATGAATCCGCCTCAGTCAAAATGTCCTGTGGACCATAGAAACTATATGAAGGATTATCCCTCTGACATGGCAAATTCTTCTTCGAACCCGGCAAGTCGTTGCCCCATTGACCATTCAAGCATGAAAAATACAGCGGCCTTACCAGCTTCAACGCACAATACCATCCCACACCACCAACCACAGTCCGGATCCCATGCTCGTTCGCATCCCGCACAAAACAGGAAACACGATTCCTACATGACAGAATCTGAAGTCCTCGCAACACTTTGTGAGATGTTGCCACCAAAGCGCGTTATCGCATTATTCATCGAGAAATTCTTCAAACATTTATACCCTGCCATTCCAATCTTAGATGAACAGAATTTCAAAAATCACATGAATCAAATGCTTTCGTTGTCTTCGATGAATCCCACAGTTAACAACTTTGGTATGAGCATGCCATCTTCATCTACACTAGAGAACCAACCCATAACACAAATCAATCTTCCAAAACTTTCCGATTCTTGTAACTTAGGTATTCTGATAATAATCTTGAGATTGACATGGCTATCCATACCTTCTAATTCCTGCGAAGTCGACCTGGGAGAAGAAAGTGGCTCATTTTTAGTGCCCAACGAATCTAGCAATATGTCTGCATCTGCATTGACCTCGATGGCTAAAGAAGAATCACTTCTGCTAAAGCATGAGACACCGGTCGAGGCACTGGAGCTATGTCAAAAATACTTGATTAAATTCGATGAACTTTCTAGTATTTCCAATAACAACGTTAATTTAACCACGGTGCAGTTTGCCATTTTTTACAACTTCTATATGAAAAGTGCCTCTAATGATTTGACTACCTTGACAAATACCAACAACACTGGCATGGCCAATCCTGGTCACGATTCCGAGTCTCACCAGATCCTATTGTCCAATATTACTCAAATGGCCTTTAGTTGTGGGTTACACAGAGACCCTGATAATTTTCCTCAATTAAACGCTACCATTCCAGCAACCAGCCAGGACGTGTCTAACAACGGGAGCAAAAAGGCAAACCCTAGCACCAATCCAACTTTGAATAACAACATGTCTGCTGCCACTACCAACAGTAGTAGCAGATCTGGCAGTGCTGATTCAAGAAGTGGTTCTAACCCTGTGAACAAGAAGGAAAATCAGGTTAGTATCGAAAGATTTAAACACACTTGGAGGAAAATTTGGTATTACATTGTTAGCATGGATGTTAACCAATCTCTTTCCCTGGGGAGCCCTCGACTACTAAGAAATCTGAGGGATTTCAGCGATACAAAGCTACCAAGTGCGTCAAGGATTGATTATGTCCGCGATATCAAAGAGTTAATCATTGTGAAGAATTTTACTCTTTTTTTCCAAATTGATTTGTGTATTATTGCTGTACTAAATCACATTTTGAATGTTTCTTTAGCAAGAAGCGTGAGAAAATTTGAACTGGATTCATTGATTAATTTATTGAAAAATCTAACCTATGGTACTGAGAATGTCAATGATGTAGTGAGCTCCTTGATCAACAAAGGGTTATTACCAACTTCGGAAGGTGGTTCTGTAGATTCAAATAATGATGAAATTTACGGTCTACCGAAACTACCCGATATTCTAAACCATGGTCAACATAACCAAAACTTGTATGCTGATGGAAGAAATACTTCTAGTAGTGATATAGATAAGAAATTGGACCTTCCTCATGAATCTACAACGAGAGCTCTATTCTTTTCCAAGCATATGACAATTAGAATGTTGCTGTACTTATTGAACTACATTTTGTTTACTCATTATGAACCAATGGGCAGTGAAGATCCTGGTACTAATATCCTAGCTAAGGAGTACGCTCAAGAGGCATTAAATTTTGCCATGGATGGCTACAGAAACTGCATGATTTTCTTCAACAATATCAGAAACACCAATTCACTATTCGATTACATGAATGTTATCTTGTCTTACCCTTGTTTGGACATTGGACATCGTTCTTTACAATTTATCGTTTGTTTGATCCTGAGAGCTAAATGTGGCCCATTGACTGGTATGCGTGAATCATCGATCATTACTAATGGTACATCAAGTGGATTTAATAGTTCGGTAGAAGATGAGGACGTCAAAGTTAAACAAGAATCTTCTGATGAATTGAAAAAAGACGATTTCATGAAAGATGTAAATTTGGATTCAGGCGATTCATTAGCAGAGATTCTAATGTCAAGAATGCTGCTATTTCAAAAACTAACAAAACAACTATCAAAGAAGTACAACTACGCTATTCGTATGAACAAGTCCACTGGATTCTTTGTCTCTTTACTAGATACACCTTCAAAGAAATCAGACTCGAAATCGGGTGGTAGTTCATTCATGTTGGGTAATTGGAAACATCCAAAGGTTTCAAACATGAGCGGATTTCTTGCTGGTGACAAAGACCAATTACAGAAATGCCCCGTGTACCAAGATGCGCTGGGGTTTGTTAGTCCAACCGGTGCTAATGAAGGTTCTGCTCCGATGCAAGGCATGTCCTTACAGGGCTCTACTGCTAGGATGGGAGGGACCCAGTTGCCACCAATTAGATCATACAAACCTATCACGTACACAAGTAGTAATCTACGTCGTATGAATGAAACGGGTGAGGCAGAAGCTAAGAGAAGAAGATTTAATGACGGCTATATTGATAATAATAGTAACAACGATATACCTAGAGGAATCAGTCCAAAACCTTCAAATGGGCTATCATCGGTGCAGCCACTATTATCGTCATTTTCCATGAACCAGCTAAACGGGGGTACCATTCCAACGGTTCCATCGTTAACCAACATTACTTCACAAATGGGAGCTTTACCATCTTTAGATAGGATCACCACTAATCAAATAAATTTGCCAGACCCATCTAGAGATGAAGCATTTGACAACTCCATCAAGCAAATGACGCCTATGACAAGTGCATTCATGAATGCTAATACTACAATTCCAAGTTCAACTTTAAACGGGAATATGAACATGAATGGAGCTGGAACTGCGAATACAGATACAAGTGCCAACGGCAGTGCTTTATCGACACTGACAAGCCCACAAGGCTCAGACTTAGCATCCAATTCTGCTACACAGTATAAACCTGACTTAGAAGACTTTTTGATGCAAAATTCTAACTTTAATGGGCTAATGATAAATCCTTCCAGTCTGGTAGAAGTTGTTGGTGGATACAACGATCCTAATAATCTTGGAAGAAATGACGCGGTTGATTTTCTACCCGTTGATAATGTTGAAATTGATGGACTAGTAGATTTTTATAGAGCAGATTTTCCAATATGGGAGTGATGCGGTTTGTTTATGTATAAATAGAAAGGGACATATTTTTATTATTATTATTTTAGTTATTTAGCATGTATGTTATTTTATCGGTGAATTGTAATGATCAAATAATAATTGGAGGTTGAAGAAGTTGCAAAAAATATTTACTTGGACGAGTCCGGAATCGAACCGGAGACCTCTCCCATGCTAAGGGAGCGCGCTACCGACTACGCCACACGCCCAATTTTCTTGTTGTCCGTTGCGTTTCAGAATGGGATACGTCAATATGATAATAATCATCCTAAACGTTCTTAAATTACATATGAAACAACCTTATAGCAAAACGAACAGAATGAGCAACATGAGATGAAACTCCGCCTCCTTAACTGAACTTTCCAAACGTATAAACGCCTGAACAATTAGTTTAGATCCGAGATTCCGCGCTTCCACCATCAAGTATGATCCATATGTTATATAATATATAAGATAAGTAACATTCCGTGAATTAATCTGATAAACTGTTTTGACAACTGGTTACTTCCCTAAGACTGTTTATATTAGAATTGTCAAGGCACCCCGGTATTGCTCGAGCCCGTAATACAACAGTTGTCTTTCACTGCTCTCTATGTTTTGAGACCTCCAGTTCACCACATATATTCGATCTTTTTCTTACTGTTGAAGCAAGAATCTGTTGGAATGAAGGCCTAGTATTGTCTATTGACTAATATTCATGTTACTAGTATATTATCATATACAGTGTAAGAAGATGGCATAAATATTGAGAACCAGTCATCAGACTAATGAAAGCTGAAATGCAAGGACTGATAATGTAATGGGATAATAAAATATATAAAACGGAAGGAGAAATAACTGTGATATTATTATGTAGATTTACCGACTCCACTTGGAGGATTTCTCTATTCTCGAGGGAAACTTGGTATATTCGTACACCTAATATTATAGCTCTTGATAACAATGAAATTTCAACAATTATTCACTCAACCCTCAAGTGTATATCGCCAAGATCCTAATGACCCCTCTCTGGCGGTTTTCCTTCATTATTTTCACACAGAACAAGAATCCATAAAATCAAGATATTGAGAACAGTTCATTGTCTTAGGAAAAGTTTTTATAATTTGGTTTCATTAGCCTACTGTTACTTCTTGTTTTTTTTTTTATTTTGGCTGGCAAAACAAGAAGTATAAAGAAGTTACCACTGCTATAACGTATATCTTAAATCAAGTGGGCAATTCTTCGAATAAACTTAGAGGCGCTGAAGAAAGAACCGCTCATTTAGTTCGATCATACAAAATACAGATATTGCGCTGTGTATTATCATTACGGAAAGTGTGATATAAACAATGCTGTGTTGTATTCGGTCTTTTTTTTCCGCCTGGAGATTGTCGTTTTTGTTTTTTTTTCTCGTGTAGCTGCAGTTATCATCGTTTTGCATGTCTGTTCTGTCGGTGAAGCCGATCTCATGGCACTTCGCTTTGATACCGTAAAGAATCTTCTTCATTAATACGGCACTGCAAGGCGATATCTATCTCTGGGGTTAGGACTGATAAATAGGTACTTATCAGTTATCACTAGAGACGAACTGTTTACGTTTTGAAGCTCGACAGCAGGGGTTCTTAACGGGCGTCGGCCTAGACCTCACCTTGCGAGAAATTTTTAGTTCATATCCAGGGGATGGTGAATGGTTGGATCTGACGAAGCCACGGTAAGGGCAAGGCTTTGCGCATGCACTGGCCACTATGCATACCATATATAAATAGATAATCAAGCGTATAGAAAACGACATGCTAAGTTATTTTACTCAGTGTTAGGTCTCTTATTATTTGCGTCTGAAAAGATCTTAGCTCTGTCTTTGACTCTATCACTTATTTTTAAGAGGTTCTCTATTCGTCAGTGATAGAAATAGCATTTTGACCCGCACGACATTGGTTAATAAGAGTACTTTTCCACGTGTTTCGATTGCCTTTATTTTTAGCATACTTGAAAATAATATTATCGTGAGATTTAGGTAAAATATACCACATATCAAGAGAAAGAGAAGTAAGAATGGTTGACGCTAGGGGTAGTACGCCATGTTTAATTGGTGATTCTATAAGAAACGTTAATGATGGAAATAGTCTGGATTTCCAGTATACTAATCAGTTTAATGAGGAAAGTGAGGCTTCGAGGTTACTAACGCCACAAACGAGTTCCAATCACGCCCTAAGCAAGATGCAGAAGGATGATGATATTCGAGATAGATCTTATACATCTGTAGCGGAATTGAATCGTGAGGGTGCTTTGCTGACCGACGAAGTTGATTTGGAGAATGTTGATGCTTCGAAAGTTCGCAGCAATAGAGACGACCTAGAGGCAGAGGAGAAAAGGAAAAAACTACTCTTGTTGAAAAAAAAGCAAAGAAATAAATCCATCAACTCGGAAAGTTTTTCCTCTCCTTCTCTGCGTGCTTCCAAATCTAATTCACTGATTACATCAACTGATCCTGTCGAAGATCACATCAGTAAGTACTCTTCATCAGGCACCCCTGAAAATATTACAGGTGAGGCAGACGACGAAGACGAAGACATAATTAGAAACTCTTACGGGCAAATGATCAAAAACAATTCCAACAGGCCACATTTGGCGAAGGGTGAATCGTACCAGTCCGCAGAACAGGAAATAGATCATACGGCGCCTGAAAAATCAGAGAAAAGACAAGAAAGAAGCGGTAGATCCTTTGATAGACAAAAATCTTCGGCTGAGTTTCTAAGATCCTTATCGAGGTCAATAAGTCGTGGACCCACAAAGAACAAAACGGTTTCGCCCTCTAAGGGAGAAGACTCTAGAATGTATAGTACCAGCAACTACTCTATATCATTAGTTGATTTGGAGAACGGACCCAAAATTATCCCGGAAACTTTAGAAGAAGAGCAGGAGGACGCCGAAAAGGAGGGTGTTTTGATGGAAGACGAGGGTAATGAAGAATACACCAAAGATTTGGAAGAAGCAGTTAACAAAGCTCAACCACAGTAGAATGGAATATTGAAACTGGAGTGACTTCTGATGAAGTTTCCAATTATTTATATGTATACATTATTTATTTGTCTATCATTAAAATTTCTGTCAAGTAATGGCTTTTTATGTTTATTTCATGGATCACAAAATTTGCTGGCTTTTTAGAGTGACCGATGAGTTGCATGTACATATGTGCGAAATAAAACAATACGGTAGTAAAACATGAATACTTCGAGAAGTAAATTCAAGATTGCAGGCGTAGCACAAGAATGCCCTTCCGCCTGCTAGTGTGTTGAGCAAAGCACGCCATCACTAATGGAACCCTTACAAAATCTCGCATGGAGCAGCAAACCTTAAATCCATTTTCTATCATTCGTTCCTGAGGACCCGGATATCGTTTTAGAGACAAAAATAGATACTACAAGAGGAATAGGGATATCTGCACATGGGGCCTCGAGCATGGCTCATTTTCGATTTTCCGGCACGATGCTGACTTAGTACTATCATGCCAGGCAGGACAGGCCTTATGGGGTTCTTGCAGCTTACCAATTCTGACACTGGACTGCCCCTGGATTAGCGACCCCGCGACCCCGCGACTAGACTCCCTGAAAATGGTAATTGGTGATGATATATGTGACTGAGTTCAGCCTGGGCATACAATGTTTAACCCTTTTGGACATGGAATTAGGCCAGCAAAGAGAGCAGCTTTCCCCGAAAGCGTAGTTTTTCTCCAGGAACGCAATTCACCCCTTTCTTTCTTATGCAAGCTCCTCGTACATATATAAAAATATATGAGTATATATAGTGCTTCTACAGCATAATCAATTTAAGGTTCCTTGCCTTTCCTTTAATATGTTAGCTATCTCTAAAGCATCACTGAGAAGTGGTAGTTTTTTTGATAACTGTGATTGAAGTTTTGACTACCTCAGAGAAAAATTTTGAATGTCCCGTGACCTACAAAACCATTTGTTATTCGAGACTGCGACTGAGGTTGCTAATAGGGTTGGTGGTATTTACTCCGTGCTAAAATCGAAGGCTCCCATTACGGTTGCCCAGTATAAAGACCATTACCACTTGATAGGGCCCTTAAATAAAGCCACTTATCAAAATGAAGTTGATATACTAGATTGGAAGAAGCCTGAGGCCTTTTCCGATGAAATGAGGCCAGTGCAGCATGCCCTGCAAACAATGGAATCTAGAGGAGTTCATTTTGTTTATGGGAGGTGGCTGATTGAAGGTGCTCCAAAAGTAATACTTTTTGACTTGGATTCTGTGAGAGGTTATTCGAATGAATGGAAGGGTGATTTATGGTCATTAGTAGGAATTCCCTCTCCTGAGAATGATTTCGAGACGAATGATGCTATCCTATTGGGGTATACAGTCGCTTGGTTTCTAGGCGAAGTGGCTCATCTCGATTCACAACACGCAATTGTTGCGCACTTTCACGAATGGTTGGCCGGTGTTGCGTTACCATTATGCCGTAAAAGGCGTATCGATGTAGTTACCATTTTCACCACTCATGCTACTTTATTGGGACGGTATTTATGCGCCTCCGGCAGTTTCGATTTTTACAATTGTTTAGAATCTGTTGATGTTGATCACGAAGCTGGCAGATTTGGCATATACCATCGTTATTGTATAGAGAGAGCGGCGGCTCATTCTGCAGACGTATTCACTACGGTGTCACAAATAACTGCTTTTGAAGCGGAACATCTTTTGAAAAGAAAACCAGATGGGATTTTGCCTAATGGACTGAACGTCATCAAATTTCAAGCATTTCATGAGTTCCAAAATTTGCATGCTTTGAAAAAAGAAAAAATCAATGACTTTGTAAGAGGCCATTTTCATGGTTGCTTCGATTTCGATCTAGACAACACCTTGTACTTTTTTATTGCTGGTAGATATGAGTATAAAAATAAGGGTGCTGACATGTTTATTGAGGCTCTAGCGCGTTTGAACTACAGATTAAAAGTATCTGGATCCAAAAAAACTGTGGTAGCGTTTATTGTCATGCCCGCCAAAAATAATTCCTTCACTGTTGAAGCATTGAAGGGCCAGGCTGAGGTGAGGGCGTTAGAAAATACTGTACACGAAGTGACTACTTCAATTGGTAAAAGAATATTCGATCATGCTATCAGGTACCCCCACAATGGGCTGACGACGGAATTACCAACCGATTTGGGTGAATTACTAAAGAGTTCGGATAAAGTTATGTTAAAGAGACGTATTTTGGCTTTGAGAAGGCCGGAGGGACAGTTACCCCCAATAGTTACACACAATATGGTCGATGACGCTAATGACCTGATTTTAAATAAAATCAGACAAGTTCAATTGTTCAATAGCCCAAGTGATCGTGTTAAAATGATCTTCCATCCAGAATTTTTGAACGCTAATAATCCGATCCTTGGTTTAGATTATGATGAGTTCGTTCGTGGTTGCCATTTGGGTGTTTTCCCTTCATACTACGAGCCTTGGGGTTACACACCTGCAGAATGTACAGTAATGGGTGTTCCCTCCATCACGACAAATGTCTCTGGCTTCGGTGCCTATATGGAAGACTTGATCGAAACCAACCAAGCAAAAGATTACGGTATTTATATTGTGGATCGTCGTTTCAAGGCACCTGATGAATCTGTGGAACAATTAGTTGACTACATGGAAGAATTTGTAAAAAAGACAAGAAGGCAAAGAATTAATCAAAGAAATAGAACTGAAAGACTGTCCGACTTACTGGACTGGAAAAGAATGGGTCTCGAATACGTCAAGGCAAGGCAGTTAGCATTAAGAAGAGGCTATCCTGATCAGTTCAGAGAGCTCGTTGGTGAAGAACTAAATGATTCCAACATGGATGCTCTAGCAGGCGGAAAGAAATTGAAAGTTGCAAGACCGCTTAGTGTACCTGGCTCACCAAGAGATTTGAGATCAAACAGCACAGTTTACATGACCCCTGGTGATTTGGGTACTCTGCAGGAGGTTAATAACGCGGACGATTATTTTTCATTGGGAGTGAATCCTGCAGCTGACGATGACGACGATGGCCCATATGCTGATGACAGTTAAATCCTATGAGGATATAAACAGTATTAAAAAAATCTTACCATAAAGACATACGACATTTCGAGGCGTTTTTGCTTTTCTTTTAACTTTCGTTGGCACAAACTGAAATATATGTGGAATGCCCTCTGAAAATATACTAGGAGTTTTAAGCGATCCAAACATTTTCTTTTCTTTTTTTCTCTTCCTCCTAGCGAAGTCCTCTTGCGTTAGCTGTAAACAAAATAAGTCAATTTCATTAATGAAAAGTGACATTATGGCGGTAGCTCTCTCTATCTTTGTTCAGTTATCAACATATAGTCATACTTAAAGATATAATAGCTCATAGTCATATATAGTTCTTTATACTTGAAAAAGTGATTCCTAAAAATCTCAACTTTTTTCACATTGTATTTACAAGATAATAAAATTATTACCATATTTAAACGAAAGATAAATTTTGAATTAAGGCGGTCGTTACATCATACCTGGCATTCCTGGCATACCACCTGGCATACCACCAGCACCAGCAGCTGCTGGTGGTTCTGGGGCATCAACAATGGCAACTTCGGTAGTAGCTAATAGTGAGGCAACACCAGAAGCATCAACTAAACCGGATCTAACCACTTTAAATGGATCGATGATACCAGTGGCTAACATGTCGGTGTATTCTGACTTAGAGGCATCGTAACCCTTGGCAAAATCATCACCATATTCATCAATCAATTTGCCGATGATAACTGAACCTTCTTCACCAGCGTTTTCAATGATCTGCTTGGCTGGTCTTGTAATGGCCTTTCTTATGATATCGACACCCAATTTTTGATCGAAATTGTCGACAACAACTTCATCCAAAACTCTAGATGCCTTCACTAAGGCAGTACCACCACCTGGCAAGATACCTTCCTCAACTGCAGCTCTGGTAGCGTTCAAAGCATCATCGTAACGGTCCTTCTTTTCACCAACTTCAACTTCAGATGCACCACCGACCCTGATGACAGCAACACCCCCGGACAATTTGGCCAAACGCTCTTGCAGTTTCTCCTTCTCATATGAATTTGTGGTGGTAATGTCGATGGAGCCCTTGATTTGTTCAATTCTCTCTTGAATAGCTTCCTTTGGACCACTACCGTTCAGGATAACGGTGTCTTCCTTAGTAACGGTAATAGAGTCACAAGAACCCAAGTTTTCTATGGTACATTGTTCTGGTTTCAAATCCAACTCCTCAGTAAAAACAGTACCGCCCGTCAAGACTGCAATATCACCAATTGTATTCTTTCTATTATCACCGAAACCAGGCGCCTTCACAGCACAAACCTTAACTTGACCCCTTAACTTGTTCAAAATACAGGCCGCAAGAGCTTCACCGTCAACATCTTCAGCAATGATCAACAAAGGTCTTCTGCTTTGATTGGAAATTTCCAAAGCTGGCAAGATATCTTGAATGGAAGAAATTTTCTTTTCACTCAACAATAGCAATGGCTTTTCAAATTCCACCTTGCTCGACTTTGGATCAGTGATGAAGTATGGAGAAATAAAACCACGATCAAACCTCATACCTTCAGTAACCTCAAGTTCATCTTCCAATGTTCTACCTTCTCTGATAGTGATGACACCTTCTTTTCCAACCTTTTCCATAGCTGAAGCTAGTAACTTACCAACATGAGAGTCCCCATTGGCAGAAATGGTTGCTACTTGAGCAATTTCCTCAGATGTGGTAATTTCTTTCTTGTTGGCGCTCAAAAATTCAATCACTTTTTCAACTGCAACTTGAGAACCCCTTCTCAAATCCATAGGGTTACAACCAGCGGCGACATTTTTGACGGATTCTGTGAAGATGGCTCTACCTAAAACAGTAGCAGAAGTAGTACCGTCACCAGCAGCCTCATTGGTTTTGGAGGCAACTTCTTGTAGTAACTTGGCACCCATATTTTCAAACTTGTCCTTCAACACAATAGATTTGGCAACTGTAACACCATCCTTAGTAATCTTTGGAGGACCGAAAGGCTGTTCGATTAAAACGTTTCTACCCTTTGGACCCAAAGTAGCAGCAACCGCTTCAGCTAAAGTTTCGACACCCTTAAGAAGGGAGGCTCTTCCTTCTACACCGAATTTCAATTCTTTATGAGAGGAGTAAGCACGACGCAATAAAGGCCTTAAAGTAGCGCGACTACGAACAACGGATGATCTCAACATTTTGAAAACTTTTTTGCTTATGATGTTTTCTCGTGGGAATTTTCTTATATTATTCAAGGAAGTGCATGAAGACGCAACCACGACCTTACATAATGAATGTAAAACTTAGTCTCCTTCAATATATATACATGAATGTCCGTCTGGATTCTGCTCCGGGCAAAACGAAGCAAAATTAAAGTCACCCTCCCCATTTGGTTTTCTGGAAAATTCCACGAGGTCCGTATATGATGACAGATACAGATGGGCGGCTATAAAGTAAGTTTCCAGAGGTAATACCAGGCAATAAACAGCTTCAATTGCTCGTAACACCATTGTATACCTACAAAAACAGTGGAATAGGTACGAGACATAACTGGCTGGAATCTCAACTGTACTTCTTTGCACAACTAGTCTTGGCGTTCTACTTGATCGTTGCGCGAATGGATGCACTCGCAATAATTCCCAATAGTATAACAGGAGGAACATTTGGATGCATTAGGTATATTATTCATCTTCTTTATCATCAAAATTTTCTCTTCCTTTATGTTACTATGTTGCTTTCTTTTAATCTATGTTTTTTTCCCTTTCAGTTGCCACCGCTTTTCTGCAAGATTCATAGTTAGATTTGCAAATCAAGGTGTTTTCGGGCCTTGTTAAAGCCTTCGCAGGCGAAGAAGAAAGGGAACGTAAGCTGCGTGAGCCGAATCTATTTATACAAAAACAATCAAAAAAGTATAACTACAGCATAAACTGTTGTATATACGTGTTGGAAAATAGGAAAGAAAAGAAGAGTAAAAGGACTCTTGATATTATCTCGAAAAAACCACAAATAGTGTAAGATTTAAACAGTAAGCCAAAAGAGATGACTTTGAAACCTTCAAAGAGACGTAAGGGCAGGTCTCGCCATTCCAGGAAGAAGCAAATAACGTCAGCGATACTGACTGAGGAAGGAATAATGATCAAGGCAAAACCATCAAGTCCTTACACATACGCAAATAGAATGGCAGATAAACGAAGTCGCAGCAGCATTGACAACATCAGTAGAACTAGCTTTCAAAGCAACAGTGATAACAACAGTATATTTGAAACGGCTTCACTAATTAGCTGTGTTACCTGTTTAAGCGATACTGATACAATAGACAGATCGGAAACATCGACAACGGATACAAGTAAAGATGATCTTTCTGCTAATCCAAAACTTCATTATCCTTCGGTGAATGGTCAATTGCCAGCAAACACCGTTATCCCCTATGGACGAATTCTGGATGCCAGATACATTGAAAAGGAACCTCTGCATTATTATGATGCCAATTCATCACCCAGTTCACCTTTAAGCAGCTCAATGAGTAACATTAGTGAAAAGTGTGATCTTGATGAATTAGAGTCCTCCCAAAAAAAAGAAAGGAAGGGCAACTCGCTATCGCGAGGAAGTAACAGTAGTAGTAGCCTCCTGACTTCCAGATCTCCTTTTACGAAACTAGTAGAGGTTATATTTGCTAGGCCAAGACGGCATGACGTTGTACCCAAAAGGGTTTCATTGTATATTGACTATAAACCCCATTCATCTTCTCACTTAAAAGAAGAAGATGACTTGGTTGAGGAGATTTTAAAGAGAAGCTACAAAAACACTAGAAGGAACAAATCCATATTTGTGATCATTAATCCGTTTGGTGGTAAAGGTAAGGCGAAAAAACTGTTTATGACAAAGGCAAAGCCGTTACTATTAGCAAGTCGGTGTTCCATAGAAGTGGTTTATACAAAATACCCTGGTCATGCTATAGAGATCGCGCGGGAAATGGATATTGACAAATATGACACTATTGCTTGCGCTTCGGGAGATGGCATTCCTCATGAGGTGATCAATGGGTTATACCAAAGGCCTGATCATGTCAAAGCATTCAACAATATCGCCATTACAGAAATTCCGTGCGGATCAGGTAACGCAATGAGCGTATCCTGCCACTGGACAAACAATCCTTCGTACTCAACTTTATGCTTAATTAAATCGATAGAGACTAGAATTGATTTGATGTGTTGTTCGCAGCCTTCTTATGCAAGAGAGCACCCAAAGTTATCATTTTTAAGTCAAACATATGGTCTCATTGCAGAAACTGACATAAACACTGAATTTATTAGATGGATGGGACCTGCAAGGTTTGAATTGGGTGTAGCCTTCAATATCATACAAAAAAAAAAATATCCTTGTGAGATATATGTAAAGTATGCTGCCAAATCAAAAAACGAGTTAAAAAATCATTACCTGGAACACAAAAATAAAGGGTCGTTAGAATTCCAGCATATTACTATGAACAAAGATAACGAGGATTGTGATAATTACAATTACGAAAATGAATACGAAACCGAAAACGAAGATGAAGATGAAGATGCGGATGCGGATGACGAAGACTCCCACTTGATATCTCGTGATCTGGCAGATTCTAGTGCTGATCAAATTAAAGAGGAAGATTTCAAAATAAAATATCCATTAGATGAAGGTATCCCTAGTGACTGGGAAAGATTGGATCCTAATATTTCGAACAACCTAGGTATCTTCTATACGGGTAAAATGCCATATGTGGCTGCTGACACTAAATTCTTTCCGGCAGCGCTTCCTTCAGATGGAACAATGGATATGGTTATCACCGATGCAAGAACCTCGTTGACGAGGATGGCACCAATCCTGCTGGGACTAGATAAGGGTTCCCATGTTTTACAACCGGAAGTCTTACACTCTAAAATTTTGGCATACAAGATAATACCAAAGCTAGGGAACGGCTTGTTCTCTGTCGATGGCGAGAAATTTCCTCTAGAGCCCCTTCAAGTCGAAATTATGCCACGCTTATGCAAGACGTTACTGAGAAATGGCCGCTATGTGGACACAGATTTCGATTCTATGTGACACTTTACTTAATCTTTTCCTTCGTACTGAACAATTAATCAAAAACTAGAATATGTCATTTCTATTTCTTCTATATTTTTTTTTACGTTGTTGTTGTTTTTGTTGTTGTTTGATAACTTTATACACTCCATACTTCTTTATAAAAAGTTTTAATACCATTCTTTAATACAACCATGTTTAGTGAGTACTAGCTCCTACACATCAGATCGTCAAGTACATTATGATTATGATTATTATTAATATTATCAGTACAATTATTATGTGCTGGTAGTTCACTAAAAAATATGACGCACACAAAGACTTCTCCTTATGCCCTATAGAACTGAAATATTAGGTGTTAACACTGACAAGCGCTTTGTTCCTGCTCCTCTGCTGTAGAAATATCAATGACTCCCGGTTTATTTTGGTTTGCACTATTTGCATTTTCGCTATCCAAAGGAGTTGACTCGCTGTTTTGAAATTCAGGCAGCGATTTGGCAATCTTTTTGAATAAAGCTTTGACATTATAGCCTGCCTTTGTGGACGTTTCCATAAAGATTTTAGCACCCAATAGTTTTGCTTTTTTCTCTCCCTCTTCGGTTGAGATTTGCCTTTCATCTGATAAATCACTTTTGTTACCAACAATGCACAATATAACATTTTCATCACCTCTTTCATTTTTAACGTCTTCTATCCATTTATCAATATATTCAAATGATTTTCTCTTCGTAATGTCGTAAACGATAATAGCAACTCTCGAATCTCTGATATATGAAGGTATTAATGATCTAAATCTTTCCTGACCTGCTGTATCCCATAACTGTAATCTAATTGTCTTATCATCCAAATACATGGTCTTGGAAAGAAAATCTATACCAATCGTGGCTTGGTAATGATCATCGAACGTATCATACATAAATCTAGTGATCAGCGATGTTTTTCCAACACCCTGTTCTCCCAAAAAAACAATTTTGTACTTTGTCAATGATTTCCCGGATCTGCTCATTGTTAATCTCTTCTTTGTTTATCTTTTACTGTTCAGAATCAACAGCTTCAAACACTTCTTTTCACACAACCTTAAGTGCCCAATTGTGATATTCTTACATCATACATAGTAACAATCTATACATGGGCAATATTTTCCTCCACTAATTGAGCTGTGCTGAAAGCTTTATTACCCGGAAATTATTCGGCCATTTTTCACTAGAAGTTAATACCAGCACTAACGAATAGAAGCACCTATTCTACTCAAGATGCCCGGTTCATGAATAGGGAGAAGTATTTTTCTTATTTTCCTTTAGCCATCTATAAATATTTATCCTTATGCCTGTCACCACAATAGAAAAGGGTACATTATATATCAGTTGTTTTCGTACCTCTAGAGAGACACGCAAGGGGCTTTATATACGAAACCTCCAAATTTGCTAGATGTAACCATTATACATAGTAATTACGATTGTAAAACATCGGAAAGAACGATATATCTTGCAAATAGCTTTTCTTTGGTAATATATGTATTTACTTAAAAAACGAGAACTAGAAAATACTGAGTAAATTTTTATTAGACGTTGTTAAAGGCCTTTTATTTCTTACCAGATTTTTTGATACCACCACCCACTAAAGGTTTACCACTTTTCATATTAGCCATCAAAGCTTTCTTAGCAGCAGCATCGGCCTTTTGCTTCTCTTTGAAGGCAATGTCTTCAGGATCTAAGTCCTGTTGTTGCTTCTTCTTTTGCTTTAGAGGCTTCATCTTACCACCTTGGCGACTAGACATGATTGCTTAGGGTTTTTCAGTTATTCTTCTGGTTTTGCAACTTACTGTGCGTGGAAGAGCAATCAATTACAGGATTTTAAACATGAAATTTTTTATTTTCCTCGTTCATTTTCGTCGCGGGAAACTTCCAGAAGTATAGATTTACTACAATTTTTATCTCAGGACAGAAAGAATAAACCAAAAAAGCCAAGACAAGCCAAGCCAAGCCGAGGCGACTGGAGGAGCTTTTCATCAAATTCAATGACAAATCACAACAGTTTTCCCTGTTAGAAAAGGCATGTGCACTCACAATTCATATTTTCATACAGAAGATATACATTGGATTTCAGGAAATATCAGGTAAGGTACGACAAAAACAATGGCGTTTGCCAACCCTTTATGATGGGTGATCTTGTATCGGCTTAATTGTGTGATCTAAAAAGGCAAAGTAACGTATTATTGGCTGGTTTATATAATTTGAATATGACTACTTTTTCAACGTTAAAAACGATAAATACTTGCTCAAAGGGTTCAGCGGCTAAATAAACTACGATTTCGCAGCAGGATCAGATGGATTCAATCACATCATTCGCAAAACATTCACATCATTCGTGAAGCATTAAAGGTAATAAGAAAAATAGAACAAAGAATTTTTAAGCACAGGACCACAAAGGGACAGCAAATACGGTGATAAGAATGGAAGGTTTGAAGAAAAAGATTTTTGGTGTTTGCCTGAAAAATGACTTAGCACAGACTAGGAATGAAACGAAAGGAATCCACTATGGGTTAATGACTTTGGAAACTTCTAAACAACTGGAGGAATTTCTCCATTTGCTAGTAATAAAGAGAGAAGTAATTCAAAATTTTGAGTTGTTATTTCACATCATAAATGTTGCCGTTAAAATCACCGATTCAAATCTTCCAAGTGATGATATCTGGCATTTCATTTTAAAATTAAGATTTTCTTCTGAGATTAATATAGACGAAGACTCCAAAGTTTTAAATTATTTACTTGAGACTGGCATCGCAATGGAAAATCCAGTCAGTTGGAAATGCTTGGCCGTTATTAGCAGCATCCTCAGCAGTGTCCCTCAATCCAAAAAGATTATAACTAACCTGATCGAGACAGAACATGCCAAAAAGATTGGTCAGTTGTTTGATAATATTCAAGATTTGCAACAAGGAAATTTTCTGGTGGAAATTCTCTCTAACTGTTTTAAAAAAAGTGCTTCAAATTCCAAGAAAGTGGAAAAAATACCTCAGTTATGGCAAAGCAGGTCTAAGAACAAATTTTTCTTTGAAAATGAATTTTACCCTTTTAGCAGCAAAAATGGGAGCTTACAAACCTGCCAATTTCTGTGCAATAATTTCATGTCAACTTTATCCTTCACGGGTATTCTAAGGCAGGTTTCTTATAGCGGATCTGAAACATTAAAAAATCTCCGTATATTTAAGAAAAAAGACGATGAAAATTCTTACTTCATTCAGTGCATTTACAACAAAATCTATCTTTGGTTAGACGAGAAAGCCCCTTTGGAATTTGAAAGAAAGAAAATCAGGATTACCAAAAACTTAAAAAATAAAATTCAAATTAAATTGAGGCAACCTTTCCACGAATGTGTGAGAACTACCGCTGATAAAACAGCACTCTTATTTAACAAAACGAGGGGGTTTCAGCTCGAATTTGAAGACGAGAAATTAGGTGAAACTTTTTTTCACAATGTCAACAATATACCTAAGATTAGTGAAGTACAAAACTTTTTAGTTTTAGACTATATTGAAGAAGAACCAGAGAATGAAGGTGAAGAAGAAGAGCAAACCAGAAGGGCAGATGAGCAGAAAGAGGATGAAGAGGAAGAATCTCTCGATGAATTATCCACTCCCATGGTATATCCAATAAAATCATCTATTTCCCATAACCATAACGAAAAGGTTCAGTTAGTCACTCCCGACCGTTCTGTTTCCATAAGATCTGATGAATGGGATTTAAAGTCAAATACTGAAGACGAAGAAGGTAATGTTCTTACAGACCTGAAAATAAGCAGCACTAAGGAAACAAGAAGGCAAACAGACTACGTCCATATTGATTCAGAAGACCAGTCACCAGTAGTATCCGCTCAGATGAGAAAAATGAGAAGAGAATCTACGAAAACACTAGAAATATTGAGACAAGAGTTCAAAGATAAGGATGTACAAAACAAAGAAGACCAGTCCGAACAAATACAAAACCCGTTTGTAAATACATCCTCGTTAGTTGTAGGTAAATCCTGTCTTGTTAATCCTAAGGAAAAGCCTAATATTGATCAAACGGTCGTCGGAATAACCGAATTAAAGTCAAATTCTTCCATTAAGAAAAGGGATATCAACATTCTCGACACTATATTTGGGCAACCTCCGTCCAAGAAGCAAAAACAATTCCACAAAAAGGAGAAAAAGAAGCAGCAGAAAAAGTTGACAAACTTTAAGCCCATTATCGATGTCCCTTCCCAAGATAAACGAAACCTTAGGTCAAACGCTCCGACAAAACCCAAATCCATAAAAGTAAGTAAGCTGCGTACCGATAAGAAAGTTACAGGGGAAAAATCAAGCCCAGAAACAACGGCAGAGAAAGTTGATGATCAGACTGTGCGTAGCAACGATGAACAAGCAGTGAGCAGAGCAACTAAAGAAAAGCGCTTTCCAGATGTCAATGAAGGCAAAGAAATTACTAACGATGACGCTAAAGTATCTCTCGAGTCCAAAAAAAACAATGAAACTTTTGTTGATTCAAGTGTAGTAGAAAAACATACCCCCCCAGACAAAGACTGTAACAATTGTAACATTACAGATATTTTGGAATCTACCACTGTTATCGACTTGCACTCACCCCATGGATTATCTGCTCCTGGTCAGAATACTTTCACAAACAAACTGCAAGAACAAATTTATAGTTCAATAAATCATTTTTCTAACGAATTGGTAAGAAAAATTTCGATAATAAACCAAGAGTTAAACAAGAAAATCTTAAAAGAGTTGTCCGAAAAATACCAAAAACTATTCGCCGAATTACAAGATAATTTCCAGAATGATACCAATGAGATGCTTAAATTCATGGGCGAGATCAAAGACATGATGAATCTCCCGGAAGATCAGCTAGTTCATGCTATTAGGACAAGAAAATTTGATAACAACAAGAGATAAATAGTATACATATACGCAATTCTTTTTAGATTTAAGATGGCTAATAAAAGTAATATAGGCAAGCTTATTCATGTTCGAATTTTTTTTCTCGCAGAGCTAGTACTCTGGCAATCGACACTTATTTCGTACAAAATGATCACGCAACTTTTGACAATTTTTTTTTTTTTCATCTGTTTTCCAGGAAACTTGGATCTTTTTTGCTCCATAGCACTTTTGGTCTTCCTCAATTAAATATTTCTAGATCCCGGTAGTTCTCCTTCTTTGACCATTAATAAAAAATAAGCAAGGCATAAAAGAGCAGCAAAAATGGATTCTAAGACCCCAGTCACCTTAGCTAAAGTCATCAAAGTTTTAGGCCGTACCGGTTCTCGTGGTGGTGTTACCCAAGTTCGTGTTGAGTTCTTGGAAGACACTTCCCGTACCATTGTCAGAAATGTCAAGGGTCCAGTCAGAGAAAACGACATTTTGGTCTTGATGGAATCTGAACGTGAAGCTCGTCGTTTGCGTTAAAAGATATATTAAGAAATTTAGAATTGGTGCTCTTCAAGCATTTTTTTTTTCTATATTTACAAACAACAGCTTATTTTTTAATATTTCTCAAAAATGAAGTCCGAATGATTATTTTAATTGAGTTTAGTGATGAAATCGATTGCAAATAATATAAACGTTGGTAAGCTCATCTAAACAATCGAAAGGAGGGATAGAAGGCAGTAAGTGTTTGTGCTTTGGTCGGTTTTTCCATTCGGTGAATTCATACATCTCCTTTATTAATTTTAATGGATTCTTTACAAGGGATTTTCGGTTGCCAAAAACAGAGAACAAATGCGTAGAAATACTCAATGATGTCAATTTTTCAAAAAATGAATTAAATGATTGAAGTCACTTAATTTTTGTGGTTTTTTGGAGGTGGGTTGAGTGTACAACTCACTATAATTGATGAGATATTCGACGAACTTGTTACTTTTTTGGATTCCAGAATGTTTACTGAATTTTAAGAATTAATTAATTTGAGGCTAACCTGTATGGCATGGAATAACGAATCGACAAGAAGTCTCTTACTATAACTTTCTTTTTTTTTGGTGCATCTATCGTTAAATACAATTTAAATATTACATTCATGTACTTACTCAATATAATAATCTGATTACTTCATACAATAGAAGAGAAAGAAACAGTCTCTAAAACTGCTGTCATAACGCGTGGTGTTGTGGTTTTGCTTAATTTTTTTTAGACCCATGCACCAGATATTGATCCCATTTTTTTTGTGGCTCTTTTGCCAATCGCTCTTATTAAGTAAGTTTACATCCGCGGTTATGTTTTGCGTCTGAATTTCATTTACAGTGATGGCGAGCTTGCGCGGCTATTTTTTATGCGGTTTATCATTTAGACACTCAGAAGCTGCAGTGATGTAAGATACTGCTTGAAACTACCGTTAGATTAATAATAAACAATTAGAACTGTCCTAATACATATAAACTTATATGCTCCCTATCAATGGCATAACGTTACCATTCAATAAATTAACATTATCAATGCGTCAACAAAGGAATAGAACTATTTGAAAGGTCCAACCTTAATTTTTGACGTTTAATTGACTTGCCTTAGTTTTTTATTCTCACCTTTCCAAATTTTCTTTTTTTCTGTGGGTATTCTTCGACCAAAGAAGAACTTGATTTTGTTTTTTCTGGTGTAGCCTCAGATTCAGAAAAATTCTCCAGGCGAAGTTGCGAACTGGTACTACTTTCTCTAGATTTTGGCTTGAAATCTGTCTTTGGTTTAATTTTACCGCAGCTATTTGGTCGAGCCTCATTTGTAGGGTCTACTTGCAATTCAAAATCATCATTATAAAAATGATTCACCGCAGGAAATCTGACGCGCTCTTTTTCGTTAAGTTCTCCAGATTCTTCAAACCGCGACACATCTTGAAATTTGTTTCTAAAAGATAATAATGTTTTCAATGAGTCCGCCAGAAATTCTTGATGCTGGAATTTTCCTTTATGTAGTAATTTTTTGATTATGTCATCGTCTGTGCATTGCTGCAGAGATTCATAGTTCTTAGAATTTTCAGGAGCCCATTGACTGATAACTTTACTCCCACCGTCTAAATCACGAAGAGAAATTAAAAGAAAATCTAAGCATTTTTGCTTTTGATTCAAAATATCCCGTTGTACATAGTGGTATTGGGTGGAAAGGTTTACCAATTTTAATAAAAGCATACATAAACTTTGCAAAATCATATAGAACATATCCTTAGTAACATGTGAAGGTACGCTATTTATGGAAACTGTAATATCCGCAGATACATCGAAACTAAAAACCAAATTTGAATCTACCAATCCAATTTGGTTAATTTCTTGAGGAGCTTGTAGAATGTCCATTAGTTTTAGTTTAATTAGATTTAATGATATACTATCCGTAAAACCTTGGCTCTGGCATTGCTGTGATAATTGAGTTTGTGAAAGTTTGAAAACGTAGGGAACTAAGCGCTCCAAGGAAACTAAAACAATCATTACAATTGTGGTTGGAGATGACATCGGTAGAAATAATAGGAGACAATTTCCCTCACCAATAATTTTTTTAATACACCATTCTGCATCACTTAGCTGCTGCCCTTTCAACTCAGAATCCATCACACATGTGTAAGATTAACCTCCTATCTGGCCGTTGTTATGGTTATTCTCCATAGGGTTTCCACTTATATGACACTATTTTGTGTTTGCCCGCTGCCAACACTATCATCCCTTTTTGGGACGAAAAAATCCATGTAAAAAAATACATCAATCATAAATACATTTATAAATCGAAATGATATTGTTTATAAAATTTCTTTTTGTCAATGGACCAAAGGTCTTTGGAAATCTCTTTGAACGTTTTCCAAACATCATTAATAAAATCTTCAATCATGAGATCACTGAAGTGCTCCATATTAATGCCCTTTTTCAGCCAAATTTTTTCAGTCTCTATTCTTGCTTGGGACGCTTTATCGAATAAAACCCTACTTACGCGTTCAAACGCCAAAGTTGAAGTTAACTGATAAAAATTGGAAACTGCTTTTAACAATCGCTTATTTCTTTCATTAACAGCAAATATGCTATCAACGATTTCGTAAAATCTTATTATTGTTCCTGAAAATGAGAGAAATTTATCAGTCCTAACATCGAATCCTGTCAAAAGTTCATCAAAGTTTTCTTCTTCATATTTAATGAATTGTATTTTTTTCCCAGTGTCAAGGTCAATAAGGAAAAGGAATCCCTTCTCCCTGAAGATTAACCTATTAAATGCTAAACTGTACACTTGCGATACTATTCGTATTAAAAGTGGATTGATTAGAATAATAGACAGTTTTAGCCCTTCAGTTAACACGTTCTCCTGGTCGTTGATAGGCTCTTTAAAATGAAATACCATTGTATTAACACAGACTGATATGGATATCAACAAGAACTGAACCATTCTGTTCTTATCTATGATTCTGCTTTGTTGAGCGATGATCATCTCAATATTGTATATACTAGCAACTATACTTAGAGATCTTGATAAAATCAATATATCAAAGGGATCAATATCAGAGTAGTAAACTGAATTTGTATAATGTTCGATAGGTGAAAAGTTAGATTGTATAAATTCAATCAATCTCAATGAAAAAGTGGTCAATTTTTCGTTCATCTCTCTCTTGTGAATTTCACGAGTAGTGAATCGGGAAACATCTAAAAAATCGTGCATTAGCTTAACTCTCCTAAAGTCAATACTCGGTGATTGGAAATTCTGCGCAGTAAATATACTTAAATCGAAAAGATCATCTGAAATAGACGGAGGATTACCTATATCATATGAGGTGGATACATCAAGGAATAAAGCCCAAAACCAAATACACCTCAAGTTTTGTTTGGTTTCCTCACTTTCGTTCAAATACCATTTATCAATATCATTTAAACCCAAACTTATGCACCCCTGGCATAGCTCGTTGATTAAGTCAACGCCTTGAGTCGCATCCCATACACCGTCCGTGCAATTTATCATTACACTAATATAGGACAATAAGAAAAATTGTAGTTTTTCCACAAAATTTGAGCTCGATGATGACAAGGACGCTGCACTTAAACTGTGAAGGAAACGACTCACGGAAGAAGGGATATCTTGGTTATAATAGCCCAAGCAAAGAATTTGAAGTACAATGCCAAGGTTATACTTATCTTTTGCATTACCTTGCAAATCGAGGAGGATGACTAGGTTCTTGTCCGTGGTATCTCTAATAAAAAGTCTGTCCAAGAGGGACAGAATATCGTCTTGGTTGAAGATATGCAATATGTCGAACAGCGGTCCAGCAAAAAAAGATTTAATGCAGCTTTCCATTTGAGGAAAACTAGGCAAATCTGCTACAACATCATTTTCATTTAATTGCGATTTAGTGCATTCAGGAAGTGGTTTCAAGACTTTCCATAAATTTTGAAACTCAGTTTGAAACTTATTTTGTTCAAACAAAGATAAAGTTTTCCAGGAGGTGGGGCCAAACACATACCTCGAGCCATTATCACCTAAAACCGAAGTTCTCAGTGACCGTAATGGATTTTCTGAACTCCTGCAATACACCGGTTTCGCATTATTGTTATCGTTTTCCTTCAGTAGAGTCTGCAAATTCTCAATCTTCTGAACCAACGCTACATTGGGCACTTGCTCGAACAGTTCCGTATTAGACAAGGGATAGTTGAACTCTTCTGTGTAAACGCATTGCGGTAGTTTTCTAATTACACATTGCTGACACATAGGCCTGGCCTGACTGCATTTCAGTTTTCTTTTTCTACAAAATGCACATGACTTGATGACCTTCCTCCTCTTGCCCTTCTTACCACTTAAAACGGGCTCTCCGGTAGTAGATGTCATAGGAAAATGGGATCCATCCATCCCAACAAACTAAGTGCCGTTTGCCTCTTTCTTATTCGTCCCGTACCAACCACGTGTTTTCCACCTGTCATGGGCTTTTCAAGAGTTTGTCAACGCGGAAAGGCACCGCATTGCACCTTGTCGTGATGTATTCTAAGTACAAGTAGTAAAGAAGTAATGACCCTGTTGTTATTGCCCCACTGCTGACCGCTGTTAATGCCTCTTCATGATTTCTGAGTCATTGTTGTACCCTCTGGCGAATAAGCCACTGTTGGTTTTGTGTGCATATTGGAAAGGCGTTGCAACGGACTGTAACTCCACACACGAAAGAACCCTTAATTTTCAGCCGCTCGTTATTTTATTCAGTTGATCATTTCTTGTATAAATAGATTCAAGCAAATTTAAAGTTGATGATTCTATCTTCACAGCTAGAGCTCTACGTGAAATTTGTGCAATATATAGGCTGTGATTTCGAAAGTTATATATTCTCTGGGTAGAAGTGAAAAGGATGGTTGCCGCTTTAACGTATTTGCCTACTGAGCTTATCCAAAGGATATTTGAGTTCACTGTGGTGGAAACAGACTCTCAATATTGGTTGTACAATTTAGTGGCTCTAATTGATTTTTCTGTCTCTTCGAGAGGTGGTGGCTCTATAACGGAAGACTTCTTGACAAATTACGTTAGGAAGAATTTGATGGTTTTAGATCTGACCTGTGAGGCCACTCAAGACTCGATTTTACGAGCGGAGTACGGGTTTCTGAAGAGATTGTTGCCATACATTGACATGGACGCACAATATATCAGAGTTGTTGATTTGGAAACCAATGTTGACAAGGCCCAGAATTTAAAAGCAGAAAAACTTATTGTTATATTTGACGAATTCTCAGATTTGAAACTCATAGAAACCTTCTTCCCTTTGGCGAATTCCAATTCAAACATAACCGAGTTCGTATTCTGTGTTCGCAATATAAAGAGTTCGTTTTATTCACCTTTGGAAAAATTACATATTGCGAACATAGTCGCAGATATTGATATTAACACATTGTACCTGGACTTCGTGGATTCAAATATCTATTCGGATCAAAATTTGTTTGGGATTTTTGATCCCGATATATTTCAGCTGATTAATAAAAACTATAGAAACTTCTTTTCTAAGACTAACGAAAAGGGGAAGAAAAGACCCCCCATTTGCAAGAAAATCTGTTTTCCCTTTGTTGAAACATTGAATTTGGATTATATGGCCCTTGATTCATTCTTTAATTCGATACTGCATAAACTAACAACAAAGATAAAAACATTTGAAAGGAACAATGAGTTTGACGTGGATAAAAATTTAAATTTAAACTCGACAACGACAGTAGCAGCTTTAATTATCAAGTCGATCTTGCAACAATTCTTCAACAATTTTCATATCAGCTTCCCTAATTTGGTTACCTTGAATTTTATTAAGATGTCTACCTACCCAAACAATAATGAAATTACCCAATGTTGTAACTTCATAGATTTATCTTCATATGTTCTAAACAAATGTTTAAGTGAGAATATCTCGATAAATTTCCTCTTTCAGTTGCACTCTTTGAAAAATTGGTCAATGCCCAAGATTAAAGAATTCACTGGGCACAAATTCAAGTATGACGAAACAACATTTTCAGGTTCACCAGAAAGGTACATCAAATCATTGAGGGGAAACATTAAAATTCTGCAAGAAATGGCAATTAACGAAACCAACGATGGTACTTGCTATTTCAGAGTCAAGTTGATACCTGAGGGGGTAGAAAAAACTCAAATAATCGACTGGATCCCCTTTACTTCTTCATTTAGCGATGATACCTTCAAACAAAGACACCATTTAAAGAGGCCAATGATTTGCTTGAAGAACAACTCTTTAAGATCGCTTACTGTCAAAATCATACGTATTGAAAAATGTTCATCCATCCGAATCCAGGGATTTTACCTACCAAATCTGCAGGAACTGTTCATCAACAATACCCTTTGCGACACCACCCAACACCAAAAACAAGCGTCAAATGATATGAGTTGTATAGAGTTCACTTCATGGAATGAACTACCACAATGCAAGAAATTGGGATTTGCTCAATTAGAAGACGACTCTAACTACGTTCTTAATATCAGTAACCTACAAGACCATTTACCAAATCTGGACCTGCGGGAGAGTTTCCCAACTTTCTTCGATATAAGACAGAAGTTTGTCGTGGTTTGAGGTCTAATTTTCAACCAAACGTGTTGTACTAGCATATATAATTAAATAAATTTCTCTAGTTATCACTTGATTTATCTAATCAGAGACGTCATAAACGAATTTTTTTTTTAGCAATAAATCCTCAACGCTTTTTGTTTTCATTTTTCGGTCTTTTTCTACCATAGAAGATAAACAAGTAGAGCCCATGTAATATAATATATCTACAACCTATTATTACCCAAAACCAACAAAAACCTTGACAGTGACACCCCGTTACACACTCACAATTAAGTAGGGATGATAAAGTCAACACTAATCTACAGAGAAGATGGGCTGCCTCTTTGTACGTCTGTGGACAACGAAAATGATCCCTCATTATTTGAACAAAAGCAAAAGGTGAAAATCGTCGTTTCCAGATTGACACCACAGTCTGCCACGGAGGCCACTTTGGAAAGTGGCTCTTTTGAGATCCATTATTTGAAGAAATCCATGGTGTACTACTTCGTCATTTGCGAATCTGGATACCCAAGAAACTTAGCATTCTCATACCTTAACGATATAGCGCAAGAATTTGAACACTCATTTGCTAATGAGTACCCCAAGCCTACCGTAAGACCATACCAGTTTGTAAACTTTGATAACTTTCTACAGATGACAAAAAAGTCATACAGTGATAAGAAAGTTCAGGACAATTTGGACCAACTAAACCAAGAGCTTGTAGGTGTCAAGCAAATCATGTCCAAGAACATCGAAGACCTACTTTACAGGGGAGATTCTCTCGATAAAATGAGTGACATGAGTTCTTCTTTGAAAGAAACATCCAAAAGGTACAGAAAGTCCGCGCAAAAGATCAACTTCGATCTCTTGATCAGTCAATATGCTCCTATTGTCATTGTCGCTTTCTTTTTCGTCTTTCTCTTCTGGTGGATCTTCCTCAAATAGACGTCACCCCATCATCCCACATCACAAATCCCGATCAATTTGGTCCAAGTGTATAACATAGTCTAGTTCAGTATTAGTATAATATGGCAATTTATTTGACATAATTACGTATTTTTCAGGCAAGCTGGCGGGTGACCCGCCGCACTGCACTTTTTAGGGAGTCTTTTCAAGGATATCATCACTATATATCGAAGGAAAAGAGGCTTTCCAACTCTTTTGGATGATCGAATTGCCATCACTACTCTATTAACCGTCTGTGTATTAACTAAATAATCACATAGTATTAAGTTATAATTCCTGGAAAAAAAAAAGAAAGCGAAACGACAAAATTAGCATATACCATGTCTCAACTGCCAACAGATTTTGCTTCATTGATCAAGAGATTCCAATTTGTTAGTGTCCTCGATTCCAACCCTCAAACCAAAGTTATGTCCTTATTGGGAACCATTGACAACAAGGATGCTATTATCACGGCTGAAAAGACGCACTTTCTATTTGACGAAACCGTGAGAAGACCCTCTCAAGATGGCCGCTCCACTCCAGTTTTATATAATTGTGAAAACGAATATTCTTGCATCAACGGAATTCAGGAATTAAAGGAGATTACTTCCAATGATATTTACTACTGGGGTTTGTCAGTGATAAAGCAGGATATGGAGTCGAACCCTACCGCCAAGTTGAATTTAATTTGGCCTGCTACTCCAATTCATATCAAGAAGTATGAACAACAAAACTTTCATTTAGTCAGAGAGACTCCTGAGATGTACAAAAGAATTGTTCAGCCTTACATCGAAGAAATGTGTAATAACGGTAGACTTAAATGGGTAAACAACATTCTTTATGAAGGCGCTGAGTCAGAAAGGGTCGTTTATAAAGATTTTTCTGAGGAGAATAAGGACGACGGCTTCCTAATTTTACCTGATATGAAATGGGATGGCATGAACTTAGACTCTTTATATCTAGTTGCGATCGTCTACAGGACCGATATCAAGACAATAAGGGATTTGAGATATTCTGACAGACAGTGGTTAATCAACTTGAACAACAAGATTAGATCCATTGTTCCTGGTTGTTACAACTATGCTGTCCATCCGGATGAGTTGAGAATTTTGGTTCACTACCAACCTTCTTATTATCATTTCCACATTCACATCGTTAACATAAAGCATCCCGGTTTAGGTAATAGTATTGCCGCGGGCAAGGCCATCTTGTTGGAAGACATCATTGAAATGTTAAATTATCTAGGACCAGAAGGCTACATGAACAAGACAATCACCTACGCTATTGGTGAAAATCATGATTTGTGGAAAAGGGGTCTGGAAGAAGAACTCACTAAACAATTGGAAAGAGATGGTATCCCAAAAATACCCAAGATTGTGAACGGTTTTAAATAAAGGTTGTTACAATTCTCACATCATCCACCTTTTTCCTACTCTCATTTTCTTTTTTTGAAAGTTGTTTGTTTTATATACCTTAGTTTCACAACAACATAAGGCATGCCTATTTGAGATTTTGTGATTAAAAAATAATAGAATACGTACTATATAACCGTCGGTTTAAAGTAAATAAATTAAAGACTAAGAATGAAACAATTAAAAACACTGTTCAATAACGTTGCTCTATCCTCCTGAGTCTTCCGGATCCTGTCTCCATTTTTTTGTGTGGTGACGAGTTGAGATAAAAAGATTTCCACTGCTGAGAATAATATCTATAATCGATAATGAAAGTTAGAACGATCACGTTGACTCTGAAATATAGTCAATAGAAAAAATTAGGTATCAATTCAATTGTAATATTTACTGGATTGAATTTAATTTAAGAATTACAGGAATAAGAGGACGGACAATAAGAGGTACGCTACACATCTACCATCACTTTCAGGGAGGGCATAAAATGGAGGAGAGTAAGACAAAAAGAAAAGAGGATCGCATAGATTTGAAGAATACACCGCCTCAGAAGAAGTCAAAAAGAGATTCAACAAATGACAAAACTGCAAGCACATCACTACGTTCAATCATGCCCAGGGGTTACAAAATGATGGAAAACATGGGTTACAAAGAAGGAGAAACATTAGGTAGTAATGAAAGTGCCCTAAAAGAGCCTATTAAGGTAGAAATCAATACAAAAAGGAGGGGAATTCGTGCAGAAAAGCCCGACCCATCAACAATGAATGACATGCAGATGAGTGAACAACGATTTATAAAAAGAGAAAGTGAAATGAAAAATAATAAGCGGTTAAAAAAAATTTGGTATAGGATCCAAAAAGTTGCTTTTGAAATGATGGGTGATTCCGATTTATACAATCCAGGCGAAGATCCGAGAGACTTTAACGTACTTTGGAGATCTTACGTTATGCAACTAAATGAGGAAGTAGCAAAAAATGACCTAAATAATCACAGTAACAATGATAATGAAGATAAGAATAATATGATACCAATGGTAAATGAAAGTTTGGAGGCTTCGCCTGCAATAAAAGGTGAAAAGTTTGGACGTCCTTCTACATTAATAGATTGTGATACTTCAATTATCGGTAGTCGCATTACAAAAGACACAGAACTTGCCGAATTAGAAGAATTGAGCATTGAAAAAAGAATAACAAAATTGAATATATTCCTGAGATCCGAGAAGTACTACTGTTTTTTTTGCGGAATCAAGTATAAGGATGAAGGTGATCTCTACGAGCATTGCCCAGGAGTGAATGAAGACGACCACAAATGAATTTTATCGAGATAGGTAAAGTCATATTTCAAGAAGAAAGAAATGAACAGCTTTTATTTATATAATAACATATAATATAAAACGGAAGAAACGGGTAAACGTCAGTTCGATTATTCTTTTGCGGATACAACCTTGAAACCTTGCTCCAATAATGCAGTGACGTCTTCATTTTTGTATGGTAGATTGTTTAGTACGAATGCAATATCATCCCATTGCTTTTGGGTCTCGCACTTTCTTAGTCTTCCAACTAATTTCTCGTTTAATTGCTTTTGGTGCCGTTCCTTATCGATAAAAGTCAACAGAAATTTGATGATTTTCTTGAAACTCTCCTTACCCAATAAATCATCTGACGATAAATTACTAAAGATATCGATGAATCCATTATAAATGGCGTTGTCCTTGGATGCTAACTCGGTGAAAAATAATCTGCACATATCACTTATTCCCTGGTCTGGATTGTCTAGGCATTTGGCCATTTCTCCTAATTGTCCTTTAACCTTAACCTGGCCAGCTAAAATCAAGAAGGTAACTGTCATTAAACATGTTCTTTGTACCATTAAGTTTTCATCATGCAAACGGCGATACAAATAATCTGTGTTTTCGTCCACTAAGTTGTTGAAGCATACTGCCATGTCACCTAGTCCTAAGACAGCATTTGAGCGAATAGTAGGATCAGGAGATTTTTCCATTACTGTGATTAATAGCGGCAGGCTCTTTTCACAATATTTTGATGATAAACACATTAGTTTTTCTAGACATAAGGTTGCCGTTCTTTGAAGCATTGGATCGCTAAACCTGCTTGAATTAGAAACAATCTCTTCTACAATTGGGCAAAACTTCCCTAATATAGATTTTTCTCCAAATAGTAATTCATTCTCTTTTACAAATTGAATAGCATCCGTGAAATCGTCCTCATTAGTACCTCCTATCATTTCTAGCTCTTTATCACCACCGTTATCTTGTGTGGTGTTAGTTACATCTGCACCTTGGTTTTTTACTTTACCGTTCCGAGTTTCTGCCTCGATCTTTCTTTTCTTGAATTCTGCCTCACATTTCTCTAGATAGACAAGTGTTTTAATCGCCACTTGACCCACAATGAATAATAATTGACTGAGAGAAACAACTCTAGATGATTGTTCTAACGACAAAATAGAGTCTTCCTCTTCAGGTTTACCAAATGTCATCATTGTCTTTTCTCTAATCAGATCTGTAGCTAGTATATCAGGCTTAGAAGAGATTGTAAACAGTGCACTAAGCGCTTGTTCGCACATAGGATAATATTCATTATCCTTGGTATAGTTGATAATTATGGCATACAACTTTTTCACTGCAACATCTTCAAGCTCTTGATTTATTGCCTTGGTAATAATAGTGCTTCTCTTGGGAACCATTCTCTCTAACGCTAAACAAGAATACCGACAAAGGGTCAGATCTTTTAAACCAACGGCACCAAGTCCAATGTTTAAAAGTGACTCCAGTCCTTTTAATGCTATTTCGTTATCGGCTAACGATAACATTCCTAAAATAATAATAGAACCATGAATTTGTTCCTTAGAAAACCCTTTTTCGGAGTCACGGTTGTTCACATTTTGTTCTTTCTGCATACTGGCCTTCGATGCAGAATTGTAAATAGCCCAAAGGATATTAATGACATGTTGATCAATCATTTTTTGTTCATACATCATTCCTAATAGCTGTTCCAAAGAGGCCAAGTCTGCAATAGATGCGCCGATGCTTAGATTAATTAAATTTTTGGCAATATGTGCCGCCTTCTCCTGCATATTGCAACTATCTGGCGCGGTTAAAAATAGCTGCTTATAACATTCTATCAAATGTACTGATATACTCGTTCCTTCATCGTTTGTGCCCTTCATCCAAACCAAATGCAGCATTTTTTTTATACCAAATTCGCTTAACTCAATGTCAAAAGCGTCTGCTAAAACTAGGAAGTCCATTGATTCTAAAACTTCGTTTCTGTTCTTAGAAAACAGCAAATTAGATATCAATTCAATACTCTTGTGTATCTCTTTAATGAAACTAATGGCATCTTTATAGTAAACAATCATTAACTTTAGCTTCATGAGAACACTGGTATTTGTTGCCGTATTTATATTCTCTACCTCATTTTCTATTCTAGAAAGTTCTGCGCTCTTATTGAAAGATCCTTCTAACTCGGTCCTACATTGACCTTCATCTTGTTCTACCTCTTCTTCAATCAAAGACCTTTCAATCGTGTCATTCAGAGTTTCTTGTGACTCTACTTTCTTTAAAGTGGAATTTAGCTGTGATTCAGACCCTTTGAGATATTCTTCCCATTCACTCAGCCTCAATTGACTACCATGTATGGCCTTAAAAGGATGTTTTAGCAATAATTTTGAAAGTAACTTTACTGAGTTCCTACGAACTAAAGAGGAGCGGTCCTGCAATGATCGTACTGCCAATGAAGTAAATTTAGCTTTGCTTTTGTTAAATTTCGAACTCAAATCGCAGATCTTTGAACACCCTTGTATCGCCTTCGTTCTAACGTAGGGATTTGAATCCTGGAATCTTTCTTCTAGTAACTCAATAAGTACGGCTATTTGTTGTTTATAATGTTCCATAGTTTGTGGGTCTTGAGCCAATTCAGCCACAATATTTCCACATGCTTCTACAACAGAACATCTCAATGTTATAGAACTATTGTTGAGTAAGGTGATGACAAGATTCATCTGTCGAAGCATTATTCCTGGTGATAGCTCTGATAATTTAATCAAAAAATTTGATATTGCCTTTGGGCCTGTGGTATCCTTTGCGTTAAATACCCTGGTGCTGATTTCTTTCAAGATATCTTCTGTTAGTTGTGGATAGTTATATTCATCATTCAATAGTTTTAGTAATTCTGCATTAAAAACCGACAAATGAAGAAAATAAGTTAAATTTGTCATCAATGAACTTTGTATACTTGAACTTTGACCGTGATTTTTAACACACATAGCCAAAATCCTTTGAATAAACATCTTTAGTGATGATACCTTCGTCACAGGTTCAATCTCTAATAACACAAATAATGGTCTTGTGAACAAACCAATAAACAAATCTTTTTCAGGAGTTGTCTGAAATATCTTAGATAAGTTAATCTCCAGTAGCTTTGTTATAGATTCAAGCAAGTTTTCCATTTGATTACAATCTCTTTTAAACAGCTCGACGTTTGCACTATCATTCTTACTGTTTTTGGCAGAACGGTTTAAATTAGTAGACTGCGAGGAGACCTTATGTAACTCATCTTGTAAAAACGTCAAAAGTACCTGAATAAGGTAGCCATACTCTTCTAAATGCCTTTTCCACTGCGGTATCAGGCCACCAATTTCAGTAAAGTTAACATTTGATGAGAGATTAGCCTTAATATCTTTTGACAGATTCGACAGAGATGAACTTATCAAATAGCTTAGTTGAGTTTGTAATTTCGGTGTTAAGTGCGGGAAGTCATGGCAAAGATCTATTAATGCTTCTAGTGAATCTGGACTAGCATCTATTTGTTCGGGTGAAACGGCCAATTGGTCTATGATAACATTCAGTTCTCTGGATGGGTCCTGCAAGCGAGGATATGATTCTCGATCTGTTGTTTGGAACTTGGTCAGATACTCGGAAAGGCTAAAGCCGGACATCTCATAAAGTAACGAAGTCAGTTACCACCTATCAAAGGATAAAGATATTGTTACTGCTGCTTCCTTTACCTTTCTTTTTTTTGGTCAGTGACAGGTTATTTTCTTTGTTTACTAAATGGTCGCAAGATTTTCGCGATGCGTTTAATTTTCATATTATTGCTTTCCAATTTACCCAAAGTGCAATTGACAAAGGCCATTAGTCCTTCTTTTACAACAGTAAGAATATAAATATACAAGTGCAGTATTTAAGATACTTAATTCGAAAAGTGAAAAAAAAAAAAGAATCTGGAATTGGTTATTTTAATTTCTCATATGAATTGCTTTCCAAATTCTTGCAATCAATAACATTTTTTATTTTTTTTTTTTTTTTCAAGATCAGAACATGTATATATACTGTTCATACCAACAATTATCATTTAGTAGTAAAGTTTGTGATAACGATCAAGCTAGAAACTCCATAGATATCCTGACCCTTACTCGTTGTAAATAAAAGGCTCGCGACA